>Ga0265798_10001122_pt1 | contig 42505 bp, 49 predicted proteins | sample P3T30metagenome_FD_192430 | JGI IMG/M metagenome (GOLD analysis project Ga0265798, IMG submission 192430) | Plant litter microbial communities from East Loma Ridge, Irvine, California - P3 T30 | ecosystem: Environmental > Terrestrial > Plant litter > Unclassified | place: USA: California... | reverse complement strand
CCACACGTCCCACCACCACCCTCTCCGCCATCCCCAGCCCCACCAACCCTCCAACCTCCAACACGACAACAATCCTCAGCACCCAATCCCGGCACTTCTCCACCCGATCCCCTGGCGCCCGCTCGAAACCCCCTTCGGACCCAGGAGGGCGGATGTTCGACTCCGTCTCGGACGTCGAAGAGGTGCGGGAAGGGAGATGAGGGAGATTTGGTAGACGCGGCCGACTGTTTGCATGGAGGTGGGAGAGTGGAGGGCGAGGGACCAGTAAGAGCGGTGCTGGGGGTAAGAGACTGGGGCTGGTGTTTAGGAGGGAGAGGGATTTTGTGATTGTCGTGATTATGGTGGTGGTGGTGGTGGTGGTGGTACCTAGGTTGCGAGGGTTTATGCTGTTTTTTGTTTCCAAAAACTTCGTGGTGGTTGATGTCGAGGATGTTAGAGGTCTAGGAGCGTGATGAGGCAAGTTTGTTGGGTTTGTTGAATCTGGTTTCCGTGGACTGTTTGGCGATTGCTTGTTCCCTTCGGAGTCGTCTGTTAATTTACACTCTTGCCTTCGGCATGCTATTTCTTGTCAGCTGTTTGTGTGGTAGGACTCCAGAACTGTCGCGCGGTAGTCAACCGAGAATAACCAGTTCAGCTGTGTGCATGTACTTAGCCGACAAGAACGGATCATCGATCACGATTGTTCTCTTGGGAAGGGGATTTGTGAAAAGTAGCAGTAAGTATAATGGTAAGGTGAGATTTCTGCAGCTGGCAGTGAGACTGATCATGTTGCGTACGGTATGCGGATGGGAATGCCAGGAAACTGCCACTCGAGGCCGTTGATACGGACCTCGATTTCCGACATGATCAGATCGGATCAAGTTGAGATTGGCGATCACAGCCAATGTCAGTAGAAAAGGCAGGGTTCCATCTCATCTTTTGCCATAGCAAGTATAACGTAAATCGCAATAACGATCGAGACTTGGGGGGGTATACTCATCAACTTCCCAAAAGAAGCGCATTCCTCTCCAGCGACAGGAAAAAACCACACCAATCCATCCCAAACTCACTGAGCAACCTCCTTAGCCTTGCCAGCATCCACCGGCGCCTCATCAATAAACTCCGGCGGCCCCGCCGCCTCCCTCAAATAACTCGGCATCTCCTCCCCTAACTCCGCCCCGAAATCAACCTCTTCCCCCAGCGCCTCCAACTCAGCATCCAGCTCCGCCTCATCCACGTCCTCGGGAACCTCGTAGCTCCTCGAAATGCTCTCCTGGATATCATTCCCGATGTCCATCAGATCCGCCATCTCGTCCTGCATGCGCTCGATCTTGTCGATGTCCACTTTCCCGTACTGCTTCTTGAGTTCCTTCTGCGTGGTCTTCATGGCATCGACGGTCGCCATGGTGTTCTTGAGGTTGTCCTGCATCATGCCGGCCTGCTCCATGTTCCAGCTCTGCTGCTGCAGCTGGTCCTTCTGCGCCTCGTACTGCTTGCGCTGCTGCAGGACTTTGAGGGCTTTCTGCTTGAGGGCGGTCTTGCCGGGCCCGTCGCGCATGCGGGCCAGGCGTTGTTGGTAGGTGGTGAGTTCCGAGGTGAGTTTGGCGAGCTTGACGTCTATGCTTTCGATGCGGGCGTCGACCTGTGAAGGGGGCGATGTATTGTTAGGGTGGGGTTTCTATTTCTCTTTCTTCTGATGCTTTGTGGGTCTTTTCTGTGTGACTCATGTGGGAGGGCGTACGTTTGATATGGCGGAGTTCAAGGTGGGTTTGGGCGTGTTGTTCTTTGCTCCGAAGAGGCGGTTCATGATGGCGGCTGCCTGGGAGGGTTGTGGTTTTTGTTTTGAGATGGAGGCGGCTGAATTCGTAGGTAATGTTCAAGAAGGCGGTAATCGATGTGTTTCTTTACGGGAAAGGCTGGTAGACTTCGTGCGTGAGAGGTGGCTGTGTTTGTTTGGTGGTGTATAGTTACTGTGCATCGGCAATTGGTGGTCGCTGGAGGTTGAAGTTGGAGCCAGTGCATGTGACGCGCCTTCCCCGCCAACATTCAAAACTGACCCACCAGATCAGACAGCTGCTTTGAGGCTTTCAATATTACCAATGATTACAACCATTTGCCTGCCATTTCCGTAGATATTGCACTGGCTCGAGACAAAAAACATCTATGTGTTTCACTAGCTCACTCACCCACTCACTTGAAACGAAAGGATCGGACTCAGCTAACACCAAGAGGAGCGGCTGATGTGAAATGAAGGAAACCCAATGCTAGACAAGTAAAGTGAACATGTGCTTTGAGACGACAACCAGTCCAAAATTGCCTAACATGTCGTTCACGCACTCTCGCCTTCTCGTGTCACTCGCTCGAAATGCGGCAAGATGTCGTGAATGACAACAGCTAGCCACCCCCAATGTACAGCAAATCATGCGGCGATCAAGCCATTTCCTCCTCCTTACTGAAACACCTTCTCGTGATCGAAAGGCTTGCGTCCGAACGTCACCGGCATCGGGAAGTAGGCGTGGATCTTGCGATTTTTGAAATCGTTCGCCACCAGCGCGACGAAGACATCAACCTCTTCCTTCTTCCAGCCAAGGACACGGGTGAAGAGGGCCAAGCAGAAGCCCTCGAGTCCCTGCAGACAGTTGACCTGGTTCCAGCGGCCAAGCTCTTTCATAAAGGGATCCTTGGGCCAGCCGTTTGAAGGCCACATGAACATGCGCTGCTGCACGTCGACGAAGCCAGCCTGTTTCATCATCTCCTCGTACTGGTCGCAGATGTCGTTGCCCATGGGTCGCCCCATCTTGCGACCGGCTTCGCACAGGAGCTCGCCCCACTTGTGGATGTTGGTGCCGATGTGCGTTCCATCAGAGGAGCGGACGGGCAGGCCATAATCTTGCATCTCAAGCCAGCCGCCGGGTTCGAGGTTGCTGTAGCCTGGTTAGTCAAGTGATCTTTACAACTTTGGACTTCTAGTCATGGCTGCTCACTCGTAGGCCTGTCGGAAGAAATTTGGCCAGTCTGCAAACGAGCCCGACATCAATCGGGCGTGGATCAGGTCAAACTTATTTTGGTACAGCCACGTATCCTCGGCATCATCTACGATGAACTTGAGGTTTGGTGGGACACTACATTGGTCAGCTAGTGATGGAAGATGCGTTGGTGCGATGTTGCTTACAGTGTCGGCTGGCCTGGACTGAGGTCGATGCCGATGACCTGACACTCTGGATGTTGGTCGGCTGGCAGATTTGTCAGTACAGCATTTGACACGACCAACTCTCGATTGAGACCTACCCATGTCTATTGCCCAGATTCCTGTCCCTGTACCGACGTCTAGTGCGTGTCTCGGGTTCTCAATGGGCGCAAAGTAGAGCTTGCTGGCAAAGGTCAGGCACAGCACATGGTGCTGCAAGTCCAGTCTATCTGCTTCGCGCTGCATGCTGTCAGAAAACAATCCCAGAATACCACGTGCGCAACTGGACTCACCTCATCGTTCGGAAAAATGTATTTGCCATCTTTGTAAGCTGCGAAAGGTCAGTCTTCTGCAATGCTGCCGTTTTGATGTTGCTTGGAAAGGCTGGACATGATCGAATACACGTACCATGATAAGTACGGCCATGCTCTGTGCGGTAGTGATATATTGAGCTGGCGACCGAAGTGGTGGAGCTTTGCCTGCCACGTCTGTCAGTATCAAGCCCAAGTCTCGACGGGATGGTGGAGAGGCGAACGTGTCACTCCCCAGCGCCGAATCGGTTTCGAAGTCGTCCTATCGTCACGATATGAGTGTCTGCTTTGTCTACATGTAGCCAAGCACAGGTTGGTGCTGAGACGCTGGGTAGAACATACATCGACTTCAAGGTTCTGCTCGTCTGCAGTCTGGCCACCGGGGTAGAGGACTGGTGCATTTCCCGTGGGTTGGTCATCTTCAGGTCCGGCGAAGGCTTCATCTCCTGTCGGTGCTTGGAGTGAACCATTCTGGGTCTCGGAACGTTGGTTGATCAGATCAGCATCGGCAGGCGAGCTATGCAGATTGTTGTGTGGCGCGGCTCCGTGGTTGACTGGTAGTGCCTCTGGTAGTAGACCAGCCGTGTCCTGTGCAGTCGGTGCCGGCTGAGATTCGTGGCCAAAAGCAGAAACGACGGCGTTCTCGACTGGCTGAGGTTGCGTCGCGGGCGGGAGGCCTGTCGTCGAAGCGGCAGCATGTTCGTCTGGCAGGGTCTGTTCGGAAGACATGACGATGCTCATGTGTTGGAGTGTCGGCAATCGCAGTGCGTGCAGAGGCGTGCGCCGATCGCGATGCGATGTGGTCGGTGTCGTCCGGTGGCTTTGAACCTTTCTGTCGCTCTACGCAAGGCGAAGCAGAGCCCGCCCAATGGTGAGACGAAACTGAGGCGGCAGCTTCGTTTTGGACGGACAGACTGGGTAAATGGACGGACGGCGCAAGCACAGATAAAAGTGGTGTAGGCGAGCAATAATATTGCGAGCAAGGTGACCAACTCCAACTTGTAAGCGATGATGATGACTGTCAGAGTTCAGGACGAAAGTGTAGCTCGCCCTCTGAGTTGCAACTAAAGGCAGCTAGTGGGCGAGCCTTGCCACGACCCTTGTGTGGCTCCACCCGGCCGATGAAACTCTGTTTCTTCCGAGTCGGCATCTTTTGACGTGATGAGTCGGCCTGCTCTTCTTGCCGGCGACGGAAGACACGGCCATCACTGTATCAATTAGTACATGTACTCTTGCAGGCTTCGTGGTGTGCTTGCAATAGGCGAGCCGAGACTACTGGCCGAGTTTCAAGGCACTGATCGTAGTAGTTACATACCTAGGTACATGTACTGTATGTACCTTTAGCTGTCAAACAGCTCAGCACCGGCGCCTATTCCAATCACAGAGGGGTATCGTCAGTAGTTGAATACATCGCACGGCACACCCATGTTGAACCCCCCTCCACTCCTGCATGTGTATGGGGCGGCTCACTCCCCGGCACAAATAGCGTATCGTAGTGGCCCTGACCACCACGCGAGCTCAGAATTATTATTGATGGCGCCCAGTCCACCCAGCATTCCCTCATCTGTGATTTTCCGCCACACAGCCCAGCCCTTACTCCGTCACTCAATCATGTCTATCAACACTACACGCTCGAACACGAGGGGACATCTAGGTAGCTGCTGCGGACGAGCGGGGCGCTTTTAGCAGTCTCTACTACTACTACCTGCCTGTCTTAGTCCAACAGCGGTAGCGAAGGCGTCTATGCATTCCATCCATCCATCCATCCTTTTGACGTGCATGGCGAACTGGTATCTCGCATCAGATACCTAGCACTCTAGTGGTATAGCGGCGCGCCGTAGCCCAGCCAGCCCACGCAGTAGCAGCCAATGCTATCGGTGCCGTCGCATCGCCTGTGGCCGCCCGTCTCCTTGCCCAGGTGTCATCGGCACTTTTCATCATCATCCACGTGCTTTGCATGCATGGATGGTCTTAAGGTCCGATATTACTTGGGCGGGCCCGCTTGCTTGCCTGCTTGTTTGCTTGCTCGCTCGCCCTCCCGACAGTACCTATCCAGTCTTGTTCAATCATGTATTCCGTGTGCGCAACGTACTAAATCTGAACGCTACCACCAGCGAAGCCAGCAGGTCGTCGCAAACACCCCTGGCGTTTCCGTTTGCTCATCACGGCACTCGCCCAAGCAAAAGCGAGCACATCAGTGCACGCGGCCAAAACGACTGCATCCTCCCGCACCGGTCGGTCTACTCGAACCCAGCACGTTGGATCGCGGCAGCACGACGCCGAAAACTGCAATCGCCCAGCGTTCAACGACTCGACGCCGCGACAGCCATACAGCACCCTGTCCGCCATGGTGGCCTATTTCCTCTTCGCCGCCCTCGTCGTGCTATACATCGTTCGCTCCATCCGCACCTACCTCTCTCTCAAGCAGTTCGGCGGTCACTGGTCGGCGGGTTGGTCGCGTTTATGGCTGCTCAACACGCAAAGCAGCGGTGAGATGCACAAGCGTTTCGCAGCACTCAATCGCAAGCATGGTGAGTACTCCACGCGACATGACTTTTCCTCGTTACCACTGTGCTGGTAAATCACGCGCGCGAGCGCCCACTCACCATCAAAAAAACGACCCGCTTGCCGCGGCAAGCCCGACCGGCGCTTTCTTTCGCTCTCGTGACACGAGGCGGATCAAACATCCCTGTCCGTCAGCAATAGCAATCATGTTACTGCAGTTGGGAGTTCGACCTTTGGCGGCACAGCGGGTGACGATGGCATCTCAAGAATGCGGCTAACAATTCCGTAGGCTCGACCGCGCGCATAGGCCCACGTATGCTGATTACGTCTGATCCTGATCTGTTGCGACGCATGAGCGCTGTCCGTTCGCCGTTCACCAGAGGCCCATGGTATGCAGCGCTGAAGCTCCATCCCGAGCGTGAGAACATTACGTCCCACATCGACGAACGCATCCATGCCGACCTCCGTACACGCATGGCTCCTGGCTACTCAGGCAAGGAGAACCTGCACATGGAGAATGACATTGACGAGAAGCTGTTGCACATGTTCGACTTGATTGCGAGTAAGTATGTCGCTCATCCGGAAGACAACATCTTCAGGACGATGGACCTCTCTAGAATAACCTCGTTCTTCACGCTCGATGTCATCTCCAAGGTCGCTTTCGGCCAGACATTCGGCTTCCTCGACAACGACAATGATCCGTTCGGGTACCTCAAGAACCTTGAACAGTTCCTTCCTGCCATCATCGTGTTTGGCGTTTACACTGAGCTCACAAACATAATGAAAATGCCTTTGATCAAGGGTGCTCTGCCCAAGAGTACGGACAAGCGCGGTCTCGGAAGAGTAATGGGCTTCGCGCGTGACCGAGTGCAGGAACGCTTTGGACCCAAACCAATCGTCAGACAAGACATGCTCAACTCGTTCATCAACCGCGGTCTAACCCAGGCTGAGCTTGAATCTGAAACGCTCACTCAGATCACCGCTGGTTCCGACAGCACAGCTTCCGCACTGCGCATAACCCTGCACTTCATCTCGACTTCTCCGCCTATCCTTGAGCGTCTTCTCGCAGAAGTCAACAATGGCATCGCTGCAGGCCGAGTGTCCCGGCCGGTAATTCAGGATTCGGAAGCTCGCCAGATGCCCTATCTGCAAGCATGCATCAAAGAAGGTCTCCGCATTCACCCGCCTGTTTCTGGACTCATGGCAAAACGCGTACCGGATGGTGGCGCTCGAATTGAAGTCGACGGTGTCGAAAAGTTCGCGCCAGGTGGCACCCAGATTGGGTGGAACAGCTGGGGCATGATGCACGATCCGGAGATTTTCGGCGCTGATTGCGAAGTCTTCCGTCCTGATCGTTGGCTGCATCGCGATGCCAGTGAGAAGGAGGCGGCGAGGATAGTTCGCATGACCGAGACTGTAACTCTGAACTTTGGATCTGGACGATTCGGGTGCTTGGGCAGAGGTGTGGCGACGATGGAGCTGAACAAGGCCGTTGTCGAGGTGAGTCTCATTCTTGCAAACACGAAGGTATGCTGTGCTAACAACTTTTTACAGACACTCCTGCGCTTCAACCTCCAGCCTTGCAGTCTGGCCAAACCCTTCAACCAGAAAGTCATCGGCTTTACCGTCCACACAGACATGAACTTCATCGTCACGGAGCGAAAGACGACCGAACAGCAAGCAACCGAGGCTCAGGCTACCGGCGGAGCCGAGTATGATGCAGGTGCTTTGCCTGGCTCATACGATTCTTGATTTTGGCATGTGCTGCTTTCCAGTCAGGCGAGACTTTCTCCATACCTGAGCACGATTTTCATTCACGATGCGACTGGATTTGGCGCGGCGTTGGCCGATAGCCATTGCGATGAGTGTGAAAGGGCAGGGTGAGGTTGTTTCCTTCTAACGTGGAGAGCGAAATGCTCACTGGAAGCTGCTGTAAAATTAGCAAGACCGAAATCAATCACTAATGTCTGTCTATCATCACTGCTTCGTGTCCGACGTGTGGGTATTTCGATCGAAGCGCCAACTCTCAGGGTTGGTGTTGAGGCTGTTCATTCACAGAGTCTGAGCAGAGGAACCTCCTTATTCTAGTCTCGCTCATTAATTGCACATCGAAACTCCTTATACAAGACATAATGTCCTAATTCAGTCCTCCCATGGCTTGCAGGTTCAACTCCAGCAAATGTATTCATGATCCTGTCCATGTAAGCGACTTGCAACCCTCATCAGCTGAGCAACACCACAATACATCGATGCCCAAAGCTACACCACATGTATACATCCGATGGTAGCACACGTAACAGGCGCACAGCATGCTGCAGACAAGAACAATAAGCGCTCTCTCGCACTGTACACCATCCCACGAGTCGCGAGGATATGCGATGCAACCCGCCTGTAGCCATGTGATACGTAACATACGGCCTTCGGGATGTGCAACCCATCCTCCGCTCTCGAATGAGGAAGGGCAAGAGGACCAGTCTCATTTCTCGTCCGCGACATCAAGCTTCTCGGCTTAGCTCAGCCGCTGGTGCTAATGTATTGGGGGACGCTAGGGAAGTGTTTGGTAGGATTAATTCTCCGGAGAGGAAAAGGGACGGGCTGTGAGGGTTGCTTTCTTCTTCGTGTCTGTCACCGGAAAATCATGAGGTTTGCAACAATCCTAGGTAGTTTTCCGAGTGACCTACAGGTGACTTATGCGACGTGAGAGGTAAGCCGCATCTATCTGCAAACATGCATCTTGTATTTCACCGTACTGTACCTAAGGTACGTGTGTCCATGTTGAAATTCAAACGCTCGAAGCGAGAACGCGTCGTCAGCTGGCGCGGTTCCTGGGGGAAACTCTCTCTTTCTCACACACTCTCTCCCTCCCAAGAGCAGCCATTCGGTCCATTCTCATTTGCTGGATCTCTGAAATGCGACTCAGCCTCACATGATCCTCCCACACGACTACTCCCCCTCTACCGCGCGACTCGTCCGTTTCTGTCTATAGGAGGAAGCTAGTTGTCACACACAGCATTGAAAGAACCCCGGAATGCTCGCGCACGTTTAGACTCATGCGCTGCTCTCAAGAACTGGCACTTTGTCGCTTCGCTTCGCTTCGCTTTGCTTTGTTTGTTGCGGAAAAGAGTCGGTCAGAGTCGCTTGCGCGTTAATGGGTTGGGGTCGTGAAGAGGAGACATGATGAATGTGAGTTGTTGTCGTTCTTCGCTTTGGCTTGCAATGCGGCTGGAGTAACCGGATCTTGAGCGATACGTACACCTGGTCTTTCTTGCTGTGCCTGTCTGGACTCTGGACGCCTACTTCTATTGATGGCATGGGAATGGCTACAAGAGTTGGGATTGAAGAGGCCCCGTGGTCGGGATATGCAATATGATGACACGAAGGTCGCCACTGTGTCAATGGCTGATCTGGAAAGTGGTACGCTGGGACACCGCCATGTCTCGATCGCGGCGCGCAAGAGAATTACCGGCAGCACAATATGGCGCCCCTAGTACGGTCACACCTGTCGACTGGATTTGGCAGAGCGTTCAAGGACTTGTCTCCATGCATGGTCATCTACAGCAACGTCGCAATCGTTCTACACACACGAAGAGCAGGCTTCCCTGTACTTCTGGTCAGCTGGATAGACTCTGTCGCGGAATTGGCCGAGGAATGCTTGATACAAAAGCAACGAGCTGACGGATATGTGTACTGTAGTTCTTCCAGCTACCGCCTGCAATAGCGGCTGCCGTAGTAGCGTTTGTGGCATCGAACTCATTCACACAGGCGCAATACTTGCCACTCCCGTCTTACGATAATATCTTGAAATCACCAATCAATCCCAACATCACAATCTCCTACAAGCGCCCGGATGACGGGACTTGCACGACTGCGTTTCCCACCCAAAAACAATACACTGGCTACATCAATCTGCCTCCATACACATTGGCTCCAATACAACAGAACTATAGTATCAACACCTTCTGGTGGTTCATTGAGGCGAGACAAGTGCCCGAAAGTGCACCGCTGACAGTATGGCTCAACGGCGGACCAGGCTCAAGCAGCATGGTGGGTCTGTTCACAGAGGTGGGGCCTTGTGAGGTGGTGCAGATGAATGACGGCAGCTATGGCACTCAGTCACGGATGTGGGGATGGGATCGGAGTAGCAACATGCTGTTCATTGACCAGCCTAATCAAGTCGGTTTCTCCTACGACACGACTACGAACGCCTCTTACGACCTTTTCACGAACGAAGTACACGAGCCTGCGTTGCCACCGGGCGATCTCCCATCGTATTTGAAACTCGAAGGCACCTTTGGGTCTGCCAACGTGAACGAACAAACGCCGTGGTCGACGTCTTCGAACACCACCGAGATAGCAGCCTCTGCGACCTGGCATTTCTTGCAGTCGTGGCTCTCAAGCTTCCCGCAGTATAATCCAGCGGTCCGGTCAAATGTCACCTCTCCGCAAGTTCCCGAGGCGGCTGTCGGCATCCATCTCTTTACAGAGTCGTACGGCGGCAAGTACGGACCGACCTTTGCCAGATACTTTGACCAGCAAACCCAGAAGCGAAAGGACGGTCAACTACCTTTGAATGGCTCACTCGATATCCAGCTCGAGTCTCTGGGCATTATCAATGGTCTCGTGGATGATGCAGTCCAAGACTATTACTACCCATTCTTTGCATACAACAACACCTACGCTATAGAAGCGTACAGCCAGACCGACCAATTGAACACTCTGCAAGCCTTTTCCGGGACCGATGGTTGTATGGAACAGATTAGTGCATGCCGCACAGCCGCTGATCAGACCGATCCGAGCGGCTTTGGTGATGTTGCTCGAACCAATGAGCTGTGCGAGGCTGCGCAATATGCCTGTCTTAATGTCACGGCGCCGTACATGCAGAGCGGCTACAACGTCTACGATATCAGACAGAAGAACCCCAGCTCAGACCCTCCTGCGGCGTACCAGGAATATCTCAACAATGAGACGGTGCTCGCATCTATCGGCGCTCGTGTCAACTACACTGAGAGTAATCCTTACGTGCAGCGAGGCTTCATCTCGACAGGCGACACCATCCGTGGCGGCCAACTGGACGACATTGCTTACCTGCTGAGCAACGGGGTACGAGTAGCGCTGATGTACGGAGATGCTGACTGGATCTGCAACTGGCTCGGAGGACAGGCTATCAGCCTGGAAGTCGCCAAGCTGGTGCGTCCATTCGGACCTCCAGGCCCAGCGCCCGAACCAGGCTCAAGCCCATACGCCGAGTCCTTCCCTGCGGCCGGCTACGCGGACATCGTAGTCAACTCCAGCTACGTCGGCGGCGCCGTCCGCCAGTTCGGCAACCTCAGCTTCTCGCGCATCTACGACGCCGGCCACCTGGTGCCCTACTACCAGCCCGAAACCGCCTTCACCGTCTTCACGCGCATCATCCAGGGCACCGAGATCTCCACCGGCGACATCGTCGACCTCTCGACTTTCGGCTCCGAAGGCCCGCAGAATGCCACCCACACGAACAAGACTCCAGATCAGCCAAATCCCACCTGCTGGATCCGAGCGTGGAACAACACTTGCACGCCCGAGGACACGGAAGCCATGCTGGCTGGTGAAGGCGTCGTCGCCAATGGCATCTTTTACTTGGACGATTCGTCTGTCACTTTGCCGCGCTCCAGCGTGTTGGCAGGAATCCCGGGCAGTCCTTTGAGTTCGGTCTCGCAGATGGATTCGAGCTTGCAGACTGGTGATGCGAGCTCGTCTTCTGCGGTGGCTTTGACGGGGGTGTACACTGCGACTAATACTCCCAGTCCGAGCGAGGGTGCTGCTTCGCCGGGTTCTGGTGTTGCCGGAAACTGGCTGGTCGAGGGTTTGGGTGGTCAGGTGGCGGTGTTTGTGGGCGGGTTTGCTTTTGGCGTGGGGGTGTTGGTCTGGTGATGATCGTTGTTGCGATAGTTGTAACAGAGATTTATGATGTGTAAGTCTTATACTGCCCATAATCGACTACTGCTGAATTGCAAGTCTAATGTAGTGAGGTCGAGTGAAGTGAAGGTCGGTTCTGCTTGCCGCGTGATCCGGAGACGCTCGGGGCTCTTTCCAGTTGACCTCGACTTCTTCACTCACTCACTCACTCACTCACTCACTCACTCAACTCACTCATTCTCACGACACATCATCGACCACAAAAACTCCCATCATCAACCATGGCAACCGACACCCGCCATGAAAGGCTGTGGCACGAACTCAACGATCTCCACGAGCAGGAAAAGATATCGGAATGCATCAAACATGGAAGAACCAATCTGTTCGATCCACGAATGCCGCTGTACTGGCGCGTCAAAACCCTATGCACTCTCGTGGTAGCCGAAGACCTCGAGAGCGGCTGGGCGAAGGCGGACGTGAGTAACACGATCGTAAAATGAAAAAGAATCATCGTACTGACAAGAGACATCCTAGTGGTGGCGAAACTTCGCTGAAGACGTCTATCGCGATTTCGAGAAGGATCAGGGCGCTGACCCGACTCGGCTGAGGAGCCTTCGGGCCAGCCTTGATCTTCTTCGCGAGTATCAGGCCTTGGGTGCGCCTTCGTACTCTAAAATTATGCGGGCTGGGATGAATAGCATGGAGGCTGCAGCTGCGGAGCAAGATGCGAGAGATGCGGCTGCGAGGGATGAAGCTGCAAAGGTAGAAGCCACGAAAGGACAAGCTGCGACAAACGAAGCGACGAAGAAAGACGATGCGAAAGAAGTTGCGGAGAATCAAGCAGCTGGGGATGAAGCAGCTGAGAATGAAGCAGCAGTGCAAGAAGCAGCAAAGACTGCAAGCGTTATTGGGAAACAAAACAGTGTCAAAAATACAGAAGATGTTCGGTCAAGCGAGCGGGCCATCCCAGAGCTGGCAGGTGAGCCTGCTTTTGACATCATGGGAACTATTCCAAGCACTGCGAACTTCAAGAGGAAGAGATGGAATTACACCAGCCGTCCACCAGATGTCACCGCTGGTGACCTGCTCGGAGCGAACGTCCAAGCAGACCCGCCAAGCTTGTGTGACCAGAGGCCGATTAGCAGTAATCGCGATGCTCGCAACGAAGATGGACCTCGCAGTGCTCAGACAGCTCTGGACACACCCCTGTTGGGAGCACATTCCGACAACCAGGCTCTAGATCCCCTGCGCGGTCAACGTAACCAAAGCTCTCACATTGATCAAGAATCAGGGGAACGTAACGCGACTACACACCATGACGATACCCGGACGGTTCAAACTCTCAAAGAGCTTGAGCTTCAACAAGCTACCTCGCGCCAGCAGCGTGACCTCTTCATGGACGGTTTCGTCCAGCGTGAGCGTCAGATGAGCCTTGCGATCGATGAATGGGAGGTGGAAGCATCTCTGCGTGCACGTCAAGCACAGGAAGCTACACGTCAGTCGCAAGTACAAGCGGCTATGAGTGCAGAGAGTACCCTTCGTATGAAGGAGGTCACCGGGCGGATGGTCCAGTCTCGCAAGGAGCACGACCTTTGCATGGAGGAAATCGCCGAGCGGAAGGGCAGATCGTGTGAGGAGCATGCACGTCCGCTGGCCGAGCCTCTACAAGACCAAGAGAAGACACAGGTGCCGTACGAAGAGTATCTGCAGGAGGCAACTAAGCGCGCGGCAGAGGGATTGAAAATACAAGAAGCGTTGTTCGTTGCTTGGAAGAAGGAGTTACAAGCGATGATGGGCGAGTAGAGGAGTACTTTGGAGGTGCAAGAAGCATTGGTCGTCGATCAGAAGAAGAAGATCCAGACGAGCAGGAGGAAGTGATCCAATGATGCAACATAACATGGCCATTTTAGCGCATGGTGTTCGAATTAGAGCGTAAGAACGCGGCAGGATTGCGTTGGTGTTTACAGAATCCAGATGGTAATGAAGATTGGGTGAAGGACGTGTTCCCATCGTCCAGCGCAAAAAGTGAAATTGCGGCTTCTCTGCTGACGTAAGATCGCCAAGGTGAAGTGAAGTGAAGTGAAGCGGAGTCACGGTAGGTTTTGTTTGCTGTTTGTGTAAACCGAAAAGCTTGGATAGATTTTTCCATCACCTTTACGTCCTCAGCTGTTGTTTTTGACCACTTCGACTCCCTCACTCCACGCTCTCACAGAGTTTTCGACTACACGCACATCGCCAAAGATGGCCGAACCTCACCACCACGCAAAGACTGAACACGCCAGCGGTAAACAAGCCATTGACAAGGCGGCAGCGAAGGCTCAGCAAGCGACGGTGGAAGACTGTGATGAGTCGGCAGAAGAGCCGGCTGTTTCCACGAGAGAGACTATCTTGGGCGAGGCTGGTGGTGAACACGACGTGGAAGACGGACGCGGTCCTCGCCGCGCGGTCCAGAACAGCGAACCACATCTGAAGTGTCTGAACTTTGAAGTGACGTTCGCAACTCGGTCCGCACTCGACAGCCACGTGGATCACATGGGCACTGATTCGGATGCAGCCTGCAGTCAGGCTGGAGGTGACCAGACCACTCTCGGCGCATACATACTTGCAGCACATCCGATCGACCAGCACCCCAAGCTTACATGCCAGCACTGCGGCGAAACCTGCCAGACTCAGCAAAAGCTCGACGAACACATCGCGACTGCGCACATCGAAGGTACTAACAACAAGGCGACCCAGATCCTCCAAACAACTAAGCATCAACAAGAAAAGGAGCAGGCACTCTCTGCGGACGAAGACGCTCAATACCTCTACCAGATGCGTCTCGCCGACGAGAATTGGGCGCTGGAAGCATCTATGCGCACGTCTCAAGCTGAGCAGGCTGCACGCAAGGCACTGCCGGCTGCAGTAGACAAACTTGCCCTTCGGATCGAGGAACTCTTCGAGGGTACGAAAAGATCGCACGATGAGCTCGCTCGCTTGGTTGCAGAGTCTGTCCGGCATCAGAAAGAGATGCAAGCCGCTCACGACCAACGCCAACAGGAGGCAATGCAGCATGAAATGGATGCTCTGAACGTGCAGGAAGCATTGATTGCTGCTCGGAAGAAGGGACTACAAGCGAAGATGAGCAAGTCGAGGTTCGAGACGTGAGCTGAAGATTTTGGGCGATTAAAAGGTGTTGACCGCTGCTCGAACGAAGGAGCCGTAAGCTGATGTGATCAGTGAGCAAGTAGAAAGATGCGTTGGCTGCTCCGAAAGTACAGGAGGCATCGGTCGCTATTCGGACGAAGACGCGAAGATGAGAAAGTAAGGACGTAATGACAGGATAGAGAGCGACCGCATCGTCTTTTGTCATCGCGTGCTGAAGTGATGATAGTCACATCGCCGTTGCACACTGTATGCACATGGCTATTGGTGAAGTGCTGGGCTGTAGGGAAGGAAAGACACAGAACATCCGTCAAACACGTACTCACTCTCTGAGCTTGTATTGACACACACAAGACTATCTTCTACGTAGAAACCTAACTCCTGATTAATGCAGAATCACGTAGTAGTACTGTAGGGCATTGGCAGACATAAGATGCCTGTTTTGTCATAGGGTTAGGGTTGGGGTATCTTCTTCGATCAAGAGGTTGCAATGACGGTAGCTTCAGATGCGACAAGTTGCAGGTATCCCGAAATCGGTGTGATAGATAGGAGCCATCTTGTCCAGCCCATTACTAGGCGCGTAGTAGGTACAAGGTATGTAAGGAATCAATTCCCACAGATCCATTTTTGGGCGACGTCGAGAGGACCGGGGTAAATGAATGGATAGAAACCAGACATCTCGAAACACATTTGTCACCATCGATGTGTCCATTTGCGTCGTCCCTTGCCTCACCTCACCCTGCGTTATACTACGCGAGTTATAATTACACGCTGCAGTGCAAGCATGTCCACGTGGTATTTGATGTGTCGCACGACCGAAATGGTACGACACACGTCGAGATCCTTCGCGATAGCGCACGGCGCGTAACAGCAAGGCCTGGACTGCTGAAGACGATCAAACAGCATTACTGTGCGTCGACATGATGCAGTCGCTCTAAGCGCGACGAAGCAAGATGGGCGTCGCTTACGGGGAGTCGTCAGGAAAGACGTGCGGTTGTCGACCTCGAGAACTATTGTGTATAAATCAGGTAATGCCACGAGGACGAAGACCATCAGCCTGCAGGACGCGGCACGGGGAAGGAGGGCTTTCCGGGTTCGCTTTCAAGCCCGCATGAGGTTGCGACACAAGCTGCATGGCAGTAGTGGCTTCTTTGTCATGCGGTATGGAACTCAGCTGTGATGATCGAAACGACTCCGCATGAGACTAATAGTCGACGAGACTGGAAGTGAACCAGGAACGCTTCCGCGATAAGCCACAAGAGCTCCCGGAATCGACTCTGCGTCGCAAAACGTGGTGTTGACAGCTGCGATGTATATTGTTGTTGTGCTGAATGGAGAGTCGCACAGCATCAAACCACATGGTCATCGCGTGCAGCCACGCCACACAAGCAGCGGTATTGCAGTATGCAGGCTCTAAACGGTCGAGCAATGCAGTCATGAAGACGAAAACATGCCTTTTTACCTGCACATGGCCTGGGTGAGATCGCTCGCGGAGCGGCGGTCAGCCTAAACCGCACGCTGCTATACCGTTAAGAAGAAGTCGTCTGTGACGGGTTACAGCTCCACGGCAGTCGCCCGCTCGCATCGAAGCGAGATGAGTAACGCAGTGTGACGGGCTGCGCACAACATGCACATGTTCTTTTTTGGGCGCAAAACCGGGATGCGCCGCAGAGCCCTGGTGTGCATCGCGTTCGCTGCTCTGCCCTGACGGTTCGAGCGATCGCTTGTGCAAGGACGATTGGCCGCGAATCTTGATGGAGCTGCCATGTGAATTTTCAGATGGCCATGAGCGGCTGGTGGGATTATTGTCGAGGTTTGAATGTTCCACATAATCAGCCTTCGAGCGAGTGCGGCTGGCGTGACTTGTAGCCATCCAATCAGCGTTCAGCAACGTCCTAAAGCTTATCGATCAATGGAAGTCGGCTTGATTGCGGACGGCATAGAGAAAATCAACCGCCTACGCGCTTTGCCTACCTGAACTTACCGTACATGTCATGGTCTGGCCGGGCCTGTCCTGTGGTGTAAGGAGCTGAAGAAGTAATGCGTCCGCTACCTGTCGCGCTCGCGTAGCGATGAACAGGGGATCAGCTACCTAACCATCAAGCTTGGTGATGACATGTGTGTAGAGGACGTGCGCAGTCACAATGCGGCGGAGAAATGCAGGGATGGCGTCTGTGTATGAACCCGGTTGCTCGACGCCGTATTTCCAAGACCTCCCAGCTCCTTACATCGAAAATGCGTCGGTTTGTCTGCTCGTAAGCCCTGATGTATTGCCATTGGCGTCGAGTCGGGATCCCAAGGTTTCTTCTCGCCGCCATGTATGATGAAGTGGCTGTCGAACGGTTACTGGTCGGGCTGCAGAGGCGATCATGAAGGCTGATGGGGCTGTCAAAGGCATGCCCTAGCCGCAACCGATCGTTCTATTCGAAAACATTGTCCGCATTGGGATGCAGATGTGCTGTACACCCAGCGGCTGTCAGCCCAGAAGGGTTGACTCGCTTCGTACATGCACTTCGTATATGCCAGTCTCATGATGATAGGCGGCAAGCTGCACCAGCCCACACACATCCCGGCGCCCACGCGAAGCATGCAGTGGCGTGCATGATGCATCCTCCTGCAGGCGTAGGGACTGCAACTGTAGTAGTCCTTTCTCACTGCCGCCACGTCTTCTCGTCTCGTCTCCTCTGATGGACAGCGGCAGGAGTGGCGGTTATTGTGAGGCAGCCGACCTCACAGGTGGCGCTACTCGTTTGGCGTGCGCTATACTGGCTATACAGTGCGCACGTGGCATCACCACAACTCCACGAGGAGGACAGGGAGGTTGCACGCGGCACGCTGGCAGCATGCTGGCGGGATCGAGTTGACGTGCAGGCGCAAGGATGCGATGGCAAGCGAGGCGGGCGGCGGTGCCCGAAGGCCAAGTGTGTCTGACCGAGGCGGAGGAGTACAGCACTGGAAGTACCTCTTGTCGTTATCGGCAATGCCCTGTCCTGTCCTGTCCTGTACGGGTATAGGTATGGGTATGGGTATGCTCGGGAGACGCGCCCTCGCAGCAGTCGGCAGTCAGGCTGCGTGGCCACGGCAAGGACATGGGACGGGCATATAGTGATCTTGCGTCCGCCGGTCGACGCATGTACGGTGTGCTATCCTCGTGAGTATTGTGCTACTACTAGCATCGCTAGTGGGTGCATGCCAATGTCGTTGTCGCCTTGAGCAGAAACGACCGGGACTCTGCCAAGACCACGACCGACAACGGCACCGACGATATCAACAACGACGACAACGACGACGACGACAACCTCACCACTACTACCCAAACCGCGACCTGCCATCTCCGAGCCCACCGCCTCGTTCCGACGGCACTGCCTCGAAGGTTGACTTGACTCGCCGCATTACGTGCTTCCTGCAAGGAATGCCCCCGAGCTCCCGTCTTCAAATTTGGTACGGCCCTAACCTTCGTCTTGCAAGAGGCCTATGAGAATTCGCAGACGCCTTTTATTCCTGACACGCTCCAGAGCTCTGAGTGGACCTACGGCGGGGAAGGGCTCCAATTGCCAGACTTTGACGACGACTTTGCCGTATCTGGCGGTCATCGGTCGCTCGAGACCGGTCCGGGAACCAACCTTGTGCCGACCATTGCTCTTTGCTGCCATATCAACTGCTCGACTAACCGCACGAGACCCTCTCCCGGTCACGAGATTTGGGAGTCGACCCTCACGCCCGAGACCGCTGCTCCACTGCGGCGACGACTTGTCTTTTCCGGCATACAAAGACTCGGCCCACAGCCCTCTGACCACAGCTCAACTGGCATCTTTTTACCTCCAGACTCGCTGGGGAAGAGTACCAGGCGCGGACCGCGGAACTCACGGGACAGATCGTGGAGGTGACCACTACGAGCGGCCCGTCCGGTGCATCCTTTGGCTGGAGTCAATCACCACGTCTCCCAGACGTACTTCATTTTCGACAGCTGCACCCTGTTGAACTCTTCTTCTGCACCGACACCACTCGGGGAGCTGCTAGCTTGGATGACCATCACATTTGACGAATCCCCACGACTGGAAAGCGATTGACGAATTGGACGTCTGGAATTTTACAACTGAAGCGACGACGGCTTCCGACCATCGCGGATTCACGGCAGGAACCATACAACAACCGCGATCGCATCTCATCGCGACTGCGACCGTTGCGCGAGCGCGACTGTGCCTTCGAACAATCTCATAGCTCTATGTCGCATTCGGCTAAAGATACGCCCTCCCGTTTTACGCATAGACGATTTGCACGAGTCTCCGATTTCGAGTGTATCAAAACCAAGAGATCTTCAATCGCCAATGCGCAGGACGCTATTACCACAGGGGCATCTGTCAATCGATCAGAAAAGTCTCAGTGACGGTGTACGCTAGCTTGACCCGAGCGTTGACCACGCTCTTCACGCCATAGGCCACCGAGTGGTCTTCTGAGACATTACATTCTGACCCGAACTATCTTAAACTCCTTCACCCACGGCTCTCATCCCCACGACCTTTCGCACTACACTCTGTACCCTCCACTGCCTCGACTGCACTTAATTTCGACTCTGGTACGGCATCTTCAATTAAGCACATTTTCGAATCGTTCGCGTCCCACGGATCTCACCTTCTTCGGACCAAACGCTCCCATCGCACAACTCCAGTTCCATGTCATCCTATCCTGGCACCTTCCCGTACGGATCTGGTCACCAACAAGCGTTGGATAGGTAAGGGCTCTACGCGACAGCCCTAGATTTGACTCACGAAGCCTCAAAAACACCCGACTAACATGAGGATGACTTCCAGCTCACATGTGAGCCTCAAGGTACGCCAGCAGCCGCTGTCGGCTCTGGTAACTCTCGATGGCAAGGAGAAGAGTACGTTGCCCACTCTCAAGGAAAGCGACTGGACCTTTGACTGACCTCCAACAGCGCGAAAGCCCATTGATCCTCCTCCAATCGTGGAGATCAAGGTTCGACCGGAGATGGACCCATACAAGTTTGTCGCCTGCTCGGAATTAGAAGGTCAGGGATTGCAATGCTGACTGCTGTGCAGACACTACCTCGTCAGCCCGTACTTCTTCATGTACGCGACATTGTTATCTCACGACCCCAACAACCCTCATGCTGAGGAGCAGAGCGAAGACCGACAGCGACAACCCGGCGCGATGCTCGGCCAGCTTTGCTCCTCGTTACATCGGCTGAAAGACGTCGATAACCAAGGTGAGTCGGTCATTCTTCCAAAGGTGCTGCCTCCATTACCTTGCGCTAACACTCGGCCTTGCAACAGACGGCGGCTTCTTCATTTTTGGCGATCTTTCGGTCAGGAAACTCGGCTGGCACAAGCTACGATTCGCACTTTACGACGTCAGCAAGTGAGTCTGCCGATCCCCATCCATTCATTTTCGCACGACTAACGCCGTCCAGAGCTGCGGAGAATGCTGCGTTCATCAAGGACGTGGTCTCAGAGCCATTTCAGGGTAAGTGAGCTCAGACCATGTGCGTGGCTGGTAGACTAACGGTCGAACAGTTGTGGCTGCCAAAGACTTTCACGGTATGGAGGAGTCTTCATACCTGTCTCGCGCCTTCTCTGATCAAGGAGTCCGATTGCGACTCCGCAAAGAGCCTCGCTCCATCGCTTCGTAAGTCATTCAGTCCGCTTGCACGAGTACATCCAACTGAGACATCCCAGCGCACACCGACGTGGACTTTCCAAGTACAGCCCGCCTCAGCCGCCAAAGCCACAAGAGCCACAGAATCCATATGCACAGACGCAACCAAACGAACGCTACGTCGACAGCACGAGGCCTCTCAAGCGACAACGATCCGATAGTGACTTCGCCGAAAACACAACTGCATACCCTCCGTCACAAATGCCGCGGACGAGCTACGCTGGTTTTGCGGGAAGCACGCTGTCACAAAGCTTTGGACAATACAAACCTGATCTTCAAGACCGCATGCACATGGGCTACGAGCAGGGTTCAATGGGCTACAACATCAGAGGCACCAACACCTACCCACCCCCAGGTTCGAGCCTCAGTGGATACCAAAACCCGTTACATCAGTCCGGCCCATCGCCGTTACCTGCTAATACAGGGCTGGGTAATATCACCGAGCACGGACCATCCAACGCGGCATCCATCCGAGACCCGAGACCTCTGAACGGATTATACGGCAGCACGGGCACGGCATTGAACTACGGTTCATACAGCGGGAACTACCAAGGACAGACTGGAAATCAATACGCCTCGACATCACGCACAAGCTCCGACGGCTATCCGAACATCGTCGGCCTCCAGACACCGACGTCAATGACGGACTTCGCCGCCTCGCTTCCATCAGGACACGACTCGAGCTACCTGCCAGCGACGAGTGGTTCAATGTCGGTCGGTGCAGGCACAGGCGCGCACACACCAGTGCAAAGCCACCACCAAGCGCATGACTATTCCATGTCGAGCAGCTACACACACGCGCCGGCCACGTACAGCCACTCGTCGCCTTCGTATCAGACTGCGCCATCGCAGTCCCAGCATTCGCATCATTCGAGTCTAGATCAAATGCCATACTCGTCGGCCATGCCAGGTGCATCGCTCCCGGCGACGAATATGCTCCTCGGCGAAAGCTTGCCTCAGAACTTCTATCAACAGGACGAGGCATCGTACCCGACCCCTACCCACACAAAGCAACCGCCTTGGAGCTAGTCAGAGACTTTGAACTCCTCTTACATTCGCGGACTTGTACTAATATCGATGATCATTCCTTGTCCCAGGCGGACAATGCGCTACATAATCGATCCTACTTAGCGAAGGCGCTCTCGGCAAAACGTATGGCTTTTACGGGATTCCGACTGGCATGGCGGATCTGAGGATTGGAAGAAGAAGTGCGAGGCGCTGTTCTCCCAAACCCTGCGGTGTCTAGATCGGTGTTTATTGGAGTAATGATGGACGGAGTGTTAATGGATCCCTATGCTATCGCTACGCTGCTTCTTGGTCGGCGCTCTTCGCGATGACCGGTTTGTTTTTTTGCCAATTCTTTGCGCATCACTACTACTACTATACCACTACTACGGACTGTATAATACATATTACTAGTGCCTCATACCTCTTGCCAATTCACTCCGAGTTCGCCGTCAAATGCCCATCGCCCACTGCTCGTCCAACGAATCTATCATACTCGCCTCTACCGGAATCGTCACCCCCGTGTCTCCATCCCTCCCTTCACCGTCCTTAGCCCTGCTACATCCTCCCTCCGTACGTGTCCAACAATCAGCATCCACCATCCGCTCGCACACCCAACGTTCGTTCGCTCATTGATTCACCATTCATTCCCTCACTCCCGCAAATCAAGACACGAGTCAAACGTCCAGTTCACGCACCCCGGACACTGCCGATCATCAAAATGATCTAAACCCACGAACATGCCCCTGCTCTGCGAAAACATTGTGGCAGGGAAAGATTGTGCACGATCACTCGGTCTCAGAAGCACGGGGTGGCGAGACATGTTCGCATCGATATTCCGCGTGGGACTTGCGTGGGACTGCGAACTGGTGGGTGTGCGTGTGTGGGCTGGTTGCTGATCGCGAATATCGTTGTTTTCATCATCATCGTTGTTGTCGTTGGTGGTGTCATTACACGGACATTAGACTTGGGGAAGGTGGTGGTGGTTTGATACAGAGTGCAACGCGATTGGAAATGTAACGGTGACTCTCGGTCTCGGGGCTACGTTAGTTGGGTGCAATGTATGGATATGGGCGTTGGTGGTTACTTGGTTTGAATAGATTTTGTGGTTGATGGAAAATACTGGGAGGCAACGGCTTGCTTTGACAGTGTGCAACAGGCAAAACCACTGTTTGTTGATGGATTGCTGATGGGAAATATCGAGCTTGCCTGATTGCGATGTCGTGCACAAGTCATCAATACCACCATAACCAAGCCCTACAAAGGTACGTACAAACATGTATCTTCTCCTCAGCATCTCGGCGCGGCAAGCAAGCACTGCAAGACTGCAGTCGGCTCATGCGCAGTCGTTCTCCGCGGCAGGTCTGATGATGGACTGTGGACGGAGCGCGCGATCGCGGCTAAAGCTGCTCGCACGGTCGTGGCCAACGGTATGCGACCTCCAACCTTGTAGTTTCCCATCAGCCTTATATCTCGCGGCTTGACTCGCACGGGAGGCGTTAGTGAAGTGAAGTGGTGGACGAGCCTTTTTCTGGACGGACGTGCGGAGAAGATGGCGCAAAATGCTCGCATGGCAGGCGCGCTCGGACGACTTTGTGCGTATGTGCCGTCTACACGCCTCCACAAACGCCTCTTCTCTTCCTCTGCCACCTCGTTTTTTTGGTGATCTTAATGGCCGGTCTGGTATACCTTTGATACCACTGCGGAATTCATCGCGCATTGCTCTTTGCGATACTGTCATGCACTGACTCCGGGCAGCGAGTGGGTCCAATCGGATGCCATCTTCTCATGGCATATCGTGCAAGTCATCAGGTGATGTCTTTTCCGCCACTGGTCTCCATTATCACTGAATGCCTGCGCATATCCCGCCAGACTTCGCCATGTGCTGTTATCGAAAAGGCCATTGAGCACGGCTCGAAGTCTCGACCGCCCCAGCATCTCCAGACGTGCATGCATTTGCAACAGCCTGCCTCCTCCTGCCCACCGTTGCGACAGACAGCCTCCTGCATGCAATACTACTACCGAGACAGTTCAACTCGTACAACCCCTGTTGCAGCAGGCCTGTCAGAAAAACGAACAAACTGTCTAAAACGAAATTAGCATCACAAACCTCCCTCTTCAAAGCGCGAGGCTGGCAAAACTGCTCTGTACGTTTGAAAATATGCTCGAACATCATCCCTGAGCCCTTTCGCCACGCAGTAGCGTCTGCCCGAGGAACTCGCCACGTACGAAAAGATTGCCATGCGGCACAGGCAAAATAGCAAAGGCTGTACCATCAATCGTTCAAGTAAAGCACAGACAAAGAGACGCCCTCGGAATCCCTCCCCTGCACCTTTTCGTCCTATGATCACAGCCGTGCGCTCCATCCATACCTCGCCCGTCCTAGCTGTCATGATACCTCTCCCTACCACCACTCTTCTCTGCCGCATCAGCGCACCGGCTGCTCCGCAGATCCAGGCCCAAGCCACCGGAGGCCGGAAAGGGACCCTTTCTGAGGGTTGACCATCGATCCGTCACATGTACATCGGCCCGTCGCAGCAGGCCGAGCCGCCGATCATAAGATCGCCGGGCATATAGGACTGGTTCGGCATGCCAACTCGGGATAGTGGGCAATAGTCAGGCTTGCTTTTCATTCTCGCCCGTGCATTGCTCGCTGCGCTGATCGTTGGAATGGATGGATGAACGAACGAACGAATGAGTGAACGAAGGAGCGATCAAAAACGAGTTTCGAGAAATGACAACGCCTCCGAAAGGAGAGCCGAGCAGGGCCGACGGCTGAAACGAGGCATGGGATATTTCGGATTGTAACTTCGCGGCATACTACTATCCATCAGCACACGGCACGGTGATTCGTTCGCGTTGCCATTGATCGTCGGCAAAAGCGAGATGTGCGCGAACATGTGAAAGGCGCGATCACGTCCAAGACTACAATGATGACGGAATTCGAACGAGACGAAGGAGAGGTGGTCAATGAATTTCGCACGTTCCTTGCTTGACCGCAATCGACAATTCACACTCATTGCTCGCGAGATGGAAGGCCGTTACGGGCTCCGCGCATATGTGAGCAAAAACTCTTGCTGCTCTTCTTAACTTCCGCCGTGCGTGCATTACGGGTCTGAGCCGAAACGTGGGAAGTCTGAACTGCTTGACATGCATGCACGCGTGCGTGCGTGAGTGCGTGGGGTGTGTGCCATACTCACTCACTATTGCATATTCATTGATCGCTGCGTGAGAAATGCAGGGCGGGCAGCCAGGTATTCGTGGAGGAACGGAGGCAAGAGAGAATGGTTTTTCCTTCCTCTTCTTCTTTTCTCTGGGCGCCTTGTTTGCCTGGAAAGCATACCAGCACATGCTCACAAGGGTTTGCGATACTCGAAACTACAACAACGAAACAGGGTTCACTGTAGTCCAAGTAACCTAATCGTTGCGGTGAGATCTCAAGGTTCATTCCGATCGGACAGGAACCAAAGGGAAAGAAAAACACAATTCTACGGTTGCTTAGCAAGGTTGCTTAGCAGCCTCACCGCCAGTTCTTAAAAATCATAGAGTAACAATGATGAAGAAAAGTCCCGCCTGGCAGTTGGAGAACCTCTGGTACAAATCTTGTTGATGGATTCTGGTATTCTGTTGGTACACTATCCGTCGCCATTTCCAGCCGGGGGTGCTCTGTCCGTCCCCCCCCAAGACAGACAATTCCCATGCCATCCCATGCCATCCGTCCCACCGATCAAATACATTCGTCTCACCGCGCATCCGATGTTTGGGAGTTTCCGCCTGTGATACATGAGCTGCATGGCAGCCCGAACATGTCGCTGCAAGGTAAGTAGTGGTAATAGTGATACAGCATTGCAGCAGAAGCGAGAGAGTGCGCCGACCCGTCCCGACTACTCGTACTTGATTTCATCGTCGTCGGAGCCCTGAGCGTCTTCTTCGTCCTCGTCGCCGTTGGCATCGGCGTTGCCCATTTCCACATCTGGGATTGCGTCGGCGCCGGCGCCGGGCTGCTCATTATCGTCGTCGTCGTCGTCTTCCACCGCCACTTCGTTGTCGGCCGCTTTGACCTCGTTGTCGTCGGCCGCGAGCGCGATCGTGCCAAGCTTGCTGCGAGTCCTCCGCAGAGACTCCCGCCCGCTGGGTTCGCGAGTGGCGGTGGCGGGAGTCGAGCGCCTGGCGGAGCTCCTGCGCGCGGGTGTTGTGCGGTTTGGAGTCGCGTGGTGGCTTCGTCTGGCGCTGCCTCCTCGTGTGGGTCTGCCGGGGCGACGCTTTGCCGCGCTCTGTGCGCCTGGGATTGGCGGGAAGACTTCGAAGCGTGTTGGTGGGATCATGTCGGCGGGGGTGGGCTGGGAGCCGGAGCCGTACGAGTCCTCTGGAGTTTGGCTTCTTGGGCGCGAAGTTGTGATGATGGGCACGATGCCGTTCGGCGTCTTACGCGGTGACCGGCGTGCGGGAGATGTGAGGTTGCCGTTGGTTTCGATGGTGGCGGCATCTGGAGGAGTTGTTCTGGGAACCTCTTTGCTTGGGCTGCCGTTAGGCGCAGCTTCTTCTGTTGTCTGTTCGACATTGTCGTGCTGCGAGGTCTCCGACTTTGGTTGTCGGACAATTCCTTCAGTCATTGTCTGTTGGGCATCCTTCTCAGACTCCTTGGTCGGCTCAATAGCATCCGCACGTGGCGCCACGGTCTGCATAGGCTGGTTGATCGTGACTTCCTCGCCCATGGCGAACAGGTTTGTCGGCTTGCCCATGACATACGCAGTCCAAAGCAGAAGCTCTTGGTTGAGTTGGATTGTGGCCTTTTTGTCATGTTTGTCGACGTACTCTCGCATGTACTCGTAGTCCAATCTCATGGCATAGGTCTTGGTCACTGGATCCCGAACGAGGAAGCGAAGTGACTCCAGTGTCGAGATGATATCGTCAGGTGTCATGCCAGTCTCTCTTGCAATTTGAGCGATCGAGATTTGTGCGCTGCCGCCTTTTTCATCTTTGTAGCGCAGGAGCAACCGGCAAAGTACTGTTCGCCAGTACGAGCGGTAGGACACCAAACCCATGTCTGAAAGCGGTTTCTCGGGCGAGCCTGTCCGACATTCCTGCTTTGTCAATAGGTAAGAGAACTCAATCAGTACCCTGCCGAACCCGCGTCGCATGTGTACTGGAAGAACCAGAATACAAGACACGTTGTTGCCTGGGCTTGAGAGGACAGGGTCATTGCTGATGGCGTGCGCTTCTTGATCGACACCACCGCCGGCTTTGGGCTCTTCATGGTCTTCACCGTCGGCTTCCAAAGTTAGTGGTGGAAGTGGCCCAGGGCCTCGTTTTTCCTTGGAAAAGTAGCCGACGAAGTGGCAGCCGAATTCGTCGTTCTCGGTCATGATGTAAAACAGGAAAGGTTCCACGTCGTAGTATAGTGTTTTTGAGCCCAGGAAGAGTTTTGCCAAAAGACAGAGATTTTGACAATACAGCGGATTTCGGCGACCGTCCACTTCCCAGAAGGACAGGGTTGTGTTTGCACCAGTTTCCGGATTTGTGATGTTGTCGCGGTAGATTTCGTCGCCAGGCGGATGCTTTGCTGAGCACTTCAGCTTGTGCCGCCAGGCGACGAAATCGGAACTCATGTATTTCAGGCAGAACTCGCAAATGTACAGATGCTTGTTCCTGCTGTACTCCTCTGGGTATGGCGCCGCGTGCCATGTGTCGATTTCATAGCCGCCAAAGTTGATGCACTTGATCTTACTTGGCAGGCCTGGTTGTTTGGTTCGCGCAGTCGTCTCGCCGTTGGCCTGTGCCATCTTCTCCTTCCACTTCTCCTCTGCCCTTTCGCGGGCCTCTGAAAACGCCTTGCGATCGGCGTCTTGTGGGTAGGTCTTTGCTGTGTCCGCCTCGGCGTCGTTGAGGATGCCGCCGTAAGGCTTGCCCTTGTTTTCGTCGGTCTCGCGATCGGGAAAGGCGTAGAACGGATTAGTGTACATCGAGGTCTGCACGGCAGGGAAGTGTTGAGGTTCCTCCACCTCAACAGTACCGCCACGAGTTTGGGCGTTACGGGCACGGCGTTGACGGTCGCGCTCGCGCCGGCGTTGTTTCTTCTCAACAGTCTTGACCACGTCGTCCCATTGCGCGGCAGTCACTGCGATGCCGATGACAAGACTGCGAGGGTCGTCGCTTTGCGATACGACACGCATACCCTTTCTGCGATTCTTAATGAGTTGGCGCTGTGGTCTCCCCGTTCGCGACCGTGGCGATCCAGGGTCGTCTGTGCCGTCACCACCAGCGATTGCGACAGTAACTTCGTCGTCGATTGCTAATTCATTATCGTTCACTTCATCGTTGGGTTTGCTCCGTTTGCGAATAGCTGGCCTCGGCTCGTCATCGTCGTCGTCCATGGGCGTCTTGCGCTTGCGTAATGCTCGTGATCCATCCAGAGGGTCTTCATCCAAGATGAGGGTGTTGAACACCGAATGCGATTCAGGGTCAATGCCTCCTCGTGCTGCTGGGAACAAGTCACGAGCCATCTTAGGGGCGGACGAGTGACGACGATCGCGCACTTCGGCGACTCCTGACTCTTCCTCCAATCCATGAGAAACACAATCTTTGCAACGCCAGTGTGCTGCATCTGTGATTCCATTGTCAGTATGATCTTGTGATTGCTTTTGCCGCACATGTCTGATCAGACGCATGCATGATTCAGCCGTGCTGTATGTACAGTCTGACGTACCTTCGTCGGAAGTCAGCGCTTCGTTGTCCCGAGCACATTGGCGGTGGGCTGTAGATGCGTCAGTCAGCGCTTGCAACCCCGGATTTCAAAACATTTATTTATGTCAATTTGCTTCCTCGTTCATTCGTGTTCCTTCAAGATCTGCGAGAGTGGGGACGTACCATTATCACCACAAACGGCACATGCGAGCCATTCTTCAAACTCCTCACCAGGGTCGTGTTCTTCGTCCTGACCGCAGAATCTACACGGAGATGTCAGCATCGAAGAACCTCTACCTTGCGAACACACGAGGACTTACATGCAATGGCTTGCCCGAGCAGTTGTGATCTCGACCTCGTCCTCAACATCCTCATCAGCAGCCTCCCAGTCCTTCTCAGCGCCTGATTCGGAAGAGTCCTCATCTGAATCATGGTGTGTGTCGACTTCGGCGTCCTCGTCTTCATCCTCGTCATCTGCCTGCCTCCTGCTGTTGCGCCGCAGCGATCTTGTCTTCACTGCACCCACAATCTCGTCGTCGTCCTCGCCCTCGGCGTCGGCTTCGGAGTCGTCTTCCACCTCGCCCTCCGCATCGGCCTCCGAATCATCGTCCTCCCCATGCTCCGTGTCGACTTGATCCGAGGGCTCCTCTTCGGTGTCTTGCCCATGTGCCATGTTGCGCTTGCGCGGACTGTACTGTACACCGCGCCCGCGCAGAATGATAGGCGTCGGCGCCGGGCGTGAAACCGCAATTGTTGCCAGTTTGTGAAATGCCCCGGCTTTGGCACAGCCTTCCGCTATGATGTTTGTAGGCGCATCCGCTCACTCGCTGCTCTCGCGATGGCCCACGTGACTCTCGGGCTTGCCGTGCTCTTGTCTGCTATGACTTCCCTTGACTTCGTTGGTCGCGGCCCTCGAGATCGCGTAGTTTTCGGAATGACACGACGCGTAATGAGAGCTAGGGTGATGGATCGCTCAATGGTGCTGACGCGAAAGGGCGCGTTTGTGTATGAATGCCGGTCGTGGACGCGGCTATCGGCTGTGCGAGCTGAGAACCCGGCTCGTGGTCGTGGTAAGGGTATATTTGGGTCGGAGATGATTTTGTGCAAGAGACTGCGGCTTTGCGACAGCTATTTGTTATTAATCCAGCGTGATCGGTGTGAGATTACAATTACCCGACCTCCCTTCTTCTGGAGGTAGGGACGTCTGGGTCGCAGCTGCGGGAGGTCCCGCGTCGACGACGACCTCAAGCCGACAGGCTAGCCGTGGTTACATACAGGATACAGCAAACCACCATCCCAATCTCCACTCCCAGGACTATACTCACAAACTCACCGCGACCATGGGTGTCCCCTTCGAAGCCCTCCTCCCCTACGGGATCATGGTGAGTTGCGCCGACCTGGGCTTCGCGACCATAGACTGAATGCTGACGACTACTTTTCACAGCTTGCCGTACGTACAACCACGAAACACGACATGCGATACTCTCCATGAGCGACACGACTTTCGGACAGACCTAATGTAACCACAGTTCTTCGGCGTTTCGGGCGCTGGTCTCTCGAAGATCAGGAACATGCAGAACGGCGGCAAGAGGCCCAGGCACTCGGTGGACCAGTGGGACAGACAGAGTACGTGACACCCGCACATGCTATGGAGGGAGACAGACCATATGGCGGAATGCTGCGGATTTGACAGGCATGGAGATATTGCAGTGGGATGCCGCGCGTGGACAAATGGCGCAATGGACCGCGGATGGCTGACTAAATGTGTGCTTGCAGTGATGGACCGCGACCGCCGCCTCACAGGATACCTGCGTGGACAGACGGACCAAGCCCTGGCTCCGGCTGGTTTCGAATTCACCAATGGCTGGAGGGTAAGTGTTACATGACTTGGAGATGGTCGGTCCTAGAGTGGGCTTGCTAACACTGAGACATCCAGGTCGAGAAGCGTGTCTTGTAAAAAGAAAACTACCACAATTACATACGGAGACGGATACGATAGCACACTGTGCTCGGAGTTGTTTTTCTTTCAATCTTTTTCTTACTAGCATGACAAAACCACTGCGCACCAATCTCTCCTGTCCACTTCCACAAAATGCAGCAGAACCACAGGACCACATGCATGTATCTAAGGCCTTCATACTTCATAACCTGTGGTACCATTGAGATTATGCTGTTAAGCTACGTGAATCTCAATGGTACTGTTGGATCCTCGAGCCAGTACTACACCCCCAAAGCCTTGAACATCCTCCCCAACCCTTCCCTCAGCGTCTCCTCATCCCAGCTGAAAACAACTCTAAACCATCCCGGCTCTTCCGCGCGCGAAACCTCGCCCGGAGTCAGAAACACGCCAGCCTTCGTAAAGCCCTCATTAACCTCTCTCTCCGCCTGCCAAAGATCCTCCTTCCCAGTCCCGGCCAGCCACGCTCGTAGATCCACCCACAGGAAGAATCCAGCCCTACTCTCTTCCCAGAAAGGGATTCCCTTCTCCCTAAATAGCCGTCTAGACAAAGCGCTCATTTCACCCAGCTTTTGCCGCGACTTTGCAAGGAAAGCGTCCAACCATACTTCGTCTTCGAGCATGGCAGTGGCAATCGCGTCCGCCGGCCCGGGGATCCAATGGAATTGGTTCATCGCGCTCATGCAGCGCCACAGCTCGCTGTTACGCGTGTGGAGCATGCCTACGCGCAAGCCGCCGGCCGCCAGGTCTTTGCTCATGCCGTAGAGGACGTGTAGGAGGGAAGGGTCAATGTGCGCCGCGGCGTCGGGGATGCTGAGGATGCTGCGGAACGGCTCTGTGGGGGCTGCTGACGTGGCGGATTCGGGGCCGCTGGCGAGGGTGTAAGTCGACAGGGCGTAGATCTCGTCGCTGATCAGGTGGATGGCGTGTTTGTTGCAGAATTCCATCAGGGCAATGAGGGTTTCGCGAGGATAGCTTTGGCCCAGCGGGTTATGCGGGTGGCAGACGAGGAGGGCCCGGATTTGGGTCCCGGCTGCCTGCGCTTCGACGAGAGCGGCTTCGTACCCTTCGACCGCGCCTTTTGGTGAGAACTGATCCTGGCCGTGGAAAGAGGCGTAGACGCATTTGACGCCCGCTCGGGTGCCGAAGTCGGATTCGAAAGCTGCATAGCAAGGGCGTGACAGTAGAATTCCGTCTCCGGGCGAGAAGAGGGAGAATCCGAGCATCTCGCAGAGGCTCATGCAGCCGTTAGCAACCAGCAGGTCTTGCGGTTGCACTTCTTCGGCCGGATGGAAGTGGCGGTGCAGATGTTTAGCCAGAGCAGCACGTAGGCGACTGCTGCCCCAGGCGCCTTGATCGTAGGAGAAGAGGTTGGGTGTTGCGCGGAAGTGAGCGTTGGTGAAGGCTGCTACGCTGGGGAGCATTGTGTAGTTTTCCGCGGCCCCGAGATTGATGATTCCTTGGGGGTTGGTTTTGGGATCGTAGGTGTTGTTGATTACTGGGGTGGCGAAGGCGCGGTAGCTGGGCTGTGAGGCGAGGGCTAGGCCTCGTGCTGAGAGTGTTGTGGTTTCTGACATCTTGATGGTGCTGGCGAAGGGTTCGTCCAGTAGGAGTCTTGAGACCATGTAACACGTCCAGGTGGGACGGGGCTTTCTAGCAAGCGATGTCTGCTAAGATCCTCTCGTTCTGATCGTTCATGCAGTCAAAGATTTAGATGCTAGGACTGAGCCTAAGTTTGTGATTTGGACACAATCGATCCAGATTTGGTTTGTTTGTTGGGTCGAAAGGATGTATGAAGAGCGAAAATTGTGAAAGAAATGCCACCTACTCTGCTATATGACGCATTGCGTTTCGTCCGAGTGCATGTCTTTCTCGATAGCCGAGTCTGCTCTGGACATGTCGAGAGTCAAGACACAAGAGGTCTATATAGACAGCGTGAAGGCACTAGGCTCAGCATCGATCCCTGGTCGAGCATGGATGTGGATAGTCGACGGCGGGCCATGGAGGAGCGGAGGAGAGTCTTCACGGAGTAGTGGCCAGGCTCACACGCGTGGAGTACATGAACTAAGGCACCCGGGTACGTGCGGCGAGGGCCCTTTAGCGGATCATCGCCGCCGTGATGTTTAGATTCGTACTTGCCTGGCTATATATATCCGCCCTCAGGGAATGGTAAACACGTGCTGTGTAAGTGAGGTCGAAGTATGGTAGGTAGGTACCAGTGTTGATATGGCAAGAAAAAGGTAATGGGACAAAGTGACACGAGGCTTTCTGTGGCGAATCATGTGTCTATTCCTATACCCCGTGATTCCAAGGGCCAATGCGCGCGTATTCGTGTCGAAGTCCCTTGGTCTGGAGGGAGGGGCTAACTTATGTACGAACACCTGGCTTGTCGAGTGCTCCAACTCACCACCCGCCGCCGCTACAACCATCTGACCGCCTCGACTCGACACAAAACAACAACAACAACAACACCGCACACCACCTCTTCACAACAAAAACCCGTTCGATCCCTTGATCGACTCACTGGTCTTGTACTCCACCGCAAGACTCCTTTCGCTCCTTCGGACACTCCCCCTCACCTACTCGATCGCATAGAGCAGCTGGTCCTGCAACCCCAGTAACCACCAAACACACCCCTCTACTCACCATGAAGGGTATGTCGTGCCAATGCGCCCTGTTATAACTGCCTTCATGCTAACCACAACACAGCTCTCATTCTCGTTGGTGGCTTCGGCACCCGTCTGCGCCCTCTCACCCTCACCCTTCCCAAACCCCTTGTCGAGTTCGGCAACCGACCCATGATTGTCCACCAGATCGAGGCTTTGGCCGCTGCTGGCGTCACCGACATCGTCCTCGCCGTCAACTACCGCCCCGAGATCATGACCGAGGCTCTCAAGCGCTACGAGAAACAATACGGCGTAAACATCGAGTTTTCCGTCGAGACCGAGCCATTGGGCACCGCTGGCCCGCTCAAGCTGGCGGAAAAGATCCTGGGCAAGGATGATGCGCCTTTCTTCGTCCTCAACTCGGACGTCATTTGCGAATACCCCTTCAAGGAGTTGGCGGCCTTCCACAAGGCCCACGGACAGGAGGGTACCATCGTTGTCACAAAGGTAGAGGAGCCAAGCAAGTACGGTGTCGTTGTCCACAAGCCTGACCACCCCTCGCGCATCGACCGCTTCGTCGAGAAGCCTGTCGAGTTTGTCGGCAACCGCATCAACGCGGGTATTTACATCCTCAACCCCTCTGTTCTGGAGCGCATCGAGTTGCGCCCCACCTCCATTGAGCAGGAGACTTTCCCCGCGATCGTAAAGGACGGTCAACTTCACAGCTTCGACCTCGAGGGCTTCTGGATGGACGTCGGCCAACCCAAGGACTTCCTTTCTGGCACCTGCCTCTATCTCTCCTCCCTCACCAAGCATGCCAGCAACCTTCTCACCTCTCCCAGCGAGCCCTTCATCTACGGCGGTAATGTCATGATCGATCCCTCGGCAAAGATTGGCAAGAACTGCAAGATTGGTCCCAACGTGGTCATTGGTCCCAATGTCGAGGTTGGCGAGGGCGTGCGTCTGCAGCGCTCCGTTTTGCTGAAGAACTGCAAGATCAAGGAGCACGCATGGGTGAAGAGCACAATCGTTGGTTGGAACAGCACAGTGGGTAGATGGGCACGTCTTGAGAACGTCACCGTCTTAGGTGACGATGTGACCATTGGCGATGAGATCTACTGCAACGGTGCCAGTGTGCTTCCTCACAAGAGCATCAAGGCCAACGTCGACAGTAAGTTGAAGTGTTGCACTGCTCGATATTCACGGACTAGAAAGCTAACACATCTAAAGCCCCGGCAATCATCATGTAAAACAGCGAACCCCACCAACAATCCACAACACTCTCGGCAATTGTCCCAACATCTCTACTCTCGAGCATGATTGACTTCTCACTCGGTACTCACCGAGGTGTAAGCCTTTCTCCCAACATACCAGCATTGCTTTAATATTTTGACGATAAGAAGCGCGAGGCGTTTTGGTTCTTCCATGACTTCACTTTAGTTGAAGATGGGAGATGGCAGCTTCTGCAAAAGCGGGCTCTTGATATACACAAATTATAAAACATCACGACTTCACACCTCTAATAATTGCCTCTTGATTTTCGGTAAAGTAATGCGGAGACGAGTGTAGTCCGCGCAGATTGAATCCATTAACCGAGTCGCAGTGTTCGTCCGCACGGTCATGTCCGATACACCACTGACAAGATCCAACACTTTACTTCAGTCTGTTCCTCGATCCCCGACATCGGACTATTTCGCTGCACATTGCACCGAAAGGCGTCTTTCTATACGGCTTGCACCTGGCTCTCCGGCAACAGCCACCTTCTCCGCCCTTCACTTTCAAGCATCCCACCAACAACGTCACTTTGATTCTACAAATCATCTGCCGGGCCATCTATAAACCTTGCAACTACACGATCACCGTTGCAGCCACGAGGCTTAGCGTGCTCTCAAGGTTTGGGAAATGGTGCGGGGTCTTCGGATACGGTGGGGGGGCGCTCGACTACGTTCACGAGTAAGGCTGTTAAGGTATTGATGGAGATGCTTGTGTTGTTGCTTGGCTGCTCTTGTGGAGTTGTTACTTCGATGCATTCCGCCACTTGATAGCCTTGACTTGATGGTGTTGATCGTTCTCCAGGTCGGATGTGCCTGTTTGCTTCAAGGGTTTTTGCTGACTTGGGCTCCAAGGAACTACAGACTCGCCATGCCATCCACTACGGCATTGACATCGGACCAGCGTATTCGAATTATCGTTCTTTCTCTAGCCTCGAACCGACTCGCCTGCCGATGCGGGAAAGTCTTGCACTACGCCTCAACTCAGTCCATCATCCGAGAGTCGACGCCGTCTGATGCACCATGCCGTACGAAGGACGCGAAAGACGCCAACGAGCCGTGTTTCCCGGGTTTGATTCTCTATGATTGCTGACCATTAATAATGTTTCCCCGCCTATTTCCCCGCGCCTCTTCTGGTCGATCCTCGGATCCATACCAGAAACCTGAAAGACGTCGGGACTCCCGTTCCTGCAGGCTGCTAGTGCTACTCATGCTCGACAGCCCGTGATCGATACTATCGCTGTCGGATACGCTACGAGGCTTCCTTCGAGGGGAGAAGGTGACCCCAAGTGGCTATTTCGCCGACCGCAGACGCCACCGAGGTCACTAGGCTGGACGATGCCAGTTGATTGATCGTGAGATGTCGTATAAATTGCTGAATTCCTCCTTGCTTTCTGCTTCGCGGTGTTGGAACATAAAACTGCACAACTCTGCGCAGTTCCTCCATCAGCTTGACCGTCTTCCTAAACATGACGAGACGATCGATCATTGCCAGTGGCGCCACGGCGCTTGCCTTTGCTTCTCAGGCTAACGGACAGAACTCTTCGACGTCCGGTCCAGCTTGGGTGCAGTCGGACTACGCGACCAGTCCGCCAGTCTATCCATCGCGTTAGTAGTGCAGTCCTTCCTACCACCGTACCTCACTGACATCGTTTGCCTATAGCAAATGCCACAGGACAAGGCTGGGAAGCTGCGTTCCAGCAAGCGAGCAGCTTCGTCGCTCAGCTGACCTTGGAGGAGAAAGTCCGACTGGTCACTGGAACCGCAGGACCCTGCGTTGGAAACATTGGACCAGTTCATCGCCTCGGATTCAAAGGCCTCTGTCTCCAAGACGGCCCGCTCGCGATCAGAGAGGCTGACTATGCATCTGTCTTCCCAGCCGGCTTGACTACTGCTGCTTCATGGGACAGGGACTTGGCTCACATCCGTGGCCAGGACATGGCTGACGAGTTTGTCGGCAAAGGTGCTCACGTTGCTCTCGGACCCGTGGCGGGTCCGTTGGGAAGGTCAGGATATGGAGGTCGGAACTGGGAGGGCTTCAGCCCTGACCCGTGGCTGACTGGTGAACTGTTCGCGGAGACCATCATTGGAATGGAAGAGCAGGGCGTCCAAGCTTGTGCCAAACGTGAGTGACGTGCTGCTGTTCTTTAATCACTCGGCCGCTGACTGATGGTTGCAGATTACATTGGAAACGAGCAAGAGACACAGAGGAACCCTAGTGTCAACGACGACGGTCAGACTATCGAGGCTGTGTCGTCTAACATTGATGACAGGACGATGCATGAGGTTTAGTATGTCGATACTCGATATTGGGTGACTTCAGGATCACAATGCTGATCTTCGCACAGTGCATGGCCTTTCGCAAATGCCGTCCAAGCCGGCGTCTCGTCGATCATGTGCTCTTACAATCGCATCAACGGCTCGTATGGCTGCCAGAACAGCAAGTTGTTGAATGGCGTTCTTAAGGAAGAGCTGGGCTTCCAAGGCTATGGTAAGATCTTGCAACTCCTGATCTCAAGAGGACTCGATGAGCTGATGTTTTTAAGTAATGTCCGACTGGGAGGCAACTCACGCGGGTGTGGCAACTATTCTCTCCGGTCTTGACATGAATATGCCCGGCGGTATCGCTTTCACAGAGACCGCTCACTCTTACTTTGGCGGCAATCTGACCATGGCGGTCAACAACGGAAGTGTCCCGATCGAGCGGGTAGACGATATGGTGAGGAGGATCATGACACCGTACTACCGTTTGAACCAAAACAGAGCCTCATTCCCTGGAATCGATCCTAGCTCTGGAGGCTTGAACTTCTTCCCGCGTAGGCCTGACTGGCTCGAATGATGATCAAGGTCTAAACTGACAGATCACAGCTTCCTCATACCTGTACAACTTCACTTACAACAGTCAATCGAGCGTCGATGTTCGCGGCGACCACAAGAAGCTTATTCGTGAGCTGGGAGCTGCTGGCATTGTTCTGTTGAAGAATGTTGACAGCGCCTTGCCACTGAAAGCCCCAAAGAACATTGCAGTCTTTGGTAACGACGCTGGCGATCTGACCAACGGCTTGTACCCTCAATCTAACTACGAGTTCGGTGTCTTGGCATCGGGTGGAGGCTCTGGTACTGGTAGACTCTCATACGTCGTGACACCTCTGGATGCCATCAAGCGCAGAGCTGAGCAAGATGATGCACTTGTGCAATATGTGCTCAACAACACGGTGATCACTGCTAGCGGAGATCTGTTCGTATCGCCCCCCTGCACCTCGATTGTCGCATGCTGACAACGCAACAGAGATCCTGTGTACCCTGCGCCTGAGGTCTGTCTTGTCTTCTTGAAGACCTGGGCAACAGAAGGCGCCGACCGCGACAGCCTTGAAGTCGATTGGAACGGTACAGCTCTCGCAAACACCGTCGCTGACAACTGCGCCAACACTGTCGTGATCACACACAGCGGCGGACTGAACGTACTTCCGTGAGTACACACCATTGACTCAACCCACACAGACCCACCAACTAACCCAACAACACCAGCTTCGCCGACCACCCCAACATCACAGCAATCCTCGCAGCCCACCTCGGCGGCCAAGAAGTAGGCAACAGCATCGTCGACGTCCTCTACGGCGCCGTAAACCCTTCGGGCCATCTCCCCTACACCATCGCCAAAAAAGAGAGCGACTACTCGTTCGCAGACATCACAAACTCGAGCGCGCTCCTCAACACCACCGACCCCAACGCCTGGCAGTCCGATTTCAAAGAACGCCTCCTGATCGACTACCGCCACTTCGACTACTACAACCTGCCAGTCCAGTACGAGTTCGGCTTCGGATTGTCCTACACCACTTTCAACCTATCAGACGTCTCCGTCACAGCCGCAGACAACGCTTCCTCCATCTCCGCCCACTGTCCTTCCTCCTCCTCCTCCTCCTCCTCCTCCATCCCACCCCCCGGCGGCAACCCCGCCCTCTGGCAAACCCTCTACACCGTCTCCGCCGTCGTCACAAACACAGGCTCCACCGCCGGCTCCGCGGTCCCGCAGCTCTACCTCGGCCTCCCCACGCCCTCCAACGGCGACGTGACTCCCGTCAAAGTCCTGCGCGGTTTCGAAAAAGCCTCCCTCCAGCCGGGAGAGTCCAAGACCGTGACTTTCCCGCTCATGCGCAGGGATCTCAGTTATTGGAGCGTGGACGCGCAGGCGTGGGTTATTGGGGACGGGGAGGTGAGGGTTTATGTTGGGTTTAGTAGTAGGGATGTTAGGGGGGAGAGCGGGTTCAAGGTGCTTGGTTGATGCAAAAAATGGCATGGCTTTCAAAGGGCCTTGACATACGAAACGACGAATCACATATTTCTGTAGTCTTGCAGTCTCATGCTTCAAATTTCTCTCTCAAACAACGCCCTCAAGGACCTACGAAACATTATTGACAGGCCTGCTCTTGCCTTCCGCAGCCTTCTCGTCCAGACTCTCCTCCACCTCGGCCGTCTCCGCGACCGTAGCCCGCCCGTGCAAAGCGGGCTTCCTCTTCCCGGCAAGATCCAAAAAGATCGCCTTGAAAGTCCTGCCGCTCGTATGCCTGCCCTCCCACAGCGGGTAAACCCCCACGCACATGCTCGAGCAAAAGAGCCACAGGATCCCCACCGAGACCCAGCCCGTGAAGAAGCCCTTGCTGAAAATGTACCCGGAGCCGTACATGGGCATCGGCCACAGGATGAGCAGCGCCAGAGTGAGGAAGACGGTTAGCGCGCGGGCGATTTTGGCCGAGCGCGCGAGCTGGCGCTGCTCTTTCATCTCTTCTTCTTCGTGGTTGGTTTGCGGGGAGGTTGCGCCTAGAATGAGTTCGGGGTCCATGTGCGCGGCGGCGGCGAGGTCGGCGTCGTCGGCTTTGCGAATGGATTTCATGGAGAGCCAATCGTACTTGGGCGTGCGGAAGGCGAGGGAGAGCAGGGGGATGAAGACGAGGGGCGCGAGGAGGGAGACGACGTTGCCGGCGAGCATGGGGTTGTTGGCGCCGGTGGAGAGGACGGAGAGGTCTCCGCCTTCTTTCTTCGCCGTTACCAGCCACGCGATCAGGGAGCAGATGAGGGCGAGCGGAGGCGTGAACGTCGCGGCGGCCCACGATTGGCGATCCCAGAGCAGTGAGAGCGAGGCTGGGATGACGGCGCCAGAAATTATTACGCCCATCATGAGGTAGAGGTAGCCCATGCTGATGCCGGCGTAGTACAGACCTGTGCTGAAGGCAGCCATGACGGTGGCGTAGACGGCGCAAGAAGCGTGGCTCATGTAAATCAGCCTTTTGCCGCTGGCGTCCGGTTTGATGTATGTCTGGTAGATATCGTACGTCCAGATCGAACTGACGGCAATGAGCTCGGCGGACATGGCGGATGTGACGGCCATGAAAATTAGGAGTAAGGTGGCAGCAGCACCTCCCTTACCTAGCAAAGCAACCGCGGCGTCCGGAAGCACGAGTCCTGCTGTGACATCGGCGGGATCCATTCGGTTCGGGAAGGTTGGGAAGACGGGGTTGTTTTCGAGCGCGAGAGCAGACAGGCCCATCGTAGTAGCACAGAGCCAAGGGATAGCGAACCAGGAAAGACCACCAGCAATGTATCCTGGAAGAGCGTGAACCGGAGATGCCGCGATGGCCTTGTTGTAGTAGCCGTTATCCATGAAGACTTTTAGGGTTAGGAATATGATTAGGGTTATAATTAGGGTTAGGGGCGCGCGTGCTGATGGATAGATCACTCACCAGTGCCAAAGTTGCCCACAAGGTTAATGACTTGATGGGTGTCAGTGATGTAACGCGCGTGCTGGTGGATGGATCACTCACCAAAGAATATCGCGCCTTCCTTCGATTGCATGGTCAAGTAGCTTCCGCCAGCATTGCCAACAACAGGGTGACGCTCGGCGGCCTCCACGAGAGCATCATACACTGCGCCTGGTGAGCCCAGGACCTCGCTCGTGGCGTACGCCGTGAAAGCGAAGATAAAAATGATGATGAGGATCATGACAGTGTGCACGTAATCTGTCAAAAACGTAGCCTTGATGCCACCGAACATGGTATACAGCACCACGCCGATGGGCAACAAAAAGCAAGCCGCAGCAGTTGGGACGCCAGTGAGAGATGTGACAACCGCTGATCCGCCGGTCAATAACATGGCCGTAACGAGAACATTGGTCATGAGTCCGAAGGTAATGTAAACGCCGTGAGTCACAGGCCCATAGCGAGCCCTGATGACCTCAAGAAACGTGTGCGCGTTCGGTGCTTTGCGCTTCAATTCGATGGCGAGGGTGGCGAACAAGATGACCTGGACTGTAGCCCCGGAAGCGTACCAGAAAGGTCCGGATACGCCGTAATTGTAAGCGACTGCCGAGGATTGCAGCAGCGTAGCCGCCCAGGTCCAGGACGAGACGACGGCCGACGACACCAGACCAGACTTGACCGTACGGCCTGCCGTCGAAAAGACTTCGGAGGTCTGGAGTTCGTTGTTGTAGCGGCGGAGCACGAAAGTTGTCAACATCATGCCAAAGCTGTAGTATGTCTCGCTGTTAGCCGTCTGTTGATTTATGGATGGTTTGATGTGCCCTCAAGATTTAGGAACATACGCGAAGAGGAACCCCAGGCCGATGATAACACCTGCGCAAAACACAAGTCAGTATACAATGATTTACCATAATTGAGCCTCGGTGAAGGCGTTCTCCTTCACTTACCATAGCCAGTGGCCTGGCTCAGAGGCGGCGTTGTTGACATTCTGACTCGGTTGCTTCCCCAAAGCAATTCAATTCACACGATGAGCAGGACACGCACCTGGCAAGATACGCGCATGTGCATACTTATACTTATACTGACACTCACAAGATTCGCCGAAATGGCCTCGCCATACAATAGGCCTACCCCAGACGGTCAAGCCCTGGTCAAGCAATTGCTAAAAGCCAGATAAGCCTGCAGCGCCCGAGGCCCCAGCAAAGCATTGATTGATTCGCCAGAGATTGCGCGCCGGGGTCTGACAGGCGTAGAAGCCCTGTGCAACAAAAGATAACGACCATCAGGGAAAGCGTGGAACGACTCTTCATTATTAATTAGCGCCAGAACATTAGCTCCGTGGGGGTGTATCGCATCGTGCATATCTCCGCAGTTCGGCGGATTGGGGGATCTCGTCAGGGAATTAGCGAAGGATTAGTGTAAACAGCTTAATCAATAGATGACCGTGTCCTCCTCTCCTTCGACGACGTCAATGTGGTCATCATGATCGTCCTGGGTCGTGGTAGCGTTTTCTTGGTTGGATTCTGCGATTGAGTCACCAGTCGTGTCGTCTCCGTTTGCTTGTGAAGACACCGGTTCAACTGCTTCAGTCGCGTCCTTGGGATGGAGCGTTTGCTCATCTTGAGCACTCATAGCCTTTGTACTGCCTTCTGTTGTCGGATCGGCAGTATGTGACGGCTCATTTCTTGCTGTGCTCGCGTTGGCCGTGTCGTCAGCTCGCGGCGTCTCATCAGTGGCCTGGATGTTGGTCGAGGCTGTAACTTGTCAGCGCATGCAAATATCGTTCACTCCCTCGACACATACCAATCTCGTCACCACCAACATGTGGTGTCAAGGCCGCTCCGACACCGGCCAGTTCTTGCTCTATTTGCGCCTTTGCTCGACTGATCTGGTCATCGATACGGTCTTCCTCGTCGTCTCGAAGCTCCCAAGGTTTGTAGAGCTGTCGGACGTCAGCTGAATGCCAATCTCGAAAGCCGTCAAACAAAACTCACAAGTCTTGGCTGTGCCGTAGTGTGTAGGAAATTGGCTCTATGCAACATATCGCGGTGGCGGTTGCGCATCTGATCGCGTGATCAGCAAACAAGCTCTCCTCCTGTGTTCTTCCGGCATACACACCGTCTCATCCTCAATCCTCTTCCTCACCAGCCTGCGCTTTTCAGCAAGCTGTTCCAGCCGCCTCTGCTTGTCTTCAACGTGTTCGTCATCCTGTCGCTGGAGCTCAGCTTTTCTTCTAGACTCAATCTCCTGCCGCCTCTTTGTGGTCCTGCTGTCGTCTTTCTGACTCAAACTGCCCAGAAGCCCGCCGAACAACCGCCGGGACCTATCCTTCTCGTTGATGTTGCTGCTCTTCCTAGGCGCATCTCCAGGCCGAGGCGACTGCTTCTCGGCTGTCTTGTCGCTCAAGTCGCGACGCGAGCTTTCCTCTCTTGGCGAGTCGCGCGCGGGAGATGGCTCTGGAAGTGATGAGATCTTACCAGGACTCGTGCGCAGACGCTTGCTCTCCTGCTCCGAGACCTCGGATTGGCGTCG
>Ga0265798_10001121_pt1 | contig 42516 bp, 37 predicted proteins | sample P3T30metagenome_FD_192430 | JGI IMG/M metagenome (GOLD analysis project Ga0265798, IMG submission 192430) | Plant litter microbial communities from East Loma Ridge, Irvine, California - P3 T30 | ecosystem: Environmental > Terrestrial > Plant litter > Unclassified | place: USA: California... | reverse complement strand
AAGTTGTGGAGCCTTAACCAAGATGATGCAGTGCAGCTGGTCTGCGCGAGAGCCTGGTTATATAGCATGCATGAGTGTGCAAGGAGCTTGCTGTCAGGCTGACAAGACTCACGGTGTCAAAGAGCGGCGCGGAAGGTACATGCATGATTATGATATGACTACATGTGAAAGTTGAGACGGCACGTGTTCATGCATGCCAAGCAACTTGGGACGGCAAGAGGCAACCGTCAGCCTGCACTCGCTTCATCACACCAATACTCTACCACAAACTAGACACAGACACAATTGCGCTGCCGCCTTTTCCTATGTGCTTATCTGCCCCGTCACCGATCTTGGTTCTGCCGCTTTTCGTGCTCTGTCTCTCAGCCTTGTATCAGCCTTGCCTTGCCCTGTCTCAAGGCATATCGGAAACATCGCTCAGCATCATCGTATGATTCAACTGGGCCTTCTTGCTCGCGACACTCAAGCAGTCTATCACCGAGACTAAGACCAAATTACGCTCTGCTACTTCTCACTACCCATTGTCCACCCCTTCACAAGTCTTGCTCCCATCGCTTCTCGCGCTCTTTCATCGGTGTCGCCCTCAGGCTTGCCTCAGCTTGCCTTCACTTCAGGACAATCGAAATTGTCCCACGTCAATAATGTACACCCCAACTGGAAGTCACTGCGGACCGCTCAGTCCTCGCACACGGACGACACCACATCATGGAGCCGTACACATATCGACCACTGCTGGAGGCGCCCTACAGTACCCGGCTGATCAAAATCAAGCCAGGCACCCACGACTCTGACATCACTTGCATCATCCACGACTACACGCTCCGCCCTGGTTCCACACCTGGCCCATACGAGGCCTTGTCGTACGTATGGGGCGATCAGACTCAAAAGCGATGCGTGTACATCCAGTATGCTACAAACGCGAGTTCGAATCAGACAGAATTCCTATACGTTACCATCAATTTAGATGTCGCATTGCGTCGGCTTCGAGATACGTACTTTCCACGCTTCATGTGGATAGACGCGCTGTCCATTGACCAGGAAAACATCGAAGAGCGCGGAATTCAGGGTTTCATGGCCAAGATGTACTCACATGCCAAGGGCGTCCTAGTCTGGTTGGGTGAAGAAGCTGATGGGAGCTCGGAGTTATTTGATGGATTTCTAGAACTAGCCAATGCAGAGCAAAACGAGCGCAATTCCAAGGCCAACGGTCTTCAGAAGGCGGCTGTTGCCCTCGCAAGACGGTCTTGGTTTAACAGAATCTGGGTACGTCGTCAACGAATCCACGTACGCATTGAGTAATGTTTTCAGGTCCTGCAAGAGGTCGCCGCTACTTGGCAACTATCAGTCGCTTACGGCGATTTGGAAGTGACAGCAAACGTTTTCATCGAGGGCTTTCCAAGACTAATGGAGACAGGAGTCTGGCTTAACCTAGCGATGTCTGTGACGCAGATGATGAAGTGGACTGGGCCCAACAAAACTTAAAGAACTCAGCTTCATAAGCAACAGCCCCATCTCGGAGTGGCACCATTGGGCGAGCTGTTGGAGAAATTCCATTTGCACAAAGCGACGGACCGCCGCGACAAGATCTTCGCACTGCTGGGGATGTGCAACGACTCTACTGAGCCTGGCAGCCTACCCGCCCCCGATTACACGAAACCATTTTCCATCCTCATTGAGGAAGCGATGACATACCTACTTGGACCCTCGATCCATGCTACAGCATGGGACACACGCGAGCAGTCTATGGTCACCGGCAAGGGCTGTCTACTGGGAAGGCTTTCCGTAAGTGATTCGCAGGAGTATTACGTCGACTTTACGTACTCCTTAGCGCCTCCCTCTGGCTGGCGTGCACGCTTGGAGGATATGACGTTTTGTAAGGACCTCCATATCGGTGATATTCTTTGGCAGATGGCCGGTGCACAGCACCCCAGTGTCATGAGACCTTGCGGAGATCATTCCGATATCGTCCTCGTTTCCATACGTATAGACAACGTTTGCAAAGGGTTTTCGGACCCCAGTCCCTCAGACCGCTCTTCGTCAGTCATGCATTGGCATGAGTTCCGGAGATATCTGCCAGACACAAATGACTCAATCACACTAATATGGGACTGGTCGCTAATGGCAGAGCACATCAGGCAGAGCCATGTCTCCAAGCTCTTCGCAGACTGGACCAGAATACCGCATGCTGTTCGGTTACTGCAATGCGCTCGAATCTTTGACAAGTCCAACAACCACAATGGCTTGGTTTCATTGCGATTCCATCAGAGAGGATTGCTTCGCACGAATCACAATACTCGTTCCACGCTCGACTGTTACTTTCGGCTTGCAAGTACTGGGAAGCGTACACGTGGCTCATAACGTACATAGGCGAGATACGCTGGTGCCTCGAACGTTTGAAGCACGAAGGAATATGGCTAATCAAGGACTCAAAGGACCCTTTCAAGTATTGGCAGAGTGACGGCAGTCTGTCGCCTGATGTTCTTGACATTGATGCCATGTGTGGGGCATCGGCTACGCAGGGGACTTGGAGTGCTCTACGCGGTCATCACGACACACCGATCACTGAAGACTTCGGCGAGCCGCTACACCTGGATGGCCTCATGATGATTTTTACTGGTAATCTTGATCTTTCGAGATCAGGACGTAAACTCACCAACCACGGCAAAAGAAGCATTCTTCGCCTTGTGTCAGCACACGAGATTGGTGCATCGGAAACAGTGTTTCGATCAGTCGCTGATCTGATGTCCAACAACTCGGTTCATCTACACAACTCGGTTCATCTGAAAGAATCAACTCCAAGAAATGGCCTCATCATGCTTGCGCTTGCCTTGCAATACCATGCAAACCAACTGCACGTCTCTAATCTTTCGTTGAATTATGTCAGCATCTATACTCGAGAATGTTCTATGTCGTCACATGACCTCCTGATCCTGCTGATCAGGAATCTTCTAGATACTCCACTCCATGTATATAAACCCTTACACGTCCATAGGTAGAAAATCAACCAACTACTTCCTCAATCTCCTCCTCATATGTTGACAAATTACTACCATTCCGAGGATCGTCAACTACAGTCTTTTCTGCTCGCTGAGTCCTATGCGGACCTTGAGTCGACATACAATATCCTCAGCACAGCTGTTCAAGTCAGACAACTCTGTAAACGTGGCAGTCGCAGCCGCAAGATCAGTACGTCTTTCCCTCTTAAGTCTAGCCTATTTGACTCAAGCTCGCTAGACCATTACTTTCCAGAGACTACTATTCAACGCGAACATCTAGACCTTCTTGACATAACCCGTTGTTTACGAAAACTTCAGCGTATTAAAGTGGCACGTTGAATATACGGAAATATGTCAATTCGCACATTCAAAAACAGGAGACACTGTCATGCCTGCGCTTTTGAGTGTCTTTGTAGCTGGCAGCTCCTACGACGCCTCGATGTTCGATCCATCCGAACGACGCACGGTACTTTTGGACGTGATGAAGGCCTTCCTGGACGAGCAGATTCGCATTATCAATTTTTTTCGCGAGATGCCAGAATTTCTTGTTGAAGAATATACACTTGCTGGGAGAAATGCAGACCTTTTGACTACTGAAAAAGCTGTCGATCTTATGATGTATTTTCGTTCCGAGTACAATGAAGCCATCAAGGCGCTGGAGTGCAAAGGATCGGCGAGGCAGATACTGGAGGTAATTTATCTGGAGTGAATGGCATTAGTTCTGCAGCTGGACAGAACCAATTAATCATACGGTAAATTTGGAAGGAACAAGCTTTGGCAGAGAAGGTGCCGAGAGGGAAACAGGTTTGAAGATCTTCAAGGTCAAAGTTTCGCATTATTGTTATACCAGTATCCACTAGCCAGGAAGCTTTCCAAACGCTAAAACGCCGCTATATTACGCACGCCAGGCACCGAGGACCTCCAGGACCACTCAAGAGGATTTCGAATGGGACGATGCGCCCGATATGAAGGGCTGGCCGAAGGGCTGGCCGGCCCTCGTCGTCGTCATAGTCCGGAAGAAAACGGAAGTGCGAGGCCAGGCGAGGAGGTGTCTCGTTAGCACCATCCATCCTGAAGTAGCTCGGACCGGCGTTGTAGTTGTACTGCATGCCGATGTTGGTGCCGGCGTTGTAGTTCGAGCCCTGACCGGACGGGAAGTACTGGTATGCCTGGTACGCGTTGTCGTAGAAAACCTGCTGCTGCTGATGCAGGGTTGGGGAGAGAGCGATGCGGACCATAATCGCCACCGGGCATTCCCTCCGATGCCGAAGATGAAGCATACCCATATCCATCACTTCCATCTTCATCACGACGCGGACCTCCGTGTCTACCGTAGCCACCCGAACCGCCCGAACCACCACGAGAGTCGCGGCCGCCCTCGTTGTTGAAAGGATTGGAGCTGTTGGATGTGGGAGCACAGGGCAGATATGAATGAGGCAGAAGGTTGTTGTATTGAGAGAGCTACAGCGAGCGATCATATACAGAACCAGATGGGTAAGCAAGTGACTAGCACAGTCACGTGAGGTGCAGTTCACAGTGTACCGTATGAACTGAGGTGCCAGGCTGACAGGAGTCACGGTGGCCACGATCCCAGCCTCCTCCTCCACGACCGTGATCGTTGAACTTATCGCCTTGGCCCCTATCCCCGCCACGCCCACGCCAATCATCGTTATCCCGGGGAAACTTGGAGCGATCATCCCGCTCGCGACGTGGCGGCATCTCCAACCCATGCGCACCCACACGCTCAGGCTTAGCCCCGAACTTCTCCCACTGGATGAACTTGGCCGCAGGGTTTGCCACGCTAGGGACATCTGGGTTGCTAGTCGTACCAAGCGAGTGAACACGCGTGTACGTCGTGCCGTGGTAGATAGCGTTTCGAACAAACACGCCAACCACAAGATCCGGCGCATCGCGAATCCATTCGTAGTCGTTGCGCTCGGCGCGTGTCATGCTATCCGGCGCGAGTAGCATCAGGCGGATGCGCTCAAGCGTGCTGTCGAAGTCTTTCCAGCACCGTAATCTGAGCTGCGCGATGCGCTCTTTGTCTTCCCAGGCGCGCATGCATGACTTCCAGTCTGAGGCTGAGTGAGAGGAGTACCGCGGGTGGCTGCCGAATGCGTTCTGGAGGAAAGGTATTAGTTCGCGGCGCGCCCAGAAGATGTCGAGACGTTTGATGGGGTGCGGGTTCATGGTGGTAGTGGTCTGATGTAGGAGTCGGAATATAGTTTGGTGTGATGTGTAGTGGAGAATTTGACGTTAAAGTATGCTTGGAAGTAATATATGAACTCAAGTTATTGATGTTGAGCGAACTTGAGCTGACAAGAGGGAACGATGAAGGGCGGGCCGTGATTTAAGTACTCGCGAGTCGCAGCGGAAAAACTTTTCGCGTCGGAAGTAAAACTGCAAAAGGCCGTGGATGATTCCTTAGCGGTCGCCGGTTGCGATCGGGTGAAAGACAAGATTAAGCAAACGCGATGGAAATGACGTTCGATCGATGCCCATTCACATCAAAGAATGCCAGTTTCACTATTGAATGGAATCTAGAGGCACATTAGCAGCAGGTGACACGTTGGACGGTATATCTTGAACGAAAGCACTGGTTGTCTGTGGTATGAGTATGAAGCCATTTTAGGAGGAACCGTTGATCTCCAGGGTATAAACAGTTTCTGATCCGTCCTACTCGTTTTCCTGATCCATGACAACGCTCCGGATGGACTCAGTTTCCATGCTTTCAATGCATATACCGAAGATGGCTGTAGACTAGGGCTATGCGAGTTTCATGACTTTAGAGATGTGTCAGGCGTAGGAGTTGAGGAGAATCATTGTGCATTGGGCTATGGGAGAGCGAGGCCTATGTACTGAAGGGAGCACGCACTAGTCCTAATGGGGAAGTGCATGAGAGCAAACATGTGGTGTAACCTGGTTCATCACTCACGCGCCAGGGGATAAGCCCTGTGATCGACAAGATGTAGGCATTACTCCTGACTGCACATCAAGTTTTCAGCTCTAATCAACCACCTCGCATTTCAATACAGCTGGAGGTAGACTACTATTTCCTGTGGAGTTTCAGCCTCACTCCGTCATCGCCTGTTGGAGACATCGTGCATGTCGGTGGCTGACAGCCCCACCTTCCCCATCGATCAGACTCAGCTTTGAGCCATCTCCACTCCACTACCAGCACACTCCCACCCTTGGACCAGTTCTGTTCATGCACTCGTTGCCGTCGTACTTTACCCAATTCCCATAGTGCAGAGCCACACTTGCCCTTGAGAAATCGGCACGAGGCTGAAGAAACCGAGCGCAGCCTGATCTCTCACGACTCACCCTGGTTATTCTTGGTGCTGCCAGACACAGCGAAAGAGGAGCAAGACACCTCCTGATCTCATTCTGTTTTGCTCGGTTGAATGGAGCGATATGCGTATCATCGACTGCCTCCAGGAGAACAACGCATCCGCCTGCTACATATTCTTCCAGGATCAGGCACCAACGACATTCACTGCAAGATGTTTAACTACCAGATCAACATCAACAGACCTTTCGGAATGTATGAGGCGCTCTCATACCGCTGGGGCGATCCGACCGGGCCTCGCAAGATCTACATCCAGAACTCAGGTTTGGCCACATTCCGGAGCTTAGATGTCACCAAGAATCTATATGCAGGGCTCCAGCGACTCAGAGATCCAGATCTGCCTCGAACAGTGTGGATAGACGCCATTTGTATCAACCAAGAGGATCTCGGAGAGCGTGGACAGCAAGTTAGCTTCATGACCACGATTTATGCGAATGCTTGTCAAGTGGTTGTTTGGCTTGGTCACAGTCCAGAGGACAACAAGACTTCCCGAAAGCAGTTCAAAGCTTTTGAAGCCATCAAACAGACATCAAGCCGAGCGATCGAAAGCTCGGAACCGAAAGGAAAGATTCCGGACACTCTTTGCGAGCTCTTACGCAACGAGTGGTTCAGCAGGGTTTGGGTACGTGATCATTGGTAACCAAGAATGGTTACGATAAAACACCACTGAAATGCATGTAGATACTGCAAGAGGTCGCAGCAGCGCGATCACTGTCAATCTTGTACAATGATGAAGAACTTCCAGGAGCTGTCTTCGTTAGCGGCATGAAAGAGGTCATTCGGCAATCGGAGGAGGGCGACTCTTTCTACAGCAGGTACGTTCCATTTGTCGTCGATCTCATGGCACGGGCCCCTCCTACGCCATCTATCCATATGGCATCGAAAACGCTATGCATCGCACCCTTGGCCGACCTCATTGAGATGTTCTACGATAGTAATGCGACTGATCGGCGCGACAAAGTCTATGCTCTTCTTGGCCTACGGTCCGACTATTCGTCCACAGACAGACTGGTGCCGAACTATGAGAAGTCGTGGGCACGTGTCTTTTCGGACTTGGTCGAGCATATTTTGGGTAGCAACACGAAATCAGAGACACTAGAAGATAGTGAAGGTGCGGTCCTCACTGCGACCGGCTGCACGATCGGTTTCGTTGCCTCCGTCGGACGTGATCTAATCGAAGTTGAAACAAGAGACGTCGAGTTCCGGATTCAGTGGACATTGATAGTCCACTCAAAGGAGGTGATCGAAAATGACGTTGTCTGTCTGCTGAAAGGCTCGGCTCATCCAACAATCATCCGTCCTTGCGGTGACCATTTCGATATCATCGTTGTCTCGCTATCCTCAACGCCGCGGATCATCCATCCTTCTCGAACTTCGGGTCCAATTCCTACACCAGCCTTGATCCCCACACTCAAACAAGCTTGGCTTTCCGATCATGAAGTTGCTCTACGTCACGACTTCCTCCTCATCTGGGATTGGCAGCCGATCAATAAGCAAACCAGCCGCCATCACCACGACTGGATGGCTTTTTACGATCGAGCGAGGCGAGAAAATACATGTCCACATGTTCCAGAGTCTGACATTCCATGGGTGAGGAGACTCGCCATTCGGCGCGTGCTAGATGATGTTCAACCGAATAACAAGGGAAAATGGGAGGACTTCGCCGACTTACCTATCTGTGCGGAAGGAGCAAACACAGCAACACTCTATCGCAGATTTCTAACAGTCTCTTCCTTCATGCACCACAGTTCATACACTTGGCTTACATCGTATGTTAAGAACACACGTCAGGCCATTCGTTCACTTCGTAAGCCACACCTATCGCCCACAGAGCTATCGCCAGATTCAACTGATTTGAAAGTTATGATTGATGCCTGGGCTGGTCAATTTAGAGCAAAAGAAGGAGTTCTAGACCTTGTAGAGCTCGAAGACCAGGTGTTGTCGGACGCGCGCAACTTTCCCAATGCGCACAGATCCCATAATTCACCGTTGTACTGGGACTTTGGTGAGCCAGCAAATGCGCATGTTCTCAATAGTATATTCCCGCTTTTTCGGCAAGCTTCATTGCAGCCACTTCAGGGCGACAGTATAGCGCCCAATGGAGTATTCTTCAACGGGAGATATGTCATCAAGCTTCTTATCAAGCAGGAGAGGCTAGATATACGCACCGCGCAGTCGATCATGCGCAATTTCGATGTACCGTTAACACGGCTCATGCCGAAAATCTCCTATTCTTACGACGACACTTGCAGCGACCACCAACCGGCGTTGATAATCGCAGTACTGTCAGAGGCATGCGGTAATCTCTTTCTCGCCAACGAGAAGATGATAGAAACTTTAAAAAGCCTCGCACTTGGCGCAAACGGATTGGTCTCATTGTCGTTTTTGTACGGCGAGTTATGGTATGATCACGATGTGATCCGCCAGATACTCAGAACGCTTTTCGTACCCTCAACGAGAATAGACGGCCTCAGGAACCTCAACAAATTCCTTGACTACCAGGGTCAAAATCTCCCCGCGCTTTTGACAAAGCTGAACTTTCGGAGCATCCAGGCTCAGCCTTTCCTGCGTCAGGAAGCGCTCGTCACCACATTGTTTGAGCACATGGCTAAAGATCCGATGGAGCATCTTCCGGATTTTCGGACTGTAGGTGGACGGGCGGAAGCGCGAGATCGTGTGCGTAAATGGTTCATGGAAACACAGCCTCTCACACCGGATTGAACAAGCTTGTCCATCACCACAGCTGGAGCCGCCGACAACTCATCCTAGTCCTTATCGAAACCAGCGCCTCCTAGCTCTTCTTCGGTCTCTTTGATTTGGTTTCCTGGAGCGACTACGCGGCAACGGCATGCGATTGCGAAAGTAGTTCTTGACCACGGTGCAGATGTACGATGCTCGAGACCTCACATTTTGAGCATGGATGTATACATCAAACTCGGAACAGTTTTTCGGTGTGCGAATATGGTTATAATGTTGGAGGGAGAAAAGAGGCTGCACTGCGGGAAGAAATCCCATGCATCCTTCCGCCCCGCCCCGCCCGCACCTCTTCCTTTGCCGAGGTGTGACATGCGGCACAGTTAAACAGCATCAAAACCACGGAATATGAAAGCCATTCTTTTCTCATTCGTTTTCCGTCGAGAACAATGGCGAAAGAAGCGGGCTTTCTAGGTGTAGCGCCGTTGCTTGTGCGCATGGGTCAGTCGTTCCACAAGAGATCGTAAAGGAAGACTAACATTACCATATGTAGTGTCTGCTGCCTTTGTCAATCTGATTACCTATCCATTTCGATCTAAAAAGTGTACCGCACTGTACAACGATGTTCTCTACGCTGCCGTCCGCAGCATGTGCGAGCGCATGACCATCGCACAATCACGATACTTGAACGCCCTCACCAGTACATCTTACGCCAATTACTGCAAAAGCAACTTCCTTCCAAACAACACCGAGACCATCGAATTACCCGGCAGCAAGGACGTGCAGGCCCATTGGATAGGCAGCCCTAACGCCCGGCACGTCATTCTGTACTTCCACGGCGGCGGCTACACGCAGCCCGCCAACGAGGGGAATTTTCGGTACTTACCTCGCCTTGTTGCGGACATGAATGGCGAAAAAGAAGAGGATTTGAGTGTCCTTATGCTCGCTTACACGCTCGCGCCAGAAGCTCGATACCCAACACAGCTGCGTGAAGCAGCAGCTACTTTGTCCTTCCTTATCAACGAGGCCGGACGCTCACCGTCCAACATTATACTCTCAGGTGATTCAGCGGGCGGAAACCTTGCCTTATCACTCCTTTCGCACGTCTTGCATACACATTCTGATGTTCCCGCCATAAAGCTGGATCAACCGCTCGGAGGCGCTTTACTTTACAGCCCGTGGACGAGTTTCAGCACCGATTTTCCAAGCTTCGACAAGCACTACTTGCTCGACGTAATGTCCCCGCTAGCGCTCCGCAAATGGGCCGCAATGTTCGTCGACAAATCCAATCCTGTCGACGAGGAAAGTGATCCCGGTCCCGTATCTGGCGATGCATACACCGAGGCGTGTACGAATCCAGCGTCGTGGTGGGAAGGCTTGCACGGAGTCGTTAGTGACGTATTTGTGGCGTATGGCGGCGACGAGGTGCTCGCGGATCCAATTAGGTTGTTGGAGAAGGCGTTGAAGGAGGGATGGGTTGGTGGTGGAGGGGATGTTGGGAGGGTGGTGTTTATTGAAGGGTTTAGGGAGGCGCATGTGCAGCCCGTTGTGGATGTTATAGGTCCACAGAGTGGGGTGAAGAGTGGGACGCAGAGGGCGATTGAGGAGTGGTATCAGACGAAAACTAGTAGCATGTAGGTATGGCAGTGGGGTCTCATGCCTTTTGATATTGCCATTATACAGGAAGTGCACTAGGCTGGAAAAGTGCACTAGGCTGGAAAACTTCAGTGTTTCAAAGACGCCGCAAACTCCATCACACCAGGCACTGAGAAGCTTCGTGCTTACTCATATAATGTAAAAAAGATACACTCAAACACCGCCATTCCTTGGGCGCGGATCGAACTTAGGAGCATCAGCGCACAACTTGCTCTCGTCCGAAGGGCGACGAGGAGGGAAGACAGGGTTGATGGCAGAGGCGTTGTAGTAGGTCATTGGGACGGAGGCTGGCATGTCGTAGGTGTCATCCATCCCAAGACACGGGGGTCCGTGGTTGAAGTAGTCTGGTGGCATTTGAGGGGGGGCGATACCGCTCGTGAAGCCGCCATAGTAGGCGTACGGGGGGTACTGTGAAGGTGGGGGTATCGGTTGGTACTGGCTGGGAGGGTAATAGGGTTGCTGGCCAGCAGTAGGCATGGCACTTGAGCCGGACGACGACATGTACGTGTAATCTCCTGCTTCACCGTGACGAGGGCCTCCGTATCCGCCAGAGGAGATTCCACGAGAGTCGCGACTCCCACCGCGGCTGGAATGACCATCTCCTCTGCTACGACCGCGACCGCGTTCGTTACGACCTCGATCTCCACCACGACCCCGAGATCCATCATTGCCCCTGCGGAACTTGGAGCGATCTTCCCACTCCCGAGGCGGCTCCACTTCAGTCCAAAGCTGTCCATCCCGAGGCCTCTTGGCACCGAACTTCATCCACTGGATATGCTCGCCGCGCGGAGTTATGCGTGGCATGTCGTTGTTCGGTCCGTCGGCCAAGGAGTAAAGCTTGAAGTACTCGGTGCCATGGCTAAGGGCATACCGGACGAAGATCGCCAGGCACAGCTCTGGTTGGAAAGAGATCCAGCCGTAATCTGCAACTTCCTTGGTCGTCATGATGCCTTTTGAGACGAGCATGAGGCGAACACGCTCGACGGTGGAGTCGAAGTCTTCCCAGACTTGTGAGCGGAGAGCGGGCGCGGATGCTTCGTGCTTGTGTACGAGGGCTTCCCAGTCGACGTTCTCGTACCCTGGGAACCTGCCGAAGACGTTCACGAAGAAAGGAGTGAGCTCGGTGCGCACCCACTTCATGTCGAGCTGGCAGGTGTGCTGCCGGGTAGCGAGTGGTGCGGCGTTGTAGGCTCCAGGAGCATTCATGTTGGTGTTGCTCATGGTGCTTAAGAACTGGTGTGGGCGTTTGGACGTGATCTCGGGTGATGATGGCTGGTTGGGCATGCGACGTTGAGATGTGTCGAGAAGTGATGTGATCGCGCAAACTGTGAAGTTGAGCGAAATGGAGCTGATGATAAGGTGTAGAAGGTAGGGGAGCAGAGATCTATATAGTCGAGGGTGCGCGGTAGTGACAGCGGGAGAGTCTATCGAACGCAGTTAGAAAGTCGCGGAGCAGAGTTGAATGAGAGTATCAAGATTGGAACCAAAAGGGTCCAGCGGAAGCGGCTAGAGAGTGGCAGAATAGAGGTGAATGAGAGGATTTAGGCTTGACTGCGTTTGTCTGGCTGCCCCACGAGTGCAAGTGTAGCTTTCACCCACAAGGAGGGAATGGAAAAGAAACATAACAAAAGAGAGTGAGGTTAGGTAGAGCTGAAGACGCCATATAGGGGTCTTATATGCTGCAATGATCGTAATCAGTAGTGACCATCAAGCCGTTCAAGAGACGTGTGCCACTCTCAGCTGCAATTGCTAGTAGAATTAGCTTGCACTCAACACAAGCGTGAATTAATTGAGCAAACGCACGGGCAGCATGGCGTGCTGACGAGTGGGAAGAGTGAGCGGATTACCGGAAGCAAGCATCTTTAGTTCACATGGACATCCAAAGGCGTGCTCCAAAAGTAATGCAGAAGATGAGATGCCCCCGCAATGTCCAATTTCGACCGTAACATCGCTGCAGAGTACTGTCCCACAAGATAGACCGCGACACTGCCATATTCCAGGATCTTCGTTCTTCTCAGCATTCGACAAGTCTACAACGCGTAACGGAATTCCGTAGAGGCCTTCCGCAGGCAAGCCATGTTCGAGGATGGATTATGGCGCACACGATCGCGATGCTGCGAGCGTTGCATCTTGTCTGTCTTGTTGAGCTTCTCCCAATCCTCGCGTGGGGCATTTTGTAGGATTTGTTGTGACACCCATCGTAGCCGCCGTGGGCACTGTGTGATCAAGATGTAGCTTAGGCTCTTGGGAGGTTGGAACTTGATGTTATGTTGGATGAACCTGCACCATCTGTGATCTGTTGACGTTCAAATTGTCAGCCTAGCACCTCAGTTCATACGGTACACTGTGAACTGCACCTCACGTGACTCTGTTAGTCATTTGCTTACTCATCTGGTCGTGTATATAATCGCTCGCTGTAGCTCTCTCAATACAACAACCTTCTGCCTCATTCGTATCTGCCATGTGCTCCCACATCCAACACAAATTAGTAGTCCCAAAACGGCTAGCGCCAACGATTAGCAAGCAGGTGCATCTCATCGGCTTGCCAGCTCTCCCACACGCCTGTCCACCAATCTGCATAGTAAACTTACTTCATGACTGAGCAAGCTCAAATATATCGCAAGCACTTCATTCCCCTCGAGTCAAATCCAGAAATCTTTACCGAGCTCAGCCACAAGCTCGGCTTACACGAGCAACTGGAATTCCCAGATGTGCTCTCGTTGGATGATCCAGATCTGGTCAACTTCCTGCCACGACCAGTCTATGTGCTGGCACTGGTGTTTCCGACAACGGAGGCATATGAGAAGAGAGTGAAGGAGGAAGACGATGTGGCTGATGGGAAGCATGTTTGGGCCCAAGCGAACGACAACATTGATTTCTTCAAGCAAACGATCAACAACGCATGTGGCTTATATGCAATCGTAAATGCTGTATGCAACGGAGAAGCAAGACACTGGCTCAGTAAGCGCGTCCACACCACTCAGCCCTACCCTCCATCTAACCAGCCCAGCGAACGACTCAACGCTGCAAAACATCAAAGACAACGCACTGCACGCCAACGTCAACGACGTCGCTCAAATGATTGAGAATAACGACTCACTCGACCAGGCATACGCCGAAGTGGCTCAGAAAGGGAACACGCAGGCGCCCCTCGACGCAGAAGAAGAGGTAGACTACCATTACATCTGCTTCGTCAAGTCGCACAAGAACGGCCATTTGTACCAACTCGATGGCGATCGCCCACGACCAATCGATCTAGGCAGGATGGGAGGCAACAATTCAGACGTCCTATCAGACCAGTGTCTAGACATCATCCGCGGCATGATCGCAAGCGAAAATGCAAACATGATCTTCAGTCTCATGGCGCTGGTGAACAAGCACGGCACAGCGAAGTCTTCCACAAAACATCAGGCATGAAAGAGCAAACGGTATGTAGGTAACCAAGGAGTCACACTCTTCGTGGGAAAAAAAGGTCTCCGAAGAGCGAAAGAAGCGTGAACTATGAAGGACCTGTACTTTAATCTGGCAACATGTACTGGTAAAAGTAACATGCACGCACGGAGGTACAGCCGCATACACCGCATGCTACGCAAGACGCGAGCATGTGGGATGTTCCTCGAGAGGACTTGTGGGAGGTGTCGGGAAGACTCAAGTGGCTGGTGTGCGGGTTGCGGAGTATCTACGAATGCGATCGAGATCTTGATGGCACTGTCTGCTTGCATGAAAGCTGACATGTGCTCGTCATGATGCTGATGGATGGATGGACTCGACGTTGAGTGAGTTGCGGAGTTCGCGCGGAAGTTTTCATATGCCTTGCCAAGACGGAGCTAAACTAGCGCGACTAGCTCTGGGGACGGCTGGAGCTTCACCAACGGCAGCGCGCGACTACAACCTCACCTCATTCCAACGACATCACGAACCCGCATTACGACCGCGAAGATGACGAAGAAGCGCAAGAGATATCCGGATCTGAACCAGAAGTTGGAGGTGCGTGCGCTGTGAAAGGATCGCCTGCGAGATAGCTACTGACTGAGTGCAGCGACCATGGTGTTACTATTGCGAGAGAGACTTCGACGACTTAAAAATCCTAATCTCACATCAGAAAGCCAAACACTTCAAATGCGACCGCTGCGGTAGGCGGTTGAACACCGCTGGAGGTACGACCAGGCCCATTTTCCTCTCCTATACTCTGCCACTGCGCACAGGATCACGCCCAGAAAGAAACACAACTAACACACCCCAGGTCTCTCTGTCCACATGACCCAAGTCCACAAAGAAAACCTGACCTTCGTCGAAAACGCCAACCCGGGCCGCCAGGGCCTCGAGATCGAAATCTTCGGCATGGAGGGCGTACCCGCCGATATCATCGACCAGCACACTGCGCAAGTCACGCAGGCGCATTTCGCCGAGGAAGCAGAGCGCGCGAGAATCACCGGTAACCCAGTCAGAGGTGCCATGACGAACGGCGCAAACGGCGAAGTGGTGAAGCGGACGCGGGTCGTGGAGGATTTGGAGGTGTTGGAGCAGCGGGCGGATCAGTATAGGGAGGATAGGAGGAATGGTGTACTGCCAGTCAAGGAGGTGGTAGTTGAGCCGGTAAGGTCGTCTGTTTACGAACGAGTCTCGCGAATACTAACATGCGTACTAGACTCCCCCAACGATCCAGCCGCCCGTCTATGCGCCCCCTGCGTTCCAGTCACATACGCCTACGAATGGCTTCTCGCGGCCACCGGATGCGGTGGACGACCTCATTGCGGGTGTGCTGAGAGAGGCGCCTGCTGCGGCTGCGACCGCGGAGAAGAAGGAGAAGAGCAAGAAGGACAAGAATATGCGGCTGATATATAATGATGAGAACGTCAGTCCCGAGGAGAAGATGGCGGCGCTGCCGAGGTTTGCCGAGTGGGTGAGGACGTGAGGGATCTGTGTGGGAGGGGAGGCAGTGTGTGAGATGGCATGCTGGGCTGACGAGGCATGTCGAGGCGCGTGTGGTCGATTTGCGGAGGTCTATCGGAATAGTGCGTAGGCCTGGGCTTGACGAGCATCGGAATCACGTCGAAGAGATCAGAAACAGCACAGTAGCATCAAAGCCATCAGGAACAGCACAGTAGGCCTACAGCGAACAATCATCAACAAGGGGTATCCAATTGACTCCTACTGCCGCCAGACAAAGTCGATCTTAAATACAAAAACTCACGCCTCAACGCAAGACATTCTATTCATACAACATCATCTCCCCAACATTACCGCGTATATGACGCAAACCCACCCATGTCACTTCCCTCTTCCTCCTCCTCATCATACTCCTCACTCTGCGTATCCTCCTCCTCCCCACTACTATCATCCTCCTCACCCGCCTTCGCCCACTCACTGCTCTCCGTAAACGCCAACTCATCGCCCAAATCCAGACCTCTCGTCTTTTCCACCCGTGTTTCCTCCTCATCATCATCCTCAGGCCTAGGCTCAACCTCCCTCAACACTCCCCCCTCCCTCTCCTCCGCAACAAATCCAACACTCTTCGCATCCCGACTCTCAGGCCTGTGCTCACGTTCCCTTTTCTCCTCAACCACATCCCCGCCCCAAGACCTACACTCCCCCACAACCTCTCCGCACCGAAGACAACTCCACCCCTCGCCTTCTTCATTCGCGATGCGCTGCGCCAAGCATGCGAAACAGTATATACACCCGCACGGCAGCGCTTCGTACGGATTCGTTATATCCGTAGCTGCGCTGCCGACGACGCCGCCTGAGGACGTGGCCAGGAGGTGTGCTTCGGATGTGGGGGAGGGGTTTTGGTCGTGGAAGCAGATGGCGCAGGTGCGTTCGGGGAGGAAGTGGAGGGGGCCTTGGTTCTTGGTGTCTGGTTGAGAGGGGTCGGAGGGTGGTGGTGTGCGGCCTAGTAGGTGTAGGATTTGTGTAGATATGCGTCGGAAGGAGCGCGATAGGATTCGGCGCCAGCGCGAGATGCCGACGAGCGGGAGGAGGAATAGCAGGAACTCGGTGAATGCGTGCCACACGAGTTGGCGGTTCAAGTACTCGAAGCTCACCTCTCGACTCATCGAGTTACTCGCGGGCGTGAGGCGCAGACGGAGCAGTCGATCTGTAAGCGTGCGGTACCGCCCGTTGATCAAGAAGACGAGAAAGGAAGCTAGCGATGCGACGTCGTGTGCGGAATTGAGTCGCTCTGTGATACTCGCGAGTGTTTTGACACGCGGGTCCGCAGGTCTCGTATAATCTTCTTCCTGGCCTGCGAGCCACTCTTCCCATTTCCCCCACGCGTACCGCCCACCCACGCTCACGAGTCCATAACCGATTTTCTGCCACTTACTAACAACCCCATTCCCGCTCTTACGGGCGTCCGTGTACTTGAGCCCCTGTAAATGCGCGCCGTAACTCGCGTTCTGGTCCCAGACACTCAGCTTGAACAGAATCACCCTGAGCGCGAGCAATATCTCCGCGCCCCAGGTATCCGTAATATGGCTGCCGAAGAACTTTAACGCTTCGCCGACTTGCCCCTTAAGGAGTTCTAGGAGCTCATTGTCGAGGAGTTCGGCATCGACTTGGCCGACGCGGAAGGCGGGGCGTGTGCCGGAGCGGCTGCTTATTGTTGTCCAGAAGGTGCTGAGGGGGGATGTGAAGGGGATGCGGCGCGGTGCATGGGAGGGGGATTGGTGGGCGTTGTGGGCGGCGCGTTGGGCGCGGCGGGATGCGAGGCGTTGTTGGGCGGCGGCGAAGTCGGCGGCGGGCATTTGGGGGCATTGGGGTGGTGGGTTGGAGGGTGTGTGGTGTTGTTGCGACGGACGTGATGGCGCGACGTGATGGATGGGATGCCGAGGTTGGGCTGGGAGGGCAGGTTTAGGCGAGGGGGTGGACTACCGTGAGATGTTTGTGGTAGATGATGAGATACACTCAACTTTGTTTGGATAGATAGCACTTTTGAGTTGGGTAGTTATACTATTATCAAGTGGGCATATTTTTGCTTTTGAAGATATTGCATGTTGTAACAAAGTCGTGGTGTTGAGACGTCAAGTCAAGGTAGCAGCGATCGCCAGGGTCCCGTGTGACGCACGTGGGAACTTTTCGTGACGCGACTGACAGCTGCTCTCGCTTCAGTCAACACTCGGCCTGGGTGAGCAGGACCTCTTACCGCTGTGCATCTTTTTGCCTTACTCTAGCCAGCTGTGACGTCGTCTATCGATCTCTCGTAGAAGTTTTACCACCATAGATACCCCACCACGCCGCACTTAGAACCCACACGCCCAGCATGAATGTGGAATTTGGTATAGAAGTCCCAGGAGAGGCCAATCCGCTGACCGAGGGCATCCTATACCACGTCCTGCGCTCGGCCTCATCGGCAGACCCGCACCAGATCCAGACGGGCACGAAGCAGCTGCAAGAATGGGAAAAGGCGCGCGGCTTCTATCCTCTGCTGCAGGTGTGACAACACCAATCAAATGGTATAGGTGTATGCTGATATGGGAATAGTCAGTCTTCATCGACAAGACCCTCCCTCTCGAAGTGCGCTACCTCGCCATTATCCAGCTGAAGAACGGCATCGACAAGTACTGGCGGAAGACGGCGACTAAGTATGGTTGACACTCTAAAGAAGGATGGAGCTGATGAGAAGATGGCAGTGCGGTGAACAAAGAGGATAAGGCGATTATACGGGCACGTCTGCTCGAGAGTGCAGTCAACGAGGCAGACCAGCGGCTGGCCCTGCAGAATGCGCTGGTCGTAGCCAAGATCGTACGCTTCGAGTACCCTAATGACTGGTCAGTACATATCTTCTGCCTATGAACCACACTCTCACATCACACAGGCCAGAACTGTTCCAGCAACTGCTCGACATCCTTCGTGCCTCCACCGACCCAAGCGCCTATCGCCTACAGCTGCCTCGCGCCCTGCTCGTCCTGCTATACATCGTCAAAGAACTGTCCACAGCACGCTTGACGCGGACACGCCAGAACCTACAGAGCATCACGCCAGAGATTCTCACTGTCCTGGGCACAATATACCTTAACAAGGTCCAGGCATGGCAAGACTTCCTCCGGGATGGCGGCGAAGACGAGGGCGGCGCAATGGAGAGCATAGAGACCAGCTTGCTCGCCATCAAGACCATCCGGCGACTAGTAATCGCAGGATACGACTTTCCAGCACGTGAGGTAGAGGTCCAACGCCTTTGGACTATGTCTCGACAGTACTTTGGAGAGTTCTTTCACTACGTCAATTTTGACTCACCACTTGAGGAGAGCGTTCGGAAGCTAATCGAGAAGCACCTGATGCAGCTGTCAAAGTTCCATCTGACCATGGCTACCACTCACCCCGCAGGATTTGTGCTGCTGCCAAACTCGCTGAACCTGGTGCGGGACTACTGGAGTTTGTGCTCCAAATTGGGCGAAACCTGGGGCTCAAAGTCGGTCGACGGTGCCAAGATCGGTAATGACGGCGATGCTGATGACGACACTCCCATCGTCGAGCGTCTTGGTCTGAAAGGACTCCTGATCATCCGAGCGTGTGTGAAAATGGTCTTCCACCCCGCTCAGAGCTTCAGATACAAGCAACAAAAGGAAAAGGACGAGCGTGATCAAGCCGTAGAAATGGTCAAGTCGCAGCTCCTCACTGACGACCTCGTCCGAGATATGGTCTCAGCCCTTGTCACGCGCTTCTTCGTCTTCCGGCCCAGCGACCTACGCATGTGGGAAGAAGAGCCCGACGAGTGGGAGAAGATGGAGGAGGGCGGCGGCGAGGACTGGGAATTTGCGATCCGTCCTTGTGCCGAGAAGCTGTTCTTAGACCTCGCGAAGAATTTCAAAGATTTGATCGTCCAGCCACTGCTTCAAGTCTTCTACACCGTCGCTAGTGGGTGCTCACCTCTCGATTGATCTTTGGAACTAACATGTTGCAGCACCGAACAATGAAGACGTTCTCTTCAAGGACTCGGTATACACCGCCATCGGCCTGGCTGCAGACATTCTCCACGACCAAGTCGACTTCGATTCTTTCCTAGAGAATACGCTAGTACCCGAAGCCGGCAAGCAGAAGCCAGGCTACAACATCATCCGCCGCCGCATCGCAATCATCATCTCGCAATGGATCGCCATCAAGATTGCAAAAGAGAAGAAGCCAATCGTCTACCAAATCTTCCAGCATCTCTTGGACAAGAATGACCCGCTCAACGATCAAGTCGTGCGGGTCACCGCTGGGCGCAAGTTCAGGGAGGTTGCGGATGAGTGGGAGTTCCACGCTGACAACTTCCTGCCGTACGCCCCAGTCACACTCGATAGGTTGATGGCATTGGTGCAAGAAGTCGAGCTCCCAGAAACCAAGATGGCCCTCCTCAACACCATCAGCGTGGTAGTCGAGCGTCTGGAACACAACGTACACCCATCCATAAATCTAAACCATCCATCACTCCTTGCTAACAATACTCAGATCACTCCCTACGCGAACAGCATCATCAACCTCCTCCCACCTCTTTGGGAGCAATCCGGCTCGGAACACCTCATGAAACAGGCCATCCTCACGCTCCTTGCACGTCTCACAAATGCCATGAAAGCCGAATCGCGTACCTTCCACGTCTCCTTCCTCCCCATCATCCAATCCGCCATCGAGCCAGGCTCAGAAACACAAGTCTACCTCCTCGAAGACGCGCTGGACTTGTGGTCGAGCATTGTAGCGCAGACACCGTCCGAACACACGCCTCCAGAACTACTGGCGCTGCTACAGTATCTCCTACCGCTGTTTACGATGGAGTCTGAGACGCTGCGAAAGGCGATTGAAATCACCGAGGCGTATCTACTCCTCGCGCCTGCTGCCGTCCTCGCCGATACTTTCCGCCAGCCCATGCTGTCTGCCCTCGCCGAGCTTCAGGGTACACTCAAGCCTGAGGCGAACGGCATAATGACTCATCTTGTGCAATGCATTATCCGGGGCGCCGAATCCGTAGGCGGCGAAAATGCAGTGCGCTTACTCACGCAAGACCTGGTGACATCAGGTTTTCTAGCTAAAGTCCTAGAGGGCTTGCATGGTGCATACACGCATCATCAGAGTCACGGGCCGTACCGAGAACTACCCTCACGCGCCGTGGACGGCGTCGTCGAAACGGATTACCTCAGCGTGCTCGCGCGAATCGGACTTTCTAGTCCCACCGTTCTCGTCGATGCGCTGAGGAACGTTGGTGGAGCGGATGTGATGGAGTGGCTACTCGAAGAATGGCTCAGCCACGTCGAGAACATTGGCGACGCGCCGAACAAGAAGATGATGGCCCTTGTTCTCACGCGCTTACTCGAGCTCAACGAGGAATTTATTCTTGGGCGATTGCAAGAGTTGATGGGCGTGTGGACTGATGTCCTCGGCGAACTTTTGGAGGGGCAGGAAGATCGGTCGACTGAGTACGTTTATTTCCCATTCCTATTCCCAATTCCTTTCTTCCCGTCACTCCTCCCCTCCCCTCACCCGCTAACCAAAACCTACTTAGTTCTCTCCACTGGCCCCCCGAGCCCTACGCCCCAAGCGAACCCCAGGCCCCAGAAGACATGCGCAAGCACGACCTCATCTACTCGGATCCAGTGCATGCGATTAATCTGGTGAGCTTTGTGCGCGAGCATTTGCAGGGTGCGGTGAGGGCGGCGGGTGGGGAGGGGGCGTTTGGGGAGAGGTGGTTGGGGAGAGTGGATGGGGATGTTGTGGCGGGATTTGGGGGGTTGGGGGTTATGTAGGTTAAGAGGTTAAAAGGGGGTGGGGAGGAAGGTTACATGATTCGAGGGGATGAGCAGGAGGTTTGAATGAACCCCAGCGGAGACAGTATAAAGCTGGTAAAGTTCAAGGTCTGTTGGAAGGCTCACTAGTGAAAGGAATTAACGATAGCTACGAATGCATTCTGTACGATGTTGGTTGATTTGTTCTTAATTGCTATGTGAGGGTGCTACGGAGGTGTACATGACCTGAGACGATTAGAGCCGAAGTAGGATCGAGTCGGCTCGTTGGGCAGCGTTGAGCTGCTGATGTCCCTACTGATGCTCATAATCCGACAAGGTCATTCAATTCGCATTTCTATCGTACTCGAGTCGGTTCCACTTCGCTCCCTAAATCAAGCATTGTCACTGCAACATACATGCCTCGTAGGTATATCATGTAGTAGATCCGACATCATTGGTATTGGGACAAGGAAGCAAAGTGTCGTCGCCATCAAGCGCTAAAAACGGTGCCGCATCTTGGTCGGCTCGCTGCGCTGGCCCTTTGCATCTCCGCAACAGGCAATACCAGTCTGGTCTTAAGATTGCCGTGTGTGCGGTTGATTGCGATGGCAGAGGATTTCATGGTGTCGTATGTGTGTAAGAAGAAGGTTGGGGGAATTGCGTAGATGCGGCTCTTGGTACCTTTGTAACTACGCAGGTGTGCTTAACAGAATCGTTGTTGAGACTCCAACGACAATTCCTGATTCGGCAAATGAAGAAAGCCCAGCACCGAACCCCAGAGGCAAAACCGCTGCAGGAAGGGATCCCGGGGGCCAAGGCGGAAGACCCGAGATAGTGCTGGTGGTGGACTTTTTGCGGACGGCTAGCTCGTGCTTCCGCAAGTGGATATTCTTGACTACAAGTACCCAGCTTGTGGCGAGTCAGAGTCAGTTCCAAGCTATACATGGTTAGGCGGGGAGAGTTCCCGCGCGGCACGCTCAGCGCATCGGGCCGCGAGCTAGGCTATGAAGCTTTGGGTTTTAGGTAGTATTGCATTTTTTGATCATAGGATTCGTGGGATATATTGCGTGGCTATTGAGATTGGACGCTGCATGGATTACTGACACAGTGGCGTGCGGCGGGGGGGAAGCTTGAAGCTTGGATGGAAAGGCCGCGCGGGTCTCGGGTTTGCGTGTCGGGTACGAAGCGACGTGAGATGTGATTGGTAAAGGGACTGCTGTGACATGCTCCAAGATTGCATGTGAACCGTTTTCCACCCAGTTATTGCCGAAGAGGTAGGTTTTGCCTTTCTGCTAATTCGCTGCAAAAGAAGTGGGCTGTGATGCGACCCCCGAAGTTTCCATACTGCCGCTGTGGATGTAGATGATAGAGATAGATGTGCCTTGGAAAGAAACGTCTTCGGGTTGATGACGGTTGAACATATGTACATAGAATTCTGTAATGGCGACTGCAGAGCGATGCAGTGCTCTCTCTTGTACAACGATGTCTTTTCCCTCTTTAACGTAAACCACGTCTAATAATCGCGATTAATGTACTCCACTGGCCCAGCATACATCTTACGCCCCTTGATGACAAAGTACATCAACGACCCCACCACCACCGCCCCGTACATGAGCACGCTCCAGTTCATGACATCCGGCGTAGGATGCGGGAACGTCGGGAAATACGTAAACACAAACGCGATGCTGAGATACATGACCGCAATGCCATTGACCCAGATACCCGCTTTGCCCAGATTGAACTTGGACGGCAGGAGTGGCTGGCCTTTGAATCGCTTCAAAAACATGCAGGATATGGATACGAGGTACGAGGACAGGATAGCACCGATACCGAGAGACGCGATGGTGTTAAGCGCTACGGTGCTGCCGATGTTGATCATGGCCAGTATGACGGTGACGACGAAAGTGACGAGGACGGAGTTGAGCGGGATGTCCCAGCCGGGCTGGACCTTGGAGAGGAAGGAGCCGAAGGGGACGCCGTGGTCGCGGGCGAAGGCGAAGAGTTGGCGGGACGAGGTCGCGACGTTGTTCACGCAGCCAAAAATTGCCATGGTGATGGTGATACTGGTAAGTGCGATGGTGCCGGCTTTGGATTGCGTTGCATTGTACATGATCTGGATGTGAGGCTGCCCCGTTGGCGTTCCGAGCACGCTTTCTACATCGCCGATGGTGAAGCAGAAGGTGACGAGGATCAGGAAGCCGAGGATGCTGTTGGAAATGGCGGTCCAGACCATGGCTCGGGGAAGCGTTTTCGAGGCATCGCGCAGCTCTTCACTCATATGTGTTGCGGCGTCCGCGCCAATAAGCGAGAGGATGGGTCCAAGTTGTCCTACGAGACAAGACAGCCCGATACTGCCCCAGCCCGCGTTGTCTTGGAACGAGCCAAAAACCTCTTTGGACTCTCCTTGTGGACCGAGCACCCACATTGTGATGAAAACGGCGAAGAAACCGAATATGTGCAGCACGAGGACAATGCCTTCGACCAAAGGGAGTTTGCGCGATAGCAGTGTGTTGAATATTATGGCGGCGGATGCGACGGCGATGATGAGCATCGTGCCGTGCCATCTCTCAGGAACGTACGATTCATTGCTCAGGATCATGAGACCTTGAATCTGACCACCGGCAAAAAATGCACTAGATGTGACGCCGACTTGCCAGGCGAGAACGCAGAGCCAACCTGCTCCCAGTCAGCGATTGCTTGTGAGATGTATAACGAACGAACGTACCAACGACGTAGCTGATAAACTTCTGGTATGTGGGAGGAGCAAGTTCGGAGACCCAATGGTATTGGCCGCCAGAGGTAGGACACCTGCGGCATCGATCAGTAAAGACTTGTAAAGCGTTCATCATGAGAATCTACATTGAAGCGATCTCAGCCATTGACGTGATGACGAAGCCCATGCCGACTGCTGTACCCAGATACACCCAGATGGCGCCACCGGTTCCTCCGTTGGTCAAAGGAATTGCAAGAGTTCTGTCCCTGATTAGCTAGAGTACCGTGGGCCTCGCACTAGAACGACGTACACAATCGTGACCTCCCATGTTGACATCAAGATCATGGAGTACCCGAAGATGGATACGAAGCGGAAGTTCCTGCGCAGTTCTTGGACCTTGCCCATGCGGTGCATGTCTTTCCGGTCCTCTGACGTTCCCTTCTTCTCCACGACCACAGGATCATCGTGCAACTCGCCGCTGTCGCGCAGTTCGACGTCGTTGGCGCCTGCATTCTTGGTGTCTGCCATCGTGTAGACTCAGGGATAAAGAATAATGGACGAGATGGTGGGACGCGCAACGGGAAGCCAAAAAGCAATGGTGCCGAAGTTTTGGAAGAGCACGAACACCGCGAGCGTGGAAGGAAAGTGTGCCACAGCCGCGGAAAAGAAATCAGCCTTATGTAGTAAGTTTCACATTAATAGCTATGTGATCCCGAGTCAGACATCCAGGCCATCTAAATCTTTCCAATCCAACGTGGCGGAAACGAGACGGCGCTTGGGATTGACTTCCGCGACGCCATTGATGCTTCGTGGCTTCGCCTGCGCCTGGGGTATCTGTAACGGGTAGAGCATGGTGTGACAGAAAAGCACCGTACATTAGCGCCTCGTTCCCGGCTCCGCGTGGGTGTTGTCGGCCGTGGGATCTCCTGCACGGGCCAGTACTGTTTGCCCCAGGTTACACCACATGTTTGCTCTCATGCACTTCCCCATTAGGACTAGTGCGTGCTCCCTTCAGTACATAGGCCTCGCTCTTCCATAGCCTAATCTACACATGATTCTCCTCATTCTCTCCTTCCCACAGGTGTGAAGTGGTCGAATCCTCGACCTACAAGGGAGCTATGCATCCCCGTAACGGGGGGCGGCTGAATAGCGCCGAATTCCCCAGGCACCCAGCGAGAGTAGAGCGGGAGAGCGCGGTTCAACCCGTTCGTACCTTTGTATTCGATCAGTGACATGTTGAGTGAGGTGATGGAGCTGATGGTGGCTGGCGATAGCTACCAGATGCAAAGAATGCGCAATCCCGTGAGTGCTCGTTCACCGGGAATTACAGGAATGCGTGGGATCGATTATGCGGCACAGACATGTCGGTACGTAGCGATGGGAGCTGTTGATGGATAAAGGCGGGCACTAATAGCGGTACGTAATTGGGCTAGGTTGATACGAGTTAGATCTGATCGGGGAAGACGAATCCAGATCCCGTTCAAACGTTGTTGTTCCTTCGCTCCAACATCCTTAACAACTTCACCGCGCCTTGGCATGTTGAGTTCTCCTAAGCGCCTAGGCGGCTTATTTGCCCTTGGCCTCGTCTTCGCATTTCTGCGCCTGATTGGTCAAGTCCAGGAGGCGGAGCAAATTTCCGCAGCCCGTTCGCCGCCACCAGTTTTTGCTCGTTCTTTGAGATCGTTTCTTAACCAGCCAATTTAAGTCAAGTCGCATGGGGGCTCGACATCACATGATATTAGCTTCTGGCTGTAGGCCGCGTTGTCATGCTTGATCCTCCAATAACAAAACCACCTACGAGATGCACAGCCATTGCGAGCTCCGTTCGCTGATGCTGGGCTGATGGCTGTTTCTTCAGGCCTATGCACTGTATAACGGCAGGGTAGCTGCGTATGCTACACGTATATTTACCTTGAACTTAGCTGCACATATCTCCTGAGGTAGCTAGCTAGGTTGGCATCCCCAGTGAAAAGCTCTGTGCAAGTTGCAAGGCAGGCATGCCCAGAGCTATATCCTATCTTCGTTTCTCAAGCATATTTTGAGGCAGCAATTCTTCTCGTCCAAATGGCTGGCGCACTTCCACTCGGCCCTGGGTACCGATTTGCGATCGTCACTCCGGAGGATAGAAGTGGCATTGTGTATGTTGTGGCATTTCTAGGCTTCACGTACTCGAGTCTCACTTTCATCACGCGATGTCTTATCAAATGGCGTGTGGTGGGACTGGAAGATTTCGCGATGCTTCTTGCACAGGTGTGTTCGTTACGCTTGCACCATACATGCTTCGCAAAGCTAAGGAGAATAGATTGCCAGTCTCGTCCAGTTCACACTCATTCTCATGTCTCTTTCCGCTGGACTGGCAAAGAAGTTTGATTTGTTGAGCAATGATGAGTACGCTCAGATGGTTTCAGTAAGCAGACTGGTGCCCGCCATAGCAATGTCAACTGACTTTCGTTGAGACGCAATACGGCAACCAAATCGCTCTGTACATCTCTCTCGGCTTCTCCAAGCTCGCAACCATCTTGCTCACGAGAAATCTCTTTATCCGCGACATGACAAAGGCTTGGATCATCTGCAACATCGTTATCGGCCCGGTGGCTGTATGGACAATGCTGGCTCCTTTCCTGGTTTCCGTTGGTTGCTCACCAGCAAGCCTGGCGCCGATGATCCCATCAGAAGCATGTCCCAGCATCGTCGCGCGCTACAAGGTTGTCGTCATCACCGACGCAATCACAGACATGATCCTTGTCATCACTCCCGTATACCTATGTTGGCAGCTCCAAATGTCCGTCAAGCTGAAGCTGCAAGTCCTGGCCGTATTCTCCTTCCGCCTACCACTCATCGGGCTGGCTGGGTACTTCCTCGAGACATGGATACACTCCTTGAACAGCACCAACCCTGGGATTCGCCGGACAGCACCGATCGTCTACCAACAAATTGAGCTCTACGCATCACTTATGGCCGCCACAATCCCCTGTCTCAAGAACTTCATCCGCAGCTTCGACACAGGCAGTGGGCTCAAAGCCAACCTCGGCTCGTCTGGGGACGACTACCTTACAACTAGTCGTGCGAACCACACAGAAAGCTACAAGATGTCCTCCATGAACAGAAGCCAGACGGGCACGTTGCGAGTTCGGATGAAAGGAGACAGCGGCGAGGTTAGAGTGAATCCAAAGCCCTGCGCCACGGGCAGAGACGATCAAGAAGCGAGGCGCGTAAAAAGCTTCAAGGACGACCTCGAGCGGCATGCGAAGCCGCCAGCTGATAGAGCAAGCCTAGGCAGCTCCCACGGATTGGTTATTACAAGAGAGATGCAGTGGGAGGTCACCAGCGAAAGGGCGAGACGGGGTAGCGATACGGATACGCCCGGCATCCTGCGACTGCCGCAATAACATGCGGTGCCTTGTACACGGTAAAGACTGTAACCTATGGTGCAGAGCCAGGCTATATGAAAAGAGCATAAAATTAGGGTATCAGTACGCGCCTAACAAATACGAACCGCCTCTATATCCGTGAAGTGCAGCCTTAGCCAACGATTGATGTTCTACTAGCTCTGGTCCAACGTCTAGTACACTTTGGCAGGTTCTTCACAGACCTGCTGCAGATTAAGAATGTCCCAGAAGTCGAGATGCGTGATGATACACGAGTGGATCGAGTAGTAAGTTGGCGGCGAAGTCGAGAAAGCGTTCCAGGGTTAAAATCTCGAAAGCTGGGACAGTCATGTGGACAAGTACTTACAATTCGCGTGGTTCGACATAGTTAAATGTGCCACGACCGCCTATAATTGTTGGCATGGAGGGTTTGAAGGGTAGACCACGAGATCGGATGGACTGGGTGATTGATCGGATAAGACATCTACGACGCGGCGAAGATGGTGTAAGGATGTCAATGTTCGCCCAATGCGCGCTGATTATATCCACGTTGGTTTAACCTACTGTATCGTAAAGCAAACATGCGACACACCCAGGGGGGCCTGTGAAACTAAAGCAATCTACAATGAAGAACGGCTAGTTACCATACGTAAAAGTACACTGAGAGCGATTTTTGCTCCGGGATACCACAGCGCACTTCTTGAAGATGTTTTGATGTTCATTCGCTATTTGAAGGATGCGAAGATCCTAGAACATTGGTGTTGTGATGAGGGAGTTTCGTCGCCAGCAAGTCCCAAGTTGGTGCCGACGCTTGCCGCATCTCGGTCGGCTCGCTTCGCTGCCTCTTGGAATCCACGTTTGCTTCTCCACAACATCCGATGTCGGTCGTAGAAGCACTTGTGGCCTTTCTGCGGGGTTGATGAGATAGCAGAGAATTTATGGTGTCGTAAAAAAGGTTGGAGACGTGGGTAGATGCGGCTCTCTCCAGGCGCTGTGTCTTGAGAGACTAATCTGAGAGGGGCATCGCGTCATCTCACGTCGGACTGCCGAAACGTGGAGAAGACGCGTCAAACATCGAGATGGTTACGATGAGAAGATGCTGGGAAGAAGCAATTGCTTCGCTAGGGGTGTGACGCAGGTTGGTAGCTGGCGGCCAGCCAGAAAGGAGAAAGAGCGTGTCTTCCACGACATTGACCCCAACCCCTCATCAGCATCCAACCACAACAACAACCACGTTGCGGGCAGCATGTCAACTTGAATAATACAGATTGTCAATCGATCTCAATCGTCGGCATCCACCAATCGATTAGATCCAGGGTCCACGCCGACAGGTCCGGGTGCGGCGTGTCTGGAACCAACGAGGAGCAATCATCATGCATGCCGACGGAAGCCGAGCAGCGCTCGCAACGTCGAGGAAGAGCTATGGATCCACGATGAGTGTCATGTGCCGTATATATGGCGTCAACCATGGATGGAAAGGTCACAGGACCTCCTTTCATCTCAAACCTCCGCCCTGGACAACGATTGCAATTCACTTTGCTTCCCCTGGCTATCTCAACGACGAGAAGGACTTCTCAACTACCATTCAAAGGGCACTCGTAGCAGTCAACCACGATGTACACCCTCAAGTCAAGAACACAGTATCTCCGTCGTCTTCAGGGTGTGGGACTATCTCAACCAATTCGCTCAGTCTCACAATCGCCGCGATATGTCCACCAGAGCTCACAACGCAATGTCGCCCTACCAACTTTCTCAGCATCACACGCGGCATCACAACTCGTCTCCACAGACACAAAGTCACAACAAGCGACTCCTAAAGCCGTCCTTGGTCGCCTTCCCACATCAGCAGTCCTCCGATCCTACCTCATAACCCGCATGTCGTCCTCGCCCGCCCTGCTTTCTCTATGCTTCACTATGCTCCGACGAATGCTAGACTCCAAGTCTTATCTGATGAGCATCGAACGCAACCCCGTCCTCTCCCAGGTCCTCAAGAAGACGTTCTACGCACAATTCTGCGTCGGCGAGAAGAAAGACGAAGTCGTTCGAAACACGAACTTCGCACGTTCAGTCCTCGGCTACGACGGCATACTTTTCGAGTACGCTCTTGAAGTTCTCGGCGGCACTACACCCACCGCTGCCGAAACAGCGCGAGAGATCGAAGTATGGCGCAAAGGCATGTTGCAGAGCGTCGAGATGGCACAGGAAGGAGACTTCGTGGGACTCAAGTGGTCCGGTCTCGGTCGCCACGCACTCCACCTACTCCAGACACAGCAAGATGCGACACCAGAGATGTGGTCCGCCATAATCGCAGCGTGCGATGCCGCCGCAGCCAAGGGCGTCTCACTGCTTCCGGGCGCCGAAGAAGAGATCACCAACCCAGGCCTCGAGAAATGGACGCTGCAACTGCAGAAGCGCTACAACAGACTAGAGAACGGCCGTGCAGTGGTGTACACGACTTACCAGTGCTACCTGCGCTCCATATCATCACGTCTCGCACAGCATCTCGAGAAGGCGAGCAAAGAGGGCTACATCGCGGGCGTAAAGCTCGTGCGCGGCGCATACTTGACTAGCGAGCCCAAGGACTTGACCTTTGACTCCAAAGATGGCACGGACAAGATGTACGACGCATGCACCGAAGCCGTTGTGAAGCAGACATGGACTCCCATCGTATCTCCCTCATCGCCCACTACCCCATTTCCACGCGTCAACATTGTCCTAGCAACCCACAACCTCCCCTCCATCGAGTCCGCAAAATCCATTCGCGCAACTCAACTCACCCACGCACCCGCATCCTCGCTCCCCCGCCTCACGTACGCGCAGCTACAAGGCATGGCGGACGAAATCAGCCAAAGCCTCGTTCAGGACACAACGATGAAAAAGGATAGTATGGCCAAGGTGGTGAAATGCATGACGTGGGGGACAACAACAGAGTGTTTGAACTTTTTGCTGAGGAGGGCCAGTGAGAATAAGGAGGCGGCGCTTAGGACGGAGGATACGAGGAGGGCTATGGGAGCGGAGTTGGGGAGGAGGTGGAGGGAATTGCTTGGGGGGGTTTGAGTGAGTTTGAAGGTCAGATGCAGAGTTATGGTATTTTGAACGGACTTTTATTTCTTCCTTCCTGATCAAAATCATTGTCTTTCGTATCCAATTCGCTTACCAATGGCACTTTGTCCTAGTAGAGCGTGCTCTTAGCCTTCTTCAGAACCTTCTTCCTCGTCGTCTCTGACGCCTCGTGCTCTTCTGGCCTGAACGTAGGCAACGCCGTTATCCCCTCTTCCTCCCAATCTTCCGGCCCCGTATACGCCAAAGCCGAGAACAGCGACATCGTTTCGCACGCATCCTCTACTGCCTCACTCCCTGGTGCCTCAGTGGAGCTCGCATCTTCAACGGATACTTCCGCGTCTTCTGCCACGACTCTGTCCAACACTACCATCCAATTGCCTTGGGGTGCCGAATCGTCGTCAGGTCTGTGCGTGATGGCGGTGTACGTGTGGACTTCGCCGTCACTGAAGACAGTCTGCATTTCTGTCTCTTCGTATCCGGCTATCGGGTTGTCGATTCCGCGGCGCATTATGGTGTCGAAGTCTTTTACTCTGCGCTTTTTGCGCTCGGCGGGGCGGAGGGTTTCGACGAGTTTTCTCCATGCTGTTCCACGCATGCTTTGCTTTGGTGTAGACGTCGCCTTGGTAGATAGAGCTTTCTCGACCATGATCGCTGCTCTGGCAGTTAGTCGACTACTCGTGAGAATCGAGAAACTGAGCTTACCATTACGGGTCCCAGCCTGCCACTCCCAGATTCTTTCCACCGCAGGTGCCCTCTTCGACGTCCCCGGGAACTCTTCAGGTGTCTCTGGCACGTTGGCGGTCGATTCTCGCGCCCTCGTGACGTCCTCCGCGTTCCAAACGGGGAAGTTTGGAAACGACATTGTGTTGCCAGGAGGTTAGCGACTTGTTTGCGGGCACAGCGCGCGCGTGATCACTTACTTGTCGTATATAGTGAAGTTGATGGAAGGGAGAGAGAGAGAGTGAATAGGTGGGCGGGATAATAAGGTTGATGGAATGAGAAAAGAGAGCGGACAGGTGGGGGAGTGCTGAAGATATAGAGGTGTTTTAGGTGAGCAAACGGCTAGTCACAATTTTCTTATTGAGGAGCAGGTGAATGAGACACGAGGCACTGGTCTAGCGCCTGTGCTCATTATACAAGCAAACTTTTCACGAGTTAGATAATTCGCGGCGGCGCGCGATGTACACACTGTCTTGTCATGTCACGAACCTCGGAGATTCCGATACTCGATCGATCTCCCAAAACACCACCGCCAAACGCAAGATGTCCTCAAATTACCTCAACCCCCCGATGTGTGCAAATGTCATTGACGGTATCCAATGTACAAACACCGCTGACCTCGTCTGCTCCCGCTGCCGCCTTGTCCAATACTGCAGTGTAGCCTGCCAAACCGCCAACTGGTCCGCCCACAAGAAAGCCACGTGCATGAACCCTCTTCTAGCCGCCGACTGGAAGCCGGACTGGTACAAGGAGCACCGCACTCCTTTTCAGTCAGCGCCTGGCACGGATCACCTCGTCGACGATCTGTGGACACTGCGCATCAAGAAGCTGTGGGGCAACATGCCGGCCATTGACATCCTCGGCGTCGAGAAGAACGAGGGTGACAAGGCGAAGAGCATGATTTCAAGATCTTGTGTGCGGCGTCAGGTGATCTGCGGAATGTGGTGAAGACGGTGTGTGGACTGCCAGATGGGTACGGGGGCAAATGTACCTTCGTGATGAACGACTTCGACCTCGATATCGTAGCGCGCAACATCATGCTATTTCTCATCGCGCAGCACTCCGAGTCAATCTAGGACGCTGTGCCCACCATGATCCATCTCTGGTACTCCGCGCGCCTCCCTGTCTCGCTCTTATCTTCAATTACGACCCAGATACTCCCACTCATCGAAGACGTGTGCACCAAGATCACGAGCCAATCAGTCAACGTCCCACTAGGCAAGACATTCAAGCTCGCATCCGACCAGTCCATCCGCGTCGTCCTCACCAAGCCAGGCTGAATGCGTTTTAAGTTTTACTTCACCGTGCCCGCCGACTTGACACCCGATGCAATCGAGGCAATGCGTACGAAGGCTGTGAACAATCCTGCACGCCGCGACTACCTCCACAAGGGCATGTACACCTACTGGCCAGCCCTACGCGTCTGCGAAGAGCAGTTTCGGCGCGACGGCATTCTCCTCCCGCACGGATGCTCGCAACAAGACTTCATCGTGTGGAATCCAACGTTCTTACAGAACAAGGGCGTGTGGCCGTTGCGCGACGATGTCGTTGTGCACAATGGATGGAGCTACAAGCAAATCATGAGCGGGAAGCCGAATGCTGCGAACGACTATCTCGGCGCACATTTCGGGATGCTGAAGGTGTTCGCAGGTGCCAAACCAGTGAGGGCTTAGCTCCACTCAAGTTGGACTAGCGTCATTCTGCGCTTCCCTCAGAGCCTCAGTAGCCTCATAATCTATCACTCAGTTCGCCCACTTTCTCCTCTCAGTCCATCAGCAGGGCTTGTTGACGAGATTTTGCGAGCGTGATAAGGGCATGGGTGTGCATTACCGCATGTACATGACGGACTGCCGTGAGCTGCCCACGAAGATGGTGCAGTGGAAGGAGGATATCGGCATGTATGATCGCATCGAGGTATGACTCTCCGAGTCCATCATTCGGAGCGCTACTAACAGGACTCAAAGATGACCAACCTGAGCGACCGCTGCTACATCGGCCCCGCCCAGTCAATCGCCCTCTTCACGCCCCTCCTCGCACCCCTCAGCACGAACCCCCACGCCGTCCTCCTCCTGCTCTTCCAAAACGCCATCCCCCGAAGTGGATCTCCAGGACAGACCCTTCATCATGGCCGCTAAGCAGGTAGCCGCCAAAGAAGTGATGAAGTACCTATGTAAGCCCAGGGCACCTTGCATGGTCACGTGGATTATCCACCAGCCAAACAGCCCACCACTTCATGTATATAAACCTACGTCACAGACCTCTCAGTGAAAAAGACAGAACATACATACAACTACACAACACGATACACCTTACATTATATATTAATCGTCTTTTTGCTTACAACCTACCATACCCTAAGATGGCAAACGCTTACAAGCAACGCTGGAACCCGGACATATATCGGTATGAAGGCGGCGCAGAAATGCTGCGCAGCTTCGACTTTGAATTCGCAATGTTCGCGGAACAGACCGATCTGAAGGCGATGTTGAAGGCAACGGGATACAAGATGCGGGGTCAAGCGGAGCACACCGTGGTCAAGGTGTGGCCGAACAGGATGAGTAAGGGTGGGAGTAAGGAAGAGTTCATGATTAGGTTGGCGACGTGCTATGCTGGGTTTGAGAGGTATGTTGAGTGTGTGAGGGAGAAGTAGGAGGGAGGCGAGGATGAAGGGATGACGGTAGTGTGACTAGACGAACGACGAAGACTTGTAGCGTTGGAGGCAAGTCGTAATTCCTGGACTTGCTGGAGTTCGCAGTTCATATAGATTTGTACACCTTGCGATACACATTTGGATCGTACAGATTCTGCTCAAATGAGACGCCCCACTTCTCGCGTGTTCGCTTGTCTGCTAGTCCCACTCAACGAACTTGGCACATAAAGCGCGCGTATCTCCTTTATGGCTCTCCAGTCACGCGCGCTGTTTTGCAATCTTGTATATAGATTTTAAAAAGCTTTGCTTAGTCATACATAAAAAAGCCTGCTTGGCCAAGTGGTAAGGCGTCGCACTTGTACCTTAATGTCATGCGAAGATCGCTCGTTCGATTCGGGTAGCAGGCAATAGATTCTTTTTGGCCTTTTTGCTCACCTTTGCGCTAAAAGTTTCCTCTCTTCGCACTCTCTAAATCTGGTCGTGCTTCCTTGAGTGATTTTGATCCTCTATTTTTGTATTGTTGGTGGTTGGTGCGGACGAGGACTCTCTGGCTCACAGGGCTGCGGAAGATTTTTGCAATGTTGTTTGTAATCAAGGTAACCCACCGGCAAGATGGTGCAAAAGGGACGAGACGAGTTGTAGGAGGGGATATTCATAGATCAGTAGCGCCCTAAGGTTCTAATGGTTGTTGACCAGGGTTCATTGCTTGTCCTTATTCCCCATCTTGGTAGTCAATCCTCGCCTTTTAGATCCAAGTGATGTGATTCCGGTGAGCGTTGGGTAGGCGGTAGGTGGTAGATGGGCAGCCTCGTTACGCGGTGGCGTCGGTGTAAGTGGCGGGTGAGGCGCCGTCCCTCCCACTCCCGCACCTTCGCAACACAACATCATGTCCAGACGAAGCCATCGACACGCATCGAAATCGCGATAAGTCCGCCTTCAACAGTCTCAACTATGGCAGTCACTCCGCCTCTGGATCGGAGCCGGATGTTGGTGTTCGTAGCGACAGGCCATTCGTCCCGACTCATCGCACGACGCAACCTTCGTTCGGCCGAGCTCACGGAGGGCTGATTTCACCTCGTTTCTGCCATTGACGCCCGAATGCACACGCATAACCACAAGAGCAGCGCGGAGGATCAAGAGCATGATTCCCGTACCAATGCTGAAGATGAAACTCCTTGTTAGGGGCCCGCCCTCCTGTCCACGAAGGGATGCTGCTCTTGACCATCTTGACTAAGCAGTTCGTGCTTCAATCATTTTAAGTCAGCCAGCACTAAGGCGTCTACCCTTCGCGTTGGCATGACTTAGATAACTCACAGCCTTGTTGAGTATGCATCAACCCTTATGAACCTATGTACTGATCCGATCCCGACCCACATCACATAGTCGTTAAAAGGCTCGCACGAGCTTTTGTACAACCCGACCACCCAAGCTTCTGTCTCACGTACGCAGCCTGGATGTATACCATGGCTGACGGAGATCTAGGCTTTGATACTGGATTCGCAAATGCCGGATTTCGATTGGTGTGGAACGTTCTGTGGCGCGGAGTCAGCGCCGGCAGCCCTGCGCCCACGATATACCTGTTCGGGTCAATACGAGCTGTTGACATCATGGTGCAACTCTTGAAGGACGTTAAGAATGATGCGATATAAGTTGCGCAGGTTGTCCCGAGAGCCAACATCTCCAACTCCAGGCTTCGACTCACTACCCACTTTCTCAAATACTCCAGCTACCTCAAACTTTCAACTGATACATACATTGCTTGATCATTCTAATAATATAGTTCCTCCTAGCAAAATCGGTCTACGGGAAATACAATGTCATCGGAAAATTCCATTCCCATACCACAGCCGCCTACGCACCTCTTCATTGGCAACGTCACAGACATTGATCCTTCCAATGCGCCAGGGTCTTTTCAGCGACTCGCTGAGATATACGGCGAGATCTACCAACTCGATCTTCCAGGTCGGGAAGGTTGGACTATCGTTGTAAGCTCGCACAAAACCATCAACGACTGCTGTGACGCGGAGAGATTCGAAAAGCCCATTGATGGCAGTCTGAAGCAAGTCCGAAATTTGACCGGCGATGGGCTCTTCACGGCGTATCCGGGAGAAAAGGTATGTGTACATTACACTCTTGAGACCTGACGCTGAAGCTTGAGTAGTCGTGGGGCGTTGCGCACCGCTTGTTGATGCCTGTCTTTGGACCCATCGGCATTCGGAAGGTAAGCCTATGTCATCAAATTTTAGGTACGACTTGTTGATGGACTATAGATGTTCCCCGGTATGATGGACATCGCATCGCAGATGCTTCTCAAGTGGGATCGTTTGGGGCCCGACAACGCAATCGTGTGTGCCGATGACTTCACACGACTGGCGTTCGATGTCATTGGCTTCTGCGCCTTGGGCTTCCGCTTCAACAACTTCTACTCTGAGCACTCACATCCATTCGTTGATCAGATGACGGAAGTCCTGCTTGAGGCCGGCAAGAGAAGTAGTCGACTGGCATTGGAGAACAGAATTCGGGTGTTCTCGGCGGCCCAGCTCGCAGACAATATCGCGAAGATGCATGCTCTCTGCGATCAGATCGTCACCGATCGCATTGCGCATCCTCAACCCGATGCTCAGGACCTTCTGAACACCATGATTGACGGGGTAGATAAGGAGACGGGCGAGAAAATGTCGAAAGAAACCATCCGCCACAACATGGTGACGTTTCTAGTTGCCGGGCACGAAACTACCAGTGGAACGCTGTCGTTCCTCTTCTATCACCTCCTCAAGAACCCTGAGAAGTACATGAAGGCACAGCAGGAGGTCGACGATGCGCTTGGCGACAGGGCACTGGAAGTCAAAGATCTGTCGAAGTTCATATACATCAAATTTGCGATCTACGAAGCATTGCGCTTTATGGGTCCAATTGCGCTGAATGCCAAACATGCGATCAACCCAGGTACCAAGATACTCGTAAGTCAAGCCACGCACAAGGTGACTGCGTGATTCTGAAACATCCATCGCAGGGTAAATACGCTGTCAAGCCCAATGACCAGGTGCTCATGAACCTTTACGGTCTCCACCACGATCCCAAGGTCTGGGGCGACGATGCCACTTCTTTTCGCCCGGAGCGTTTCCTCGATGGCGGATGGGAGAAGTTACCCAAGAACTCCTGGAAGGCATTCGGCGACGGTTCGAGGGCATGCATAGGCAGAACCTTCGCCGAACAAGAGATGATCATTGTAGTCGCACTCATCCTGCAATCGTTCCAGGTCGAGCTGGAGGATCCCGCATACGACCTGCGTGTCAAAGTCACTCTTACTCAGAAGCCAGACGGTCTCAAGCTCAAAGTTCGGAGGAGGCCAGGCTGTACGCTCGCAAATCTTGGAGGTGCCCCAATCTCGAATGGGTCGAAGATTGACCACTCAACCAGCCATTGGAATGCGGGGCCCGTCGCAATGGATCTGAAGCCAGCCACCGTGCTCTATGGATCCAACGCTGGTACGTGCAAGTCATACGCCGAGGACATGGCGTCGAATGCAGCTCGATATGGGTTCAAAGCAAACGTCGATACGCTCGATTCGGCGACCGAGAGCGTGCCCAAAGATCAACCGGTCATTATCATCGAGCCATCATACGAGGGGCAGCCTGCCGACAACGCGCATAAATTTACCAAGTACCTTGAGAGTAACGCCAAATCCAAACTCATGAAGGGTGTAAAGTACGCTGTCTTTGGTGTAGGGAATAGCGACTGGGCTCACACTTTCCATCGTGTGCCCAAGCTTACGGACGAGCTTCTGGACAAGATGGGCGGCCAACGAATATTACCCATGGGTTCCGTCGATGTCAGAGAAGATATCATGGGGCCATGGGAGGAGTGGCAGGACAAGATCTGGGCTGCGCTCCGTCAACAGTCTGGCCAGTCGGGCGATGTCAAGACCAGCCAGCTGCAAGTCGAAATCACCCCGCCGAAATTTGCAACGGTCCTTGGCGGGACCGAGATAGGATATGGGCATGTCAAGGTCAACAAGGAACTCTGCGGCACGAAGGTCGGGCTCGCCAAAAACCACATGGAGATCGAACTGCCGGCTGGAAGCTCATACCGCGCTGGCGACTACCTCGTGGTACTTCCACTCAATGGCCCCTCCAACGTCAAGCGCGTCCTCAAGCGTTTCGATTTGTCCCCAGACGACAACGTGTCAGTAAGCGGAACGAGCAAAGCGTACATGCTCAACGACGCACCTCTATCTGTGTCTGACCTCGTCAGCACCCGTGTAGAACTCGGTACGCCGATTTCTCAGCGACAGCTGAAAGCACTCGTAGACGCCACGCCCGAAAGCAATCGCAGTGAGCTTGCTAGACTCGCAACGGATGAGGTCTACAAGAAAGACATCTTACTCAAGCGTCGTAGCGTCCTGGACGTGCTTGAAGACTACCCAGACTGCGAATTGTCTTTTGCGGCGTACTTAGACATGCTGAAGCCACTAAGTCCACGGCAATATTCCATCTCCTCCTCACCCATGGCGAATGTTCAGTTCACCGCCTCCGTCCAGTATCTAAAAGCGTCCATAACCTACGACGTTCTCTCCTCTCCCTCGCTTTCGGACTCGTCACGCCCTTTCAACGGCGTCGCGTCGACTTACCTCGCTCGCCAACAACCCGGCGACAGGCTACGCTGCTTCACACGTGCAACCAACGCGGACTTCCATCTCCCGCAAGACCCGACCGTTCCTATCATCATGGTTTGCGCCGGTACAGGCGTTGCACCCATGCGCGCTTTCCTACAGGAACGCAGCACGATCAAAAAAGCGCGCAACGCAGCTCTCGGTCCGGCCATCCTGTACTTTGGTTGCCGCCACCCGGAAGACGACTACATTTACCGCGCTGAGCTGAAACAGTGTGAATTGGACGGCGTCGTCGCACTGCGCCCAACGTTCTCGCGTAGCCAGGAAGGGGAATATCGGTACGCGCACGAGCGCATGTATGCTGAGCGTGAGGAGCTGGCGCAGCTATTCATGGCCGGTGCGAAAATCTTTGTGTGTGGGAGCGCAAGTAAACTGGGCAGGAGTGTTGGCGAGACGTGCATGCGAATTTGGAGGGAGAGGAAAGAGGGGAGGACGCATGATGAGGCAAGGGAATGGTTGGAATTGATCAAGGTTGAGAGGTATGTGAGTGATGTGTATGACTAGAGTCAGATATCGGTGTGCGCGACTGGAAGAAATAGAGATGTCGACGTGTTTTACGGACGTCTAGAGCTGCTAGGAGAGAATCGTGTAGTTTTAGAGCGAATGACGAAGTTCGGAGACAATTCTGGTACGCCCTAGAGATCAAATTTGTTTCTTTCTGAAGATTGCCGTATTTCGGAGCCGGAATAACCGCGAACAGTACGCAGCACATGCGGTCCAGGCAGATATCATGCTTCAACCGCGTGCAGTTCGACATTCAAGTGCGTGCCATTGTACCAGGGCAAGAAGGTATCGCGGAATGGCAAAGAGTCCGACCTATTCATGATCAGCACGATGGAGCACAACACTCATATCCCAAAATAGTCTGTGAGAGTCCTACTTTGGGTCCGCAATTGCCATTTCGAACTTGCGGAAGACGTGGGCCATGCCGAGTCGTAGTTCAGCCCACGCAAGACTGTCGCACATTAGCGACGTTCCTTCTCAATCCACGAACACTTACTTGATGCCCATGCACATCCGTGGCCCTCGAGAGAATGGCACAAGCCAGTCATCGAGCTCCTTTGACTCAAGCCATCGTTCTGGGATGAACTGCTTAGGCTCGGGAAAGATGTCCGCGTTGTAGTGCACAAATGTACTTCCGCACGAAACTATGGTCTACGCAATGATTAGCAAAATGCAGCTGACTCCAAGGGAGATGCGCTCATACCCCTGGTGGTACTTTAACTCCCACAATACTCGCGCCAGTCGACGGAACGACACGCAACAACCCAGACGTCACACCGGACGACAGCCTCAATGACTCCTTGATCACGGCGTTCAGGTACGGAAGATTTTCTAGTTGACGCAACTTTGGCTCTTCACCTTCAACACCTGGCCACACCGACAGCAACTCTTCTTTCAGCTTGCGCATCGTCGCCGGCTGGCGCAGCAAATGGAACGATCCCAGCATAAGCGTGTTGCCCACAGTGTCCGCGCCTCCGAACGTAAGCGCCTGCGCCTCATCATACAAGCTTCTCGCCGATGGCAGCGTCTTATCGCGATGTGCATCGATGTCCAAAAGGCGATGCCACACCGTCATGTTGTGTGGCAGCGCCTTCAGTTTTTCCGGGTCATCGGCGAAGTCATTAATCTGTTGCTTAAGCAGTTCTTGCAAGTCGACTAAGCCCGCCGTCTCTGGACTCAGGATCCTCGACAGCTTCGGTGGACATTGAAGGATCATGTTCTTGTAAAAGTCCGAGTACTTGAAGCGCAAGAACACCGGCGAGCAAGCCTCCATCGCTTCCACAATTGGCGCCCTGAAGCCCGGCGCATCGATCGCATGAATCGGATTGCCGAAGCACAGCGTCATGATCGTGTCAATGCTCATACATCGAAACGCGAAGAAGAGATCCGCAGTCTTGCTGCGCTCGAGCGCAGCGCAAAGGGATTTTACCTTTTCCACAATCAGGCTCTCGGCGCTTTCGATCGCGGCCTGCGAAAACGAGCGGTTCATCACATCTTTGCGGTTCTTCGCATCGGCGTAAGTCAGGAAGCCGAAACTCGAGAGGTCGCCGTTGAAGGACTGGTACAGCCGTGCCTCCTTGTCCCACCTGTTCTTGGTGTTGTAGATGGCGTGGTAGGCTGCGGGGTTTGCGAAGTGCAGCTCGTTTGGACCGATGCGCACCACGTCGCCTGCCAGATATCAATATCACGCGCAACACATCCATCACGATGGTCTGCTCACCGTATCTCGCGTGTAGCTCAACGAGGTAGTGGCAGAACGATCGGTTCGCGATGCATTCGATGTACGCCTTCCAGTAGAAAGTCGCACCAGCTGTCGCCGGCCCTGGGAATTTCGCAAGCGGATGGAAGTACAAGTTGTAGATCAGCGTATAGGCTCCATACGCTAGTACGGTCGCAATCGCAATGCCGAGCAGCAGTGCGACATTGATATCGGAAGCTTGCATTGCGAAGTGTCTTGCGGGAGAGAAAGAGGCGACCCCTCGCGCAAACTCTTGGACAAGGTACATGCAGCATGGCCCCCCAGTCTACAAGCGAGTTCGCGTACAATATCTTGCACGCATGCATTTCAGCGTAGGGTAAGTATTTATAGCAGCAACGTATTCCACCATCGCGTAGGTCAACCCATCGCGTGGGTCAGCCGATTTCACTAGTTGAAACAGCATTTCTTGGCGCTACTATCTTGATAAACACAGGATTAAATTCTCTAAAAATTTAAACGCGAACCTGCACCTATAACGTACCACACGGGTGGGCTGGCCACTTTTGCCAAGCCCCCACCAAAACTACGACTATACACAATAGTATAGCATTGTCCAGGACTGTTATAGAGAATCGTAATATGCTATTCTACTCGAAATCTACTGCTGCTTCTTGCCTACATGTGCGCGCATTGTGCCCAGCCTCACCGCAGCGTCCACAGCGCCTTTGAGTTGGCTCGCTGCCCTCAGCGCGCGCGCTCTTCTTCGCCTTCTTCCTATTACTACGCGCTGCAAACTCCTTCAAGGTACTTAAGCGCAGGCCCTCTTCAGCCGTAAGAGTACCCTCAGCCTGTATACGCTTTCTCTTGCGCGCTTTACGGCGTGAGGCGGCCTCGTTAGCTGCCTGAAGCTCCTTGACCTGGTTGCTCATCAACACCAAGGAATGCGCCATCATCTCCGCGCCTTTAGCAAGCTTTTCAACTGCCTTAACCATATAGGTAGGTGAGCTATTAACGTGCCTTTGAATTCTCTCTTGAATTAGCGTCGATTGCGACCCAAATCCTAGGGTATTGCTTGGGATTTTAGACACCTAGGGCGCGACGTCTGTAGTAGGTGGTGTGGGCGTACGCAGGCGGACATCAAGCTTCGATATCACCACCTCTGCGTCAAGTGGGACCAGGCCAGCACCTCGAAAGGCTCCCTGGATATTGCTTTTGGTAATCGCGTCCTTGAAAGCACCTATAAAGCAGGGCAGGAACTCAAGTTTGGTGATGTGGTTGATCTTGTTGCGCATCAGGTTCTCAGCTTGGCGCCCGTATGCCTTCTTAAGCGGCGAGAAACAACCTACGTCAAGAGGCTGCAGGAGATGCGACAAGTGAGGAGGCATACAGAGAGTAATAATATTGTTCTCCTTGCAGTACTGCTGGAATTTGAGGGAGTTGTGGCTCTCGTGGCCATTAATAACGAGCAGACGATAGCTTCCCACAGTCCTTCTCTTTGTGTGCGCATCAAGGTGCTTTAACCACTCAAGACCAAGCGCGTTGTTGGTCCAGCCGTTTTCAGAGACTGAGAGCTTCCAATTGCGCGGTATATCTGCCTCCTCGTACCACGCAGAGATGTGGACGCGTCCCTTGTAGATAATGAAGGGCGGGATCGCGTACCCAGCAGCGCAGATGCTCTGGATCAATGTAACCCACTCGCGATCGCCTGGCTGGATAAGATCAGGCCTTGCGCGTCTCT
>Ga0265798_10001120_pt1 | contig 42556 bp, 20 predicted proteins | sample P3T30metagenome_FD_192430 | JGI IMG/M metagenome (GOLD analysis project Ga0265798, IMG submission 192430) | Plant litter microbial communities from East Loma Ridge, Irvine, California - P3 T30 | ecosystem: Environmental > Terrestrial > Plant litter > Unclassified | place: USA: California... | reverse complement strand
GGTGGCAGCAAAGTTGTCAGAGTGAGGTCGAGGATGATCGAGGGTGTTATGGAAGATCCTGCAACGGGCAGTGCGGCTTGCGCTTTGGGAGCTTTGCTGAGCTTGAGAGCGAAGGAGAGGCAGGTGGTTTATGAAATTACGCAGGGTGTTGAGATGGGCAGGCGCAGTGATATTGGGATGGCCGTCACTCTGACTGAGAGTTTGGACGGGGTTGAGACGCTGGAGTTGAGTGGAAGCTCGGTGAAGGTTATGGAAGGCAGAGTGGAATACGATTGAGTTTGTGGTATAAACACGCTTTGATAGCGTTTATGATGTCTATCCGAGCTCAATACAATATGTGGATATACGCAGGTTCGGATGTCCAAGAAAGCAAATTCGCGCCTCATCTGCGTATGTATGCTGAAAAGGTCTCGTTTCGACACTGGCTGGGATGAAGCAGCGAGGCGAGTCTCGTCTTCAGGAGAAACAACCGGCGATGGTGCGCTGGAACTTGTGGCATTGAGTAGAAGGCCATGAAGACGGCTATCTGTCAGACCATGGTATCCTTGCGATAGCCGAGTCAGTAATCCGGCACTCGGTCCTTTTCCTCCTGACAGAAGATGGCCTGACCCTCAATCATCTGGTGACAACCCTATCTTATGAAGCAGCAGGCTTGTGCGACATGGCGAGGATGTCCAGGAAGATCTGGAAGTCCTTCTGGCAAAGCCATCGACTGTGTAATGTGCGTAGATCTCAAGCCCTTGAGGGCTCAGCCTTTGGTAGTCTTCTGGTCTCCGGTTTGCTGAGCGTCACTTTTCTTCTCGCCTTCAGCATCGAAACCAAGGCCGTCAAGTTGTCTAATAAGCTCGTTCATCTTGATGACTTTTGCAAACTGCTCTGGCAGTAGACTGTCACCCTTCTCCTTCTTGTCGGAGAGCTCGCGTGCCTGCCGCAGCTTCTTGGCCAGCTTCTTCGCTTCCTTTGCTTTCTCTGCTTCTGGATCGACATCTTCAGGCTTTGGCTTGTCGTCGTCAATAGGTGTGTCCTTATCGACCGTGCTTCCACCCTCTACCGTATCCTCCTCAACGTCCTTGGGCTGTCCTGCAGCTTTCTTTCTCGCTTCCCGTCGCTTTGCATTCTTGTTCGCCGCTGCTGATAGTGCGGTTGCGGCACCCTCATCACTATCTTTCTGCACACTTTCAGCGCCAGGCACTCCGCTCTTGGCACGATTTTTCCATGCCGCCGCTGTGCGGTTCCGGTAGAGCTCGACGTCCTCTGGCGGTTTGTAGCCGGGCTTAACTTTGATTTCTTTGCGTACAGAGCCGTCGGCGCGGGTCGAAGATGGGATCACAGACGAGCCGTTGCTCAGACGCTGGATGCCGGAGTTTGTTGTTTTTTGTGCTGTGCTGTTGCCGCTTGACATGGCTACTTGTAGTAACTATTTTGCGGTTTGATTGGTGAGAGTCATGCGGCTACCACGCCTGATTGATTGGTGACCGATAGAGCTGGGCGGTGAGTCGCTTTGAAGTTGCTACTACCAGGCACAGCAACGACGATAGTGGTAGTCAGCGGTGAGAGAACGATTGAAGTGAATGTCGACCTCTCACATGCGAATAGGACCTGCTTCCGTGTATGCACGCACCGGCACTTATGGGCGACCGTTTGCTGAGGGGCTCTGCGCAGGTGGCATCTAGAGGCCCGATGCTCGTGGAATTGATGCGAATTGATTGAAAGCGACTCGCTCAACCTGCCATCACAATGCTGTAAGCCTGACGTCGCCCTAAAATCCCACGTCGTTGCGCCGGCCTGTGCACCAGGAGCCTTCAGTCAACTTTGTGGTCTTGCCTCGAGACATACTACATTGCTTGACCACACTGCTGCCACACAAACTGCCAATTGTCATTCTGCCTTTTTCGCCTGTTCTCGCTCGTCCTGCACCACGCAGAGTCTCTGCGGCTCTCGCTAACCTCACCTGCTAGATTTCAGTTTTCCTTCGCCTTCCACGGGTCACGTGCAGACCGCCAATATGTCCTCCAACGCCGACTATTTTAACGGCAACAACCATGGCGGCCGCCCTCAGGTGCCTCGCCTACAGTCAGTCAACCCGGTTCATCACGAGAGCAACACTTCTGTTCCCGTCACTCCCGGAATTCAGGACTGGTCAGAGGTTGACCGCCCATATCTCGCCGCTCAGGCCGAGGAAACCCGCCGCGAGCAACGCGCCTCGCAGTCGCAATCTCGCCCAGTCGCAGTTGATGACCCGCAAACTCAGAACAGCCACGGAGACGAAGCAATCTCACCCTCTCAGGCTGCAGCAGGCGCAAGGAGTCCCGAGGAAGTTCTTCGCCGCCTCAGTTTGAACGATTCGCGTCCCTCGGCCGCCACACTCGAGGACATTGACCCTGCTCAATACCCCAATCTTGGCCTCACAGGTAACATCATCAGCGCCACATTCTGTGTGCCTTACAAGGTCAGCTACAAGCCCGATGCCGACTGGGAATTGACCAGCCGCCGCGGTACTTCGGCGTTGTTCGATTCGTTCGCCTTCCTCGCCAGCGAGGAGTCCAAGTGGAAGCACACCCTCGTCGGCTGGACGGGCGAGTTCGACGTTGCTGCGACCAAAAACACCAACAACGAGGGCACCTCGTTGAACGCCGTTCCTTTGAACAAAGCATCTGCACCCATTCCGATTGATTCTCACCACAAGGCACCGGTCCCGAATGATTCGGCTGAGATCAAAGTCCCCGAAGCCGACAGACGTCGCTTGGAGAAGCAGCTTGAGCATGACCACGGCGGCCGCGTTGCCCCTGTTTGGCTGTCAGACGATGTCGACAGCGAGGGTGTCGCAACCTTCAGCAACCAGCGCAAGTGGCGACGTTTCGCCGAGCACGAACTATTCCCGCTGTTCCACTACAAGCAGAACGAGCCTACGGATGGTCGTGCGGCAAAGAACGCCTGGGCGCAGTACTACAAGATGAACAAGGCCTTTGCCGATGCCATCGTCAACGTCTACAAGCCTGGAGATGTTGTCCTGATCCACGATTACCACTTGCTGCTACTCCCCAGCCTCCTCAGGCAGCGCTTGCCTCACATCTACATCGGGTTCTTCCTCCACGTTCCCTTCCCCAGTAGCGAGTTCTACCGCTGCTTGAGCCGTCGCAAGGAGGTGTTGGAGGGTGTGCTCGGAGCCAACATGATCGGCTTCCAAGCCTACAGCTACTCTCGCCATTTCTCGTCTTGCTGCACGCGAGTCCTTGGCTTCGACTCTTCTGTCGCGGGTGTTGACGCATATGGAGCACACGTTTCCACAGATGTGTTCCCGCTTGGCATCGGCGCAGAGGCGACTCTCAAAGCCGCATTCGAGGACCGACTCGTCGAGGAGAAGATCGTGGCTCTCCGCGAACTGTACCACGACAAAAAGATCATCGTCGGAAGAGACCGCTTGGACTCCGTACGCGGTGTTGCACAGAAACTCCAAGCGTTTGAAATCTTCCTCGAGCGCCACCCCGAATGGCACGACAAGGTCGTGCTCATCCAGGTCACGAGCCCCACTAGCATTGAGGATCGCGAAGACAGCGGCTCGGACAAGGTTGCTAATAAGATTAGCGATCTTGTCGCTCGCATCAACGGATCCTACGGTTCCCTCAGCTTCACTCCGGTGCAGCACTACTCCCAATACCTTTCGAAGGAGGAGTACTTCGCTCTGCTTCGCATTGCGGACGTTGGTCTTATCACAAGTGTTCGCGATGGTATGAATACTACTGCTCTGGAGTATGTCGCATGCCAGCGTGATGGCCATGGACCTCTGATCATCTCGGAATTCTCTGGCACAGCTGGTAGCCTTGGCAATGCCATGCACATCAACCCGTGGGATCTTGGTGGTACCGCCGACGCCATTGACGCGGCACTCACTATGCCCGAGACGGAGAAGGCCAGGGTTCACAAGCGCCTGTTCGACCACGTCACCAGCAACACCGTGCAAAACTGGACGACCAGCTACCTCAAGCGTCTCTTGACCAACCTTGCCGCGTTCGACCAATCACACGCCACACCCCTGCTCGACCGTGCGAAGCTGCTGACGCAGTACCGCAAGGCGAAGAAGCGCCTGTTCATGTTCGACTACGACGGCACTCTCACGCCTATTGTCAGGGAGCCCCAGGCAGCCATCCCGTCCGACCGCGTCATCCGCAACCTCAAGCAGCTCGCAGCCAACCCAAACAACGCTGTCTGGATCATCTCTGGGCGCGATCAGGGATTCCTCGACGAGTGGATGGGCCACATCCCCGAGCTTGGACTTTCCGCCGAGCACGGCTCCTTCATGCGTCTTCCTCACTCTACAGAGTGGGAGAACCTTGCAGAGCACTACGACATGGACTGGCAAAAGGCAGTCATGAAGGTCTTCCAGCACTACACAGAACGCACACAAGGCAGCTTCATCGAGCGCAAGAAGATTGCTCTCACTTGGCACTACCGCAAGTCTGACCACGAACTCGGTCTCTACCACGCGAAGGAGTGCCAGAAGAAGCTTGAGCAGACTGTGGCTAAGGAGTGGGATGTTGAGGTCATGCCTGGCAAGGCCAACCTTGAAGTTCGCCCACGCTTCGTCAACAAGGGAGAGATCGCAAAGAGACTCGTGAACGAGTACGGCGCCGAAGAAGGCCAACCTCCGGAGTTCGTGCTCTGCCTTGGTGATGACTTCACTGACGAGGGTAAGTTCAATCATCATCCACCCATTCTACAGTGAAACACATTGCTAACCTCTTACTTTGCAGACATGTTCCGCTCCCTTCGCGCCTCGTCTCTCCCGGATGACCACGTCTTCGCCGTCACTGTCGGCGCCAGCTCCAAGCAGACCATCGCCTCCTGGCACGTACTCGAGCCTTCCGACGTCATCTCGGCACTATCTCTCCTCAACGGCAACACCGACGGTGTTAATGTCGCCGCTGTGTCCGTCGTCGAAGGCGCCATTCCCGAGTCGAAGTAGCGGAATGCAGCAGCAGCAATGACTCAACCTGGCCGGTTGAATGTTGATGAAGTTTCTGGGTTGCGTAACAAGATTAGACTGGTGCTTTTCGGGGTTTTCTGCTTGTTTGTTTGTTTGTTTGTTTCTTAATCGAGTACTTGGGTGCATTGAGCGAGGGTGCATGGGCTACGACAGCGCGTCGTAGCGAGGGTATGGAAATCACAGTAGTATAGTTTACGTAGGACACGCATGCACGGTGAAGAGCAGGATTTTCTTTTTGGGTGGTTGTTTATAACGCCAATGTGGCTTGGGAAACCCTGTATTACATGTACCTTGTGCGCTTTTCATTTGGTGTTTTCATTGGTCTATCAGGTGAAATGTTAGTTCTTCTTCCTGGGCCGGACGGCTTGTCTCTATGTGTCTTGATTAGTCGGACAGATTGTTAAAGATATAGCTCATATTCATGTAACCGACGCTTCCCTCTCAAAATAAAACAGCATGTCAATGGCCAGCGCACGTTTCTGATACACCAAAGTCGCTGATACCACCTCATGAGCACTCAGGACCACTTGGGATACTCACATCGTTCTCTTACGTCCATGGTCGCTGATACTACCAGCAAGAAGTTCACACTTTCCAATTAGTTTACTTTCATTCTCTCTATAGCTCATCCCTCCCTTCCTTCCACCCATCACCCACACCCCTCATCCACTGCACCCCAACCAACTCCAATCCCTTCCTCGCCACCAACTCCTCTGCCCTGAAACTCCTCCGCTCGACAAACTCCTCTCCTCCAACGTCAGCTCTCTCCAAACCCTCCCCTCCAGCCTTCTCCTCAAACAGCAAGAAAAGGTACCGATGAGGTCCGCTCTCATCCTTGGGTCCAGGAGCCAGGTACGACGTCAGAGTCGTTCCTCGCGCGGTGATGTCGTCCTCCCCCGATGAAGAAGCAATCGGAATGGACGCAACAACCCAGTGGCGCCAGTAACCGAACTTGGGGTCGTCTGGGGTCGGCGCGTCGGGGTCGATCATCATGAAAGTGTAGGTTGCCGCGGCGGAAGAGGTCGGTAGCGGGGAGGAGAATGAGACGGAGATGGCGGGTTGCTCTTTGACCTGGCTCACGCGAGCGAGGCTTCCATGCTCGGGAGTGAGGCCCGAGGAAGGGAACTTGACGTCGAGGTGTAGGGTTGGGGTGAATGTGTCTGGGATGATGGCGGAGGGGAGGAGATTGGCGCTTCTCAGCGAGTCGAGGAGAGCATTGTTGGCAGCCATGTTGATGGTGTTCTGTATTTCTTTGGACGATCGATGGATTTTTTTTCGAGCATAGAGAGAACAGAGGTATCGGGATCCGAGTCGATATCGCCGGTATATGTGCTTTTGTTACATGGCTACAATTGACCGCGAACAATTGGTGGATAAACCTGAGTCTTGTCTGGTCTCCGCTTGGGGCTCCGCTCTTGCTCTTGGCGACTTCATAGGGCATAGTTTCGTGGTCTTGATGTACGCAACCCGATAATCGGTTCCTTGTCTCTTGGCGAGCTGATGTGGGCCGTGTTGATGAGACATAGCAAAGTGGTCGCTTTTGCCAGATGCCCAGAGAGTGAGTTCGTCTTGAGGAGCCAGTCAAATGATGGATGTGCTTTTTCACAAAATGATTAATAAGTACAAATACTGGGTATATGGTTATGCTTTGAGGAAGGACGTGTGACCTGGTAGTGACGACACAGTTGATTTCGAATTCTCGACAACACCTCCAAGCCATGAGCTTCGGTTTCATAGCGCCCCCAAACGCCATCGCTTCATGGATAGAAGGTCTTCCTTCTTCAGCTCGCGTTTTAGGTACTGCCGTTATTCGCCCGCCATCTAGCTTCGGCTCTGATCTTTGAATAGCGCAAACGCTTACGGGGTTGCCATTCGCGCAAGCGCTGCCGTCGCTCCGCGTAGAGCTCGTGGCTCCGCCCGACGAGAGGCAGGAGGAATGACTCCTCACTCTTGGGCCTGTCTTCCGGTGATGTGCGATCGTGTACATCCATGGCACTCACGAGATCTGCGTGCAGGACTTTGATGGTTTGCAGGATGTGCTTGATCGCATGGCACGTGGCGCCGAGATCGTTGACTGGGTTGGCTGGGTCTTGCAGACAGAGCAGGTAGGGCTGCTCCTGGTTGAAGCGTCCAATACGATATTGGCCTGCTCGCTGGTATTGCAGGCGCTGCTTAGCTGCGCGGACCAGCCCTGCTTGCTGAGCTTTGACTTTGTCGAAATTGAGCTTGTCGTCGAACGCAATTTTTCGGAACAGTTTGGCTGGTCTGTCGTATACGAGGTCGTTGCTGTCGTGGTTTGGGGACGTGGGACAGCTGGGAGCGATACCAAACTTTGTGGTATCGAAATTGGCCCAGAAGGAGAGGAAGTGGAGGAGTTGGGAAGAGGGCGACTTATGGATGTCAGAGGGCGTTCCCCGACGGGTTAGCGCGGCCGCCAACATCATGAAGGTGCCATATGAAGAAATACCACCGATGAAAGGATCTACGAAGCCACGGACGCCAAAAGCCGTGCGTATGACGCTGTAGAGTTGGTGGATATGAGGTACTGCTTCTAGGTAGGCTTGCACTCGCAAATCCTGAGCACCGCTTTCCCTTGCTACGATCTGGATGTCTATCCCTGTCGTTTTGTGCTGCGCGGTGATTATCGACCGTTGAGCAGGGCGGTACACAACGCAAATGTAGTCTTCTCCGTTCTTCAAAACGGAGTAGAGATGCTTCATTGCAGGCTGAAGTGCATGTCGGCGCTCGATTTTGTCGAAGATGCCAAAATCAATGTCAGAGTACGGCATTGTAAGACCAGTCCTGAATGAGCCAAAGGCGTACGATTGATGTCCTTCAAGGGTATCCATTATTGTGTTGACGGAGTTTCGCACATGAAGTCGCGCCTTCCGCTCAGCGGTAGTAGGTGCCATGTGGTCTGCGAAAGCTTTAATCTCGAGGTCGAGCACCTGCGCTGCAGTAATATTGTTCTTTCGCACTTCATAGCCCTGGCCCCAGGGTATGGGCATGGGCGGGTCTGCGTTGCTGATTTGAGGCTTGATGTCCAAGCCAGTATAGTCAAGAGAAATTTGGGGCGCGGGAGGCACCCATCCACCGTCTTTGGGCGCAGGGTCATAGTATGCCCTTTTTGCCTTTCTAATTTGCTCACTCATTGCAAAACTGCGTGTCTTCCAGTCTACGGAGCCCTCCTCGTGCGTGTGTTTAATCCGTGCGGCTCCGCGCAATTGTTGTCGGCGTTGCTCCTCGTTCAAAGGCTCTAGTCCATCCTTGACTATAACGTCCTCGTATAGGGCTAGCCGTTGCGCTCGTCGGGTGTCTTTCTCTGATACGGTGTCCGATGCGGTCTCTGTATTGGTGGCGCACCCCGCTCTTGTAGAGTATGGCATTCTTAGTTGCCGCCATCTTTGCAAGCGCATGTTGTCAGACCCGCGAGTGGCATTGTATGGTGGTATTCCTGCACGACATCCAGTCGCCCGACCGCACGTCAGCCGTAGGACGGAAGTTGCATGGGAAGCGGCGTTGGCTGCATAGCAGCGAGCACCATGCATGAGCCGTCCTGAGCGCAGAGTGGTATTTCGAAGGTTGCGGAGGTCGACGATCTCACAGCGGCGGTGCCATCTGACATTGGTCGTGTGGAGCCTTGGAGCCTCAAGCGCCGGGCTGTTGGACTCGGTTGAGCATGGATGCAGGTGGAAGTGACGTTCAAATCACGTGCAGCTCAGACTAGCCTCGGCTCCTTCCGATTCGATTGCTCTCAAGTCTCTCGACGACTTCCACCTCGACAGCGGCGTCTGTCCTTCCACCATACCTAACATTGCATCAACATCCCTCATTGCAACTTCACATCATGTCTCGCGGCGGCGGCACTACTCTCTATGTCACTGGCTTTGGCCACGGCACTCGCGCGCGCGACCTCGCTTTCGAATTCGAACGGTACGTCACCAACTAGTCGCCAGCAACCTACACGCCTACATACATCCTCCAATGCCCACGCCATCACGCGCCTGTGATGCTCGACCGCAGCCGCAACCTCTCCTGCCTACCTCCTCCCTCCTACCCTTGTCGCACCACCGAGCGAACCCCCCCGATCCGATATCGAGTCCTCCGCGCGCTCGGCGCCCTTGCGATCCGGCAGCCCTGCAATCGAAGACGTGTATTGACAAGACTTGAAGGTACGGACGTCTTGTCCGCTGTGATATCCCAGCTCCCCGCACTGCTTCGAGCAGACTGTGAGTACACCCCGCCCGAGTCGCAGTCGGTTTCCAGACACTGACCATGTGCAGCTTCGCATTTGTCGAGTACGAGAGCCGTCGCGATGCTGACGATGCTTACCATGAGATGCACAACAAGCGCATTGGGCGCGATGATTTACTGAAGATTGAGGTATGTGCGCCTCGAGATAAAGGCCATTGGCCACTGCTGACATGACCTAGTGGGCACGCACCCCTCCGTCTGCCAACTGGCGCTTCGATGTCGCCACTGGACGTCCTATGCGTGACGGCGGTGGCGGCGGCCGTCGCTCACCCCGCCGTGGCCGTTCTGGCACCCCGCCCCGTCGTTCGACCCGCGAGTTGTCTCCTCGTGGAGACCGCTATGACGACCGCCGTGGTGGCGATCGCCGCGACCGTGACCGCTCCCGTAGCCCGGACGAGCGCGACCGTGACACGAAAGATATCCGTGACCGCGAGGACCCTCGCGACCGCGATGACGACCGCGAAAGGGAGCGTGAACCCGAGCGCGACACTGAACGTGAAGCCGAGCACGTCGAGCGGGATGAGCGCGATGTCGAGCCTAACGGCACTATCAAGGAGGAGCACAAGGGTAAGCATTGATCACCTCTCGAAATTGACATCAGCTAACGATCTTGCAGACCACGAGGCACCACCAGCACCACAGCATGACGATCTGGACACCGCCGAGTAGTATTCTGGCGGTCAACCGATGTGTTTGAGGTGAACAAAAGACCCGAGCCTACGGCGAAGCAGGTTTGTGTGAGTATGTGTCGAGCAGGAAGATTGAAAGGTTTAATTCTGGCGTTATTAATGGAACGAGGGATGCCTCATAACAAAAGTTAGCAGAAACGATCGTCCACGAGACGACCCATTCGATATCCCGAGTCCCCGTTCCGTCCTCTACCCCGTCCCTTCCTTACCGCCGGCAATCCAAGCCTTTCCTCCACGAGTCGATCCGTCCAAGTCTGCCCAAGATCACAACATCACATCTCGATCGCTCAGCGCAAGCCGGCCACGAGGCCGCCGACCGTCGATCTCTCCGTTTGTTCGTTTGTTTCGATTTCGATCTTCCTTCACAAGGGTTATACCATCCAGCTCGTCGGCTTCGTGAGCGCCGTCATGTTGGCTTTCCTCGGAATCCAATGTCTGGCATTTGAGACGGCGCGCTCGTGTTCAACCACAGAGCGTGGCCATCTCGTGTATATGACGTGTGCTGCCGATCAGTTTGCAAGGACGACCTCCGCGTCATGACTATCGTCGCATCGGCCAGTCTTCCATTAGTGGTGAACCATCCTCCGGTCTTGCGGCGCGCGTGCACGTCCGCCTGGAAATCAGCTAGAAGGCACGTGGCCTCTAGTTCGGCTGGTACAGAGGTAGGCACCATGTGCGGTCTATTGGCACTATCAATTGCAACGGTTTCTGTGAAAATTTGACCCTTGATTTTATGCAAAGGTGTTTGTGTATCTGGCTCCTTTATGAACTCGCTGCACATAGATGCAACCTGGCTCTGCAGTAATAGGGCTTGATCGTAGTCGATTAGACCACTCTATTGGAAACACGACACTTCAAGGCTTCTATATTCAGCATCAGAAGATCGGAGCCCTCGGAGCAGCTGCCCTAAACCTATGTCCTCCGAGCCCACGCATTTGATGAACAATCGAACCTCCTTGCCCGGTTACGGCTGCCATGGTGCCAGTCTCCCAGTGATGATGAGCGCACGTGCTCTTACTCGCGTGCACGCTTAGTTGTGGGGAGATTTAACACGCCGGATGCTCGGCTGCTGTGCGCCTTATACTCGCTCCCGCAGACAGCGTTGAGTCTGTCTTCACGAGGACTGCCCTTGAAGATGTCCTGTAGGGCAGCTTGAGACACGCGTGGCAAGGCTTGAAACGGTTTGCTTGCATGTACTCGGATCGGCCTCTGGTATCATTGCCCCGCCAGCTGTCACCCACCTCATCCATTCATAAAAGACAACACACAACGATAATGATAGGAATAATGGCTCAGATCGTGTCCAACACACGAGTCAATTGAGGTGCATCGTGATCCACAAGGCCTCGACCCGGTCCAAGGACAATTTACCCGTCACGCTCCGCCGACTAGGCGACGGAGTAGGTTCCCTCGTTACCTAGCGGACTTCGCAAGCGCAGGGATGCGAGGGCAAACTAGACCTTTGCCAATGGCACCATCCCGTCCTCCACGAGGGCCCTGCGTGGATGCGTGGGAACCGCCCAACGCCCTTTCGTCTACTGACTTCGCTCGCGTGTGTGTCTTCCTCCTTCCTATACTGTACTGTCGCTATCCCTGCTCTGCCCTGCACAATCTGGACCAGTTCCCTAATCTATCTATACACTCGCTTTGCCGCTGTTCTTGTCTTTTGCGATAACCACACTGCTATCATTATTATACAAAATACCAACCTGCTTCCGCTCTTTCCGTTCGCGCACACAGAGCCCACTGCCAGCAAATACAGCCATTAAGCCTTGCTATTCCGTACTGCGAATACCACCGATCAAATATACCTAAGCCAGACGAGGATACACGTTGCCGATCAGCCAAACACTCAGCACTCTACAGTACCACCAGAACCGTCGAACACACCAAACGCCCGCCCTCACCTCGAATGATCAGACAAGCTCCACCAATCCAGGCCGCACAAATCCACAACCACAAACCAGATCACAAAATGGGCCTGTTCGAGACTCTGCGAGCAAAGCTCGAAATCTACCGCCTCGAGCAGCGCTACACCCGCCGCGACAAGCGCAGCACCTGGGTCTCCGGAGCACAATACGTCAACGGCGAGTACGTCTACGGCAACGAGTCGACCGTCACATCACCCACATCCAGCACCAGCAGCAGAGGGGGCGGCTTCACGGGGAAGATGGCCGGCGTCAAAGTCGCCGAAGTCTTCTCGTCGAAAAGCGACAAGCGAAGGAGCAAAGCGTGGTGAACAGGCAACAAGGGTTACGTTTTGAGCGCGTTGCAAGGCATTACGTGACGTTTTGCCTACGAATTGAAAAGAGCGACATACGTCCTGCCGGCGCGAGTGCGCCGACAGATCGATTGGCAGATGCTAGGCGTCTGCCAGGGGGTTTTACAAAATTTATCGGGTTACGACGGCACCCTCAAAACGGGCGAAATACGACAGAGCAGACGGAAGCCTTGGGCTGTTGAGACGAGTCTCACGCCTCATTGCTGGCTTTCTTGTGCTGACCTGCTCCAACAAACGAAAAGACGGGACCTGGCGACATGGCTTACACCATTCCCCTTGCTTTCTTTCTTGTCACTCCTTCACCTTTCTTGTTTTCCTTTTATCTGGCATTCTGATTGTGTCTTGAACGATTTTTTGCGAGTATCTGGCCTTAGTTTTTTCCTATTTCCTTAGCGGGGGCTCGTGAGCGAGTTTGTTCTTTTTGGCTTCAGATCCGGTGTACATATCTGAGAACACATATGGGAGCTCAATGAGCGATGTCGCATTCGTTCTCCTTTCTTCTTCTCATGTGTATACTTTCACAAGGTGGTTCGCATGCCTTCGTCTCAGTTGCACTTCTCAATAAAAGCTAGTTTCTTACTGGCATTCCATATGGAGAGACCTTCGCCGATGCAATCTCAACGACAATCAATAAAACGTGAATCCGAGCACCGAACCTATCTCATCTTCCAGTATACCGTTTCTACATGGTATAGCCTTCAGCCTAGTGTGCTGACAAGCATGCAGCAGCAGCAGCATTTGATTGTATTCATTTTACTTCGCAAGTCCTAATGATGACGACACATACACGTGCGTAACGTAACGTGCTACTATGAAGAGACAAGTGAAACCTGACGAGAAAAAGAAACGCCATTGAAACAAATCTTGAATCACGTCGAATTTCGGGAAACCAATCGCGGTCTTCGTCTATGTTAAACTTCTCTGTAATCTTTCTCATTCGGCGTTCAATCGCTCAAAGCAAACAGGAAGAGGGGGAAGAAAAAGGATAAGGGTGTACCCTTCAATGACAATGCCGATAGAATAGACACAAAAAGTAGTGCAAGAAAAATGCCCCTCTCGAAGAACGCCGTGTTCCACCCTCTCCCTCCAAAAAAGGGGTGTGTGTAGACAGAACGTAATAATCTCCCACCCTCTCTCTGTGGGAGCCTTCCATCAACAATCCGCCGGCAACCTCAACTCAAAAAGTTTACCGTTGCATCACAATATCGCCATCACCCTCCTCCTCTTCACTCAAAATCTCTCCGTTACCGCTGTAGCCGCCACTGTGTCGGCCGAAGCCATTCACTCCTCGCGATCCGCCGCCGAGGTCGCCGTCTTCCTCGTGGCCATCGAGCTGGCCGGCTCCGGCGCCTTTCGCGTCGATTTGCTGCTGCAAGACGGCTTGCGCACTCACGATCTCGGCCAGGCGCTTGAGGCGCGGCGTCTGCAGCCAGCTAGGCGTGTAGGTTTCGAGAGCGGTGATGACGCGCGGCTCCGCAATCTCGTACGGGCCCGAGTCTTCCATGTCGACGGCTTGCAGGAGCAGGACGTCGGATTTGGGGTCGGTGACGCGCGAGGCGACGGCTTTCATGATCTCGCCGTTGATGGGCTGCTCGTAGTCGGCGACGAGGTATTGGTTGAGCAGCTTCTGGATTTGGTTGGGTGTGAGCCTGGAAAGATTTCGTTAGTATTGGGTTGTTTCATGGTGGTGAAGGATTGTATGATCAAGAACTTACATCCAGCAGATATCCTGAATGATCTCAATGTCATTCAGGGTAGCCTTCTTCAGCTGCAACAGCTTGGTGGCTTGCATAAGGTGCTCAAGCTGCAGCGTGCCTTCGGGCATGTCGTGGCTCTTGCACCATTCCTCAATGCGTGTGATGTTGTAATTGATCTGCAGGCCTCGCTTCCAGCTCAGGAAGTTTCTGCGCATTAGCAGATCGTTGAATGCTGTGACACCAACAAGTCGCAGCAGCTCGGTGACGGTCTGTGTGATGATGGTGTCCTCGATGTAGAAGGCTTTCATTGCCTTGAAGACATTGTTCAGGAGAGACAGGAGATTGTCCATGCTAAAGGCCGGTGCGTTTGATGACTGCAAAAGCTTGCCGAGGAATCGGTTGCTCTCGTTTGTGACGAATCCAGGCAAGCTCTGGCTCTCGATGATGGCAGGCACAATCATCTTTTGAAGCTTCTTCTTCAACACCTTCATCCAGGTGTGGTAGATGTTGAACTCCAAGCTCTCGAGATCATGCTTGACAATTTCGAGTAATCGGTCGTACTCGAAGTTGTCAGTCTTCTGTGCCTCGTACCAGTCTTCTGCCAAGAACACAAAGGACAGCATCTCGTGAACGTTGCTGAGCCAGAATGCACCCGGGTTGACGGCTTCGTCTCCATCGTGCTGCATCACCTCCTGTTGGATGGACTGCATAACGTTGGCAAGGAAGCGCTCACTCTCCTTGACGAAGCCGTTGTTCCACATCTCGCTAGTGACAAGGTTAATAAGGTAAGCAGGGAAGAGGACTTCCTTGTCAGTCGGTGGTGGTGTCGAGCCTGGCGAAGGGATCTTGAGATTACGGATCAGGCCCATGGTGACTTCATCGTTGAGACCGTCCTCGTCTGCGAGCAAGTTCTCGAGCTCCATCTCGACGCTTTCTTGTGCAGGGTTGAAAGTCGAACCAGAGAGATTTTGACTGTGGCCAGACACCGCGCCGAAAGCCATAGAAACAGGTCTCGGGTTGAAGGCACCGCTGAAGCGTTCGCTGTTGATCTGTTCGGGACCGGCTGACCTACGCTTCGGCTTCTTGCTCGACACCAGATTGATGAGCCCGCTGGCTTGCGCAGGTGCCTGGTTGAAGCCGTTTGCACCCTCGCCATTGACTGGAACAGCACGTTTTGCGAGCTCCAGCTCATCCTGCAGGTCGGCGAGTTGTTGTCTGAGCGAGAGCTTCTCTGTTTCAGAGACAGTTTTGCTCTGCCTGGTAGCCTCAAGCTCTTGAGACGTAGTGCGGAGCGACTCTCGGAGTGTCTTCTCCTCGTCTTGCAGTCGGCGCATAGCAGACGTGCTTTCGTCGTAGTTTGTCCGCAGTTTCTGCATTTCCTGCTCCATGGCACCGAGCTTGGCTGCTGTGATACCAGCCTGGTTGGCCTCGGTTTGGAGATCTTTTGTCCTGTTCTCGAGGGCGTTGTGTCGTTCTCTCCACGACTTGAGCTGCGATTCGTAATTCGAAACTTGGTTCTTGAGCGCTTTGTTCTCAGTCCTTACGGTACCGAGACTCTGGGTAAGCTCAATAACCTTGTTTTCCAGCTTGTAGGAAATCTGTTTGAGATCGCGTGCCTCCTCTCGTACCGTCTTGTACTCCTTCCTGGCCAACTTACCGCGCCAGAGACTCTGTACGAGAGTGACCTTGCGGCGGTAGTCCCTCCAGCCGCGGAGCTGGTATCGACTCCGCCACGAGCGCTGGATAATCCTCACAGCATCGCCAATACGTTTGTCAAGAATCATCTTGCGCAGAACGAAGGCCTTGGCCGCCGCTTCAAAGACGATGAGATCGTTGCGGAACTGTACGTATTTCTTGCGGTCTTTCGAACCCCTCCAAACACGTTGGATATCTGTGGCACCTTTGATCCGGCGGAGTTCGTCGGCTTTCTCGCGTGAGAGATGTCCTCTTGCGAGGGCTTGAAACGCACGGAAGCTGTCAGTCGCCTCGAGATAGCGACGACGGTAGTACTTGGCTTTCAGGTTCTTTTGGATCATGATTGCAGCGTCGTTGAGTCGGGCGGTACGCAGGCCCTCCAAGAAGGCGAGCATGCCGGCGCGGAAGAAGATCTTGGTGAGACCAAGCTGGTACTTGTCGGTTCCGTCGTTCTTGGGCTCACCGAGTGCCTGGCGGAGGATGGCATTACCCATCTCGCGGATCTCAGTCGTCCACTGCGCCGAGGGAATGAGCATGTAATATCTGAGTGCGAATTCCTCGTAGACCCATCTTGTCGGGTATCCGGCGCAGCTAATGCGAACAGTCTCAAGAACACCACAGGCACGAAGCTGACTCAGAACCATCGGGCCCTCGAACTTCCACGACTCTTTGCTCTCGTTCGGCTTGATACACCTGATATAGTGCACATCCGTCGAGTTGATGGTCTGCATCAGTTCGATCAAACTGCTCTTGAAGATACCACCAAGCGTAGGCTTCTTCGCCGAGACAGCACTTCGTTTGGCGACGGCGCTACCTGCCTTGGGGTTTGCGTTGGGTGCCTCGCGATCCCTGACAATTGCCGACGTTTCAAGGACGTCCGCAAGGAATGAGTTCGAGGTGCCCTTGAGGTTCTCGAGGTGTTCGTCGGGTACACTGTCTCTGTTTTTCTCAATGAAACCCTCGCTCTCGTATGTGACGTCGACCGCATAGTGGCAGACGGTGAAAGAGCTCTTGCCAAATCTGGGCTTCTTGTAGAACTTGTTCTTATCGCCAGAGTAGTTGTGGTGTAGCTTGTTGATGTAGCTCTCATCCGAACCCATGGGCAGTCTCGATTCTTCGTCCAGCAATGCGAGCACTCCGAGCTTGCCTTCAATGAGGTCGATACAAGGCTGGTTGTCGGAGAAATCGATGAACTTCCAGTCGATCTCTTCACGGAGGTACTCTTCTTGCTCCAGCTTGAACACGTGCTGGTTGAATTCTTGTTGCAGCTTCTCGTTGGCGTAGTTGATGCAGAATTGTTCGAAGCTGTTTTTGGCGAAATGTTCAAATCCGTAAATATCAAGAACGCCGATGAAGCTCTTCATCTGCGCCACAACTTCGGCGGGTCCAAGGAAGCCGTTCATGGTCTCCACAAGCCAGTCGAAAAGAGAAGAGTATATGTACTTGGCGACGGAGTCACGCACAACGATAGCCTGTGCCTGGTTCAGGTTGGACATGATCTTCTCACCTCGCGTGACGAGCTGCTTCTTGACCGTCCATTTTGCAAAGTCGGTCGCGTCGATGCCCAGAAGCTCGCAAGCCTTGACAAGCGACGGCTCGTCCGCAGCGAGTGACGAGTCCGACCTCGAAGCTGCGATCTTGATGTTTCCAATGTGCAAGAGAGCGGCCAGAACGCGCCAAAGCGAACTTTGGATTTCCGCTGAGACACCCAGTCTCGTGAGAGAATCCCTGGTTTCTGTGAAGTCCTTCGCATCGTCGACGCCCTCGATTACAGGTGCGCCGCCTTGGTTGAGGTAATCGTAGTGTTCCACCGGAATCAATCCAAGCTCTTCCCGTTCGGCGTCTGTTGCGCCGGCCACGAGCTGGTAAAAGATGTGGTAGTTCCGCTCCTTAAGCGGCTGGAATACCAATCTTGACCGCTCGAGCAGATACACCCGCATCCTTGCACCAATAATGTCGGTCTCCTTGTTGAACATGATCTCGATGTACTTGCCGAATCGCGAAGAGTTGTCGTTACGGGTAGTCTTTGCGTTACCAAAGGCTTCCATGATCGGGTTGGTGGCCAGGATTCTCTCTTCTGTCTCGCTCATGGTGTCGGTGCGGCCGCGGCTCCTCACTCCAGGCTGGTCTGGAGGCTCTCGTGTAGCAAAGTATCGCATGATGTATTTGGCACTGACAGTCTTTCCGGCACCGGATTCACCGGAGACCACAATAGTCTGGTTGTGTCCGTCGCGAAGCATGTCGGCGAATGCCTCCTCGGCGATTGCAAACAAGTGGGGTGCTTGTGAAGATCGGTGCTTGCCAGCGTAAATTTGAACCATGCCAGGAACATACAGCGAATCCACCCTTGCAAACGGATTTGTGGCGATCAGCACGATACCAGAGTACGTGTATATCTCCTTTTGGGCATAGCGAAGCTTGATAGCCTGCAGAACTGCAGGCTCATTCAGGTGAGAGAGATTCGTCAGATCATCACTGGCCTCCAGTATTGAAGGGTTCATAAGCGGTGGAAGGGAGGCATTGCTGTCGTTGAGCGCGGCGAGAGTCGTCTCGATCGTTTTGGTCTGATGAAGCAGTTCCTGTCAGTCTGCGAAGTCGGTACACGTCACGCGGTTGTCGACATACCTCTCCATTTTCCAATAGAAACACCAGCTTCACGTTGTCCCCATCAACAATCTTCTGCTCGACCTCTGAAGCAACCCAGCCTTCCGTGGAGTCCGGCTGCCAGGCCTGGGTGCCGACCTCATAGGTGTGTGACATGGTGGTATTACGACCAGGCGCTCTTCCCAGGGAGGGAAGTCGCTGCTTAGTCGGTTGGGAGTTGTGTCCAGCTCTTCAGAATGGATTCCTGGACGCAGAAATGGAACTAGTAATACAGTGTTTCGGCCGTCTCTCTTCCAGGAAAGGTTGAGGCTTGGTACGAGAGGTTTGCCGTAAAGAGGCCAGCAAAGGACAATTAGGAGCTGGTCGATAAATCAAAAGGGCCCTTGGGTGACGCCAGCGCAAGCAGAGAGGCTCCGTTCGTGTCACGTCAGCGCGCGCGAGCAGACGTGTCGGTAGCACCGGCGGGCGGCGGCGGTGGTGATGAGAGAAGGGGATAGTTCGGGTGATGGAGCGGGTTGGGTGGTATTACAAGAGACAGAGGCCGGTATAGCAATGGGCGGTGTCGAGCATTATTATTGCACACCTCTCTCAACGGCCGCACAGCCAGAAGCACAACCTCGCCTTGGGACAGTCGACCCCTTGAGGGCGGGTAGAGGGTGCGGCAGCTAAGCCAGAGGAGGATTGGCGTGCAGAGCTGTGGGCGGGTGCGCGGCTGTTTCGAAAGACGCCATCCCTGCCTCTTGCAGTGACCAGTGACCACCTAATCGTGCGCGTGCAGACTGCCACAGTGCTGCTTTTGCTTGCGTTTGCTGTGCTGACACGACTGCTGGGCTGGCCGGCTGGCTTGTCAGTAAAAAGGGGGCGACTTCTTCACACACGGTACACCATCTTTTTTGCCCGCCTCGTGTCCATGTCATTCGTTTCTCCCCGGTGAATGGTTGGGTGTTTTGGCTGGTGCTGACTGGTGCCCATATGACCTAGCCTACCATGTACGTATGTAGGTATACTGCTATTATCTGATCTGTGCGAATACATATACCCTTGTGGAAAATACCATACAACACAGTCCGTCCTGTAATACCTACGGTACTGTGGGTAACATAACTCTCCATCCTTATCTTCCACTTCCTCAAGTAGACAGACCCTCAAGCCCGAACAGTCCACCTTCCATGACGCACGGCTCTCCTGCAACGGCCGAACGGTTCCAATCATTCTGTGAAGACGCCTTTCCTCTACCGGTGCTCGCAGGGACTACGTACAGTCTATACTAGCCTCGTTGCTAGACACGACCACTACCGAAGCTTATCCCCTAGCCGCCCTGGCCTCCTAGAACGAGAAGAAGCATTCCTCGAAGTCTTCTCTGTTATTCCACGTCCAAGAGTTCACTTCTATTTGAGATGAAGCATGCTCGTTTGTGGCTTACGCTTCTATGATTCACCTTAGACAACTCTTGCACAACGTTACGTCTTGGCGATCACATCTAACGTTTCTCGCAACGATGACGATGCTGGGAGATTTGGACGTATATCGATATCCATGCATGTCGAGCGGCTGGGTACATGTAGTTATTGCTACCTTGGGACTCCGTACCGTTTTGATTGCAAAGTACTGATAGAAGTGACGTATTCAAGTGGATGTATCTCAAGCCTCGACATTATGCCAAAGACCAGAAGTGATCAACAAGAATACAGAAGGCTCAAAAGTGAACGCTTTTCGCTTTTATTCGTCACGACAAAACACAAACGCCCTCCTAAATAAATGACATGCTGTCAATCACCAACCAATACAACCTCTCACTCATCAGAGAAAGCGCCCGACCCAGACTCCATCCGTCCAACACTCCAGACCTCCTTCTCGTCTTCGATCTCATCGCCACTAAGACCCAATCCACCAGCACCTCCTTCAGCCTCCTTCCTCTCTCTGGCCTGGCTGCTCAACCTAAGCGCAATGCGCTTGAAGTACTCCTGCATGCTCCTCTTCGGGCCAGGTGCCATCGCACCACCGGCGTTAGGGCTCGCCATGTACTTATCGAAGACCTCAGCTTCTTCGTCGACGACGTTGAAGATTGCCAGGAAAGCCGCCTCGGCGGAAAGCTTGACGGGGATGACCATGTCGCGCACCGAAGCGAAGACGGGCGGGACGATGGAAGGCATGTGCGGGCGAACGACGTCGTTGTGCTCGCGGGCGACAGTGCGGACGACGACCAGCGCGAGACGGCGCGTGTCGACAGAGTGGCCAGGAGGGATGACCTGTGCGAGAGCTTCGAAGATGGGCTTGGTTGCGTCGAAGCTCTTGTCGCTCGATTCTGTCAAGAGGTACTTGCCAGCTGCGAGCACACAGTTGTCGGAGATGAAGGGCTGCGGGCTCGCGATACCTTGGACGATGATGGAAGGTGTGATCTCGGCAAAAGTGCCCGTGGTAAGGGATTCTGGAGACTCGACGAGTACTGCGTTCAAGGCAAGCACGGAAGCATGAGTGAAGTGGTTGGTGACAACGCGGCTCCTGTATGGATGTTAGCGGATGTTGTAATGTCAACGGATATTCATGTACGTACTTGATCAGACCGGTGGCAGCCTCGGCAGGAAGCACCTTGATCAGAGCACCCAGCAGCTTCGCGTAAGTAATGGTCATGGAGTCGTCGTGTTCGTCTTGGTCGGAGTCGATGAGGCCCAGGATGGAGTTCGTTGACACATCGCTCATCTTCGAGCCAGCCTTGCTGACGACCTCGTAGAGTGCCTTCAGCATAGCGTTGCGCACACCAGCGTCCGGAGTCTTCGCGCCAGCAACAAGCTCGGTGATCAAAGGATCGATACGAGGTGTCATGACAATGAGCGTACCCAAAGCCTTGGCAGCCCTGCTCCGCAAGACATCGCTCGAGGGATCGGCGAGAGATTTAGCAAATGTGCGCTGAAGCTGCGGCAGGAAGGGCTTGAGGAATAGCGGAATCTTCTCAAGCAAGTTGTTGAGGGTAAGCAAGATGGCAGACTTGAGCTCTGTCGAGCGCTCGGAAACCACACGAATGAGAGGACCGGTGATCTGAGTAACGAACGGCTTGAGAGCGTCGGCGGCAGTCCTGTCGACGAGGTCCGACATGGCGAGAGCAGCCTGAGTCCTCTGTTCGGCCGAGCCGTTCATGAGACCTTGCAAGAAGATGGGCAGGATAGCGTTGATACCCTTGGGCAGCGAGAAGCCAGGCAGGCCATGTCCAGCAACACCGACCTGGTTGAGCGTCGTTCTCGTCGAAATGACGAGCGATTCCATCTCCTCCTTCCTGAGTTGCGAAGTAAGAGCGCTGAGTGCTGTCCATGCAGCCTTGACGACGTCCTTGTCGCTGTCGTCGAAGGAGATGAGGAAGGCACGGATAAGATCAGGGTAGTACCGAGAGAAGTCGACGTCGGTAGTTGCGAAGAATTTGGCAAGGTGGTGGTCAGCAGACGCGCGCTTGCGGTGGTCATCGTGCTTGACCATAGCCAACATGACGCTCATCATCGTGTTCAAGCCGTCGTACTCATCCACAGATGTAAGGATGGTGTCGAAGGAGGTCTCGAGCTCTTCCTTCAGCTCTGCATCCTTGCAGTTGGTGATGCTGTCCATCATGGAGTTCAGGATGGTCGGCAGTCTTCTTGTCATAGAGGCACCAGCGACCTCGGACAAAGATGCAAGAGCACGTGCGTTGAAAGGCGAGATAGGAGGCGTGAGCAGCGTAGGAAGAAGGTTTGGCAGGATGATGTTAGATCTCGACGTGTCGGTGAGCAGCGTGAGAAGAGCGGAGAGGGCGTGCTCAGCCTCGTCGTCGGAACGCAGCAAGTTAAGCAGGTGCGGCAACACCTGGTCCACCGCACGCTTGCCGAGAATCTTCTGGAGCGAGTCGAAGGCCTCGGCGGCAGCCTCGCGGACGTCGTTGTCTTGATCGACCAAGGCTGTACGAACGACAGAAATGAGGGTCTCTTCGTAGTCCTCGAGTGCGTCTGGTGCCGACGCGGAGACGAGCTCGCGAAGGGCAATACAGATACCCTGTCTGGCGTCTGCATCTGTCGACGTTCGCAATCCTTCCTCGAGGGTTGGAAGGAGAGTAGACAGGACACCTTCGCCAGCCTTCCTGATGAGCTCGCCGAGAGCGTTTCCGGCAATGACCTTCTGCTCCATGTTGTCGCTCGCAAGCCTGCGGATGACCAGCCCGGTGAGTGTGGGGATGAGCTCGCGGAGGGTGCGAGGGGTCGAGACGAGGGCCTTCCACACGTTGATTGCAGCGGTGCGGACGAGACCAGATGTGTCGTTGCGGCAGATGTAGAGTGCAGAGAGGACCTTGTTGCGCTTCTCCTCTCCAAGGACCTCGAGAAGGGACGCACCAGCCTCGGTGGCGTTCTCTTCAAGCTCGTCCTCCTGGTCCGCCTTGGCGGTGATACCAGTAAGGTTGAAGAGCAAGTCACCGACAAGCTCAACGGAACTGAGACGGATACGGTAGCTGTTGTCCTCAAGACCACGCTCAAGCTCGGGAAGGAGCAGGTCGATAGAGCGTGTAGCAAAGTTCTTGACGAGCAAGCGACCAGCGCGAAGCGAAGTTTCACGGATCGCTTCGACCTCATCAGCCAAACCTGAGAGAATTGGTGGAATAACTTTGCTGAGGTAGTTGGCAAAGCTGTTACCGAAGCAAGCAGGCAAGAAGATGAACAAGGACATGAAGCCCTCGCGCACGGATGCTTTGCTGCTGGCAACGTTCTGCAGGATAGAAGGAAGGGTCTCTTCAAGGCGACTAGTACCAAGACCAGCAAGGACCTCGGACAATGCCTGTGCGGAACCAAGACGGTCTCCCGCGCCAGTGTCCGACTTGAGGGTGGCCATGAGGCCGGGGATAAGGTCTGGAAGAGCATCCTCGCCCAACTTCTCCACAGTCGAACCAAGTGCCTTGGAAGCGGTGGCTCTGGTTGCAGGCACAGGATCGACGATGGCAACCCGAAGACCGGCCACGAGGATCGGCAGGTGTGCCACAAGGTCCTTGCGCTCGGTAAGGTGGGCAAGACTGCCGATAATTTGGGAAGCCTTTCTCTTGGTGCCGGAACGATCTCCGAGACCACGCTCGAGAATGCGAACGACGAGGGCAAGCGAAGGTGCATCAAGGTAGTGTACGAAGTTGACCTTGATGAGAGCGTCAAGTGCGCTCTCAGTGTACTTGGTGGGGTCACTGAGAGCCTTGAGGAGGATGCCGACTTGGCTCTTGACTTCGGGGTTGCTAATGACCTCGCCGAATCGTTGCAAACTCCTGTTCGCCGATGCGCGAACCTCCTTGTGACTGTCATTGAGGACTTCAGTAAGCGGAGGAATGATCTCAGGCAAGCTGACGGCCAACTGCTCAGGGTCGAGGTAGGCCATGGCTCCCAGCGAATCGCAAGCACCCTTTTTACTGCGCCACTGCGACTCGTCCAGACCTTCCAATAGAGTTGGAAGAACTTGCTTCACGCCGTAGGAGCTAAGAGACGAGAAACAAGTCTTTGCCGCATCCAGACAAGCGTCGCGCACGTCTGCACTCGTGTCGCCGAAGCCAGCAAGTAGTTGAGGTACGATCTGGATGACGTACGGCTCGAAGACGCGTCCCAGAATGAGAGAAAGCAATTCATAGGTGAGGAAAGCACCTTGTCTTTCGTTGACATCTTTCTTGTTCTCGGCGGCCGAACGGATGGTGGAAAGCACACGGGCTTCGCGAAGGATCGAGATACCCTTGCCCTTGACGATACCAGCTAGTCCGTAAGCCGCACCACGGCGCGCAGCATACTTCTTTGCGTGCAATGTCTCGTCGACCATCTGCTTCAAGAAGCTAGTGGCCTGATCGCTGCAAGCACGGACAAGCGGTGGCAAGCAGTGTGCAACAGCGTACTGCACAGATTCCGAAGGGGTGCTGAGGGTTGAGAGAAGACGCTGCACGACCTTGGGTGTGCGAGCATCACCTTGAGGAAGATGCTGTGCAAGTGCGCCGTACATGATGACCACGGCTTCGTTGACAAGATCTTGGGCTTGTGAGCTGCTGGAGCCTTCCAGAGTGCTCTCACACAGCTTCATCAATGGTTCAACCAAGGACTTGCCTTGAGCAGTGACAACGCTGACGGCTGCGTCGACCATGCTGTCTCTGACAGCAGCACTAGCGTCACACAGAGGACCACTCTCAACCATGAAGTGCACGAATGGAACAAGATGTTGCTCAGGGAAGCTCGCAGCCAGCTCCTTGAGGGCGAGCGAAATACCGTGTCTCGCCTCCCAAGGGTCGGAAAGATCTTTCTTAATGGGCATGCCGTAGCGGTCAAGCTCAGGCTTCCTCGGCTTGGCGCGTTCCAAGTAAGTCTCCTGTAAGCTGTTGAGAATGGTCTCGAAGGAAGATGGCTGCTCTTTGACTGCACCAGCAATGGCGCGAGCTGCTGCTCTCCTGAGCTGTCCATCTTTGGACTCGAGGTATGGAAGCACCTTCGTAGCGGAGTTGGTCATCACCTTCAACTCGTTCTCTTCCCAGATCTCGTTGGCGATGTCACGGTGTTCGACCACATCATCGTAGCGCGCGAGCCAGATTTCCTCGTAGAACTCGCGATCGGTCAGATCAAGCTCGGCACTGATAGCTTGGAGGACAGCGTTCCTCACAGAAGGGTCAGGGACAATGGCACCCTTCACCGCAGTGTCGGTCTCGGGCGTGCTAATATTGGGTGCGATAGACCGGGCAAGATCAGTGAAGCAATCCTTGAAGGCACGGAAGTGCTGAGTGTAGGTCTGCATTGAGTCGATGAGAACATTGAGCAACTTCTCACGCGGGAGAATAGGGGCGTTGCAAGCGTCGGTGTGGTAGGACACAAACTCTGTCGCCAATACAATCTGTTCGTCGGCATCTTCGGCCTCCTTGCGGTCGATTCCACCGCTCTCCAGTACCAGGAAAATGAAGGAGAAGATGTAAGAGAGTGTGACTGTGTCGAAAGGCCTCTGCTCTCCCAGAGATCGCAAGCGGTAGAGAAGTCTTGTAACAAGGTCACCGAGGGGTTCTGCGAGCAAATTCTCGGGCAGAATGGTGACACCAGCGGCACGCAAAGTGGCGACACCAACGAAAGGTCGAAGGGGTCCCAGTCTGTTGGAAGTTCTCTCTGCGCAGCTCATGTAGCCAAGAGCAGCAGCATCACCAAGCACCAGACCGGCGCCAGCCTGGATGGCCTCAAAGAGAAGCTTTACAGCTGGTCCAAACCATGCCTCAGCTGCGGTAGGCGGGCCAACGGCCAAGGCGTGAATGATACCAATACCGCGCCTAAGCCTTACATCAATATCGGCTACATTCTTCCGGATCTCAGACTCTTTGGCAAGCTGTGCGTTCACCTTCGCTTGCTCCTCAGGTGTCAGCTTCTTCGCTGTGCCCTTCTTGGAAGCTAGCGATGCGCGAAGTTCCTCCTCCCACTTCAGAGTGTCGTAATCCTTCGAATTCTTGCTGATGACTTGCGAATTCTGCTGCTTCGAAAGGACGTCTACGAAAGCAGTTCCTTCAGGCGTTCTATAGATGGCGGCCTCTGTTGGCCCAATGTCGTAGAGCTGAGAAGACTCGAGATCGCGGCTTATCTGGTCGACAATGAGGGGTGTCATGACGTCTGGTGCAACGAAGGCAAGCTCGGCCATGGCACCGAATGCGGCAGCCTGGAATGCTGGGAGAGACCTTTGCTTCGCATTCTCCGTAACGGCCAGAACCTTTGCCAGGCACTCTTCTGGTGCCTTGCTTGCGAGACGGCCAGGATCTGTACCGGTCTTCAAACAAAGCTCGATCCACGACGTGCGTGGAAGGAGTTCTGGTCTGCACAGCACGAGAAGTTTGGTCATCTGCGCCTCAATGACTTCTTTGTCAATAGTGGCGCCGACTCGAGCGGCACTATCGGGATCGAGGCAGATGACACGAACAGCTTTGAAGAGTTCTTCGCGTCCAGTCTTTGCTATTATCGCTGCACTCTCCTTTGCTTCGCACTCAACGTCTTCGCACCACTGCCAAACACCATCGATGACCACTTGTGATGTGAAGGCTGGGTTAGCAGCGTAGAGCTTTTGGAGTGCCGTAGTAGCCTCAGTTTTCACTTTTGGTGGCAGCCCAGGGGCGCAGAAGACATAGAGCAAGGCTTGAGCCCATGCGTTGCGAATCTTGATCGCATCCTCTGCTGTTGGCAGATTGGGGAGAGCAGCGGCCAACGAACGGACGAACCAAATCAAGTCCTCCTCGGCGGTCATCTTGGAGTAGATCCTTGCGTTGAGTAAGAATGATGGCTTTGGCTCTAATGCGAGAGCTTTCTCGGCCACACTTGCCTTTTTGATGGCGCCACTGTTCTGCAGTCCAGACATTAGAGGCGCCCTGGAAACACACAGCGCTGTCGCAGCACACGCCACAGACACCTGGCCGTTTTGAGATGCCTGCGAGGGGTTGGCCAGAACCTCGTTGAAGGAGTCAATGAGCTTCGATGCGCAGGGATCGAAGAAAGCGATGGTGTTGGTCTTGCTAAGCTCCTCGTCGGTGAGAGACCAAACGATAGTGGCGAGACCGAGAGTCCAAGTGCGTCTCAAAGGCATACGCTTTTCTGCGATGCCTTTTGAAAACGCATCGACAACAGTTTTGTCGACGGACAGATCGGTCTGTAGAGCATGAACGGTAAATTTCACAATAGCGTTCATCTCCGCCGAGGCGGCAAGTTCGTTGGTCTCCTTGCCAGCGACAGCAACCAGCCCCTGAGGGACCTTTGTGGCCAATGCCGGGCTGGCTTTCAATGCCGAAAGCATTTGAGAGTGTATCACCTTCTGATCAGCAGCTGGGACCTTGTTGGTCTTGAGCGGGTTCAGAACCTCGTCTGCGACTTTCTCAACCAGCTGCTCATTGGCGCATCGGTTCGCAATCACGGAGAATGTGTGCACGGCGCCATTACGGACAGTGGCGTTAGATGATTTGATGTTCGCGAGAAGTGGCTTCAAGAGGTTGGACAATAGAACCTCGGAAAGGTCACAATCGGCCGAGAGCGACGCAAACAACGGCGCCACCAGGTCATTCAGCACGACCTCTGGGGCACGCAGGAGAGACTTCTCTATAGGCGGTACAATGTCCTTGCGAAGATCGTCGAGTGTGAGGTACGAACCGAAGAAGTCCTTAAGGCTCGTCGCGAGATATTGGGGCAAGACGACCTTGGAGCCCAACATCTCCCTTAGATAGAATGCGATGAAGTCCTGTTTGCGTGCCTCGAGGGTCGCACTTCGCTCGGGTATACGCTTGCTCACTCCAGCAACGATCCCAAGGGTTACCGCGTTCTTAGGTGTAGGAGATGCGGCCTTTGCAGAAAGCTTGTCCACACATTCGTTGATGGCCTCGTCTCCGAATGAGCTTCGGAAAACAGCGCGGAAGGCGCGTCTGCTCACTCTTACAGCCGTCGCGCGTGTGCTATCTTTGGGCGAAGATGCAAGAAGAATATTCAGCGCATTGGTGAGGGTAGTGACGGAGTCCTTGCCGAAAGCTTCCCAAAGAGCCTTGTCGCTTGCCGAGTCCTGCATCAATTGCGAGCTCCATCTTACAAGCACAAAAGCGCTACCGGGTGCTATGCTTGCCTTCGCCGCCTCCTGTTGCACCAAAGCCGCAAAGGCCGAGGTCACTTTTTTGTTGTCTGGTGATGACGCTATTGAGCTCAGGCACTGCTCAACTGCCTGTCGTGATCGCGTGTCGACGTAGAGAGGGTATGTATCGAAAAGAATGCTGAGAACTGAAGGAAGCTGAGAGCCTACACCACCTGAACATTGAATCAGCACTGATCCAGAAGAGCGTATGCCCACACAGTAGAATCCTTACCTACCTTGGCTTACGAGCTTGTCGTTTAGCTGATTGAGCTCGGAAGTCCTATGCTTCGTCGAGTTTGATAGCAGCACCTTGCGCAGCGCACCCAGGTCCAGCGCCTGGATGTCGCCACCATTGGAAGTGGCAGTCGTCTCCTCTGCCATTGTGAATGATTGTATGGTCGCAGAGAGTGAGGTACCGCGGTTCCTGGCTGCAATATTGAAAATACGTGGAGAGAGACTCACGTCTTGGCCTAGCGTGAAGCAAGCAACTCTGAACTTTGTGTCATAATGAGCGATCAACGTCACGAGCTTGAGTGTTCAGAACTTTTGGCGGTGCAATCCCATGCAGACACACCCGATCGACATCACTAGGATAAAATTGAAAAATCATCATGGCCGGTAAGAAGAAGAAGCCGGCCGCCAATCCAGCGCGAGGATTCGCCACCACATCCGTCGCATCCAAACCAAAGCCTGAGAAGCCTGAGGATACGATCAGCACCGAGCCGTCTGGCGTAAATACCCCCAACACAAAGACCGCTACACCGACTACCAAACAAAATGGCAAGACCGACGCACCAGAAGCAAACACAGAACGCGGCCTCCATGAACTCAGCCCAGAAGAGCTCGAGGCACAGCTTGAGGCGTCCGAGCTTCAGCAATTCATCGAGCAATACGCTGGAAAGGTCCGAAAGGAATCATCGCGTCACGTGTCGAGGCTGCAGACCGACAAGCGACTACTGCGTGGGCAGTCCGAGTATATGACAGTACGGGATTGGCTACCCGAGGAATTGATGCAGCAGATCGTTGATTACGCCACACATGGCAACAATGAGTCCTCGGGTGCGACTCAGCGAGCGCTACCCAAAGGCGATGAGCTTCTCTCTAAAGTATGGCAGCTACGTCTATCTTTGTTTGGACTTGACATTCCTGCTGAGCGTGTCGGTGATGCAATGGCTCACATTCTGTCAAATCCACCCGCAGACGAAGGATCAAGTCAGCCGTGGGGCCTGCCCGAGGCTTTAGACTGGCTGTCTTGGAACTGTAACAACACTGAATTGAACGACTATGATTATGAAAAGCCCAAATCTCTCGCCCCGATCCAAGCTCCCGTAGATGAGGACACAGACTCACAAGACGCCACCACGAAGACGCCGAAATGGAAGAAGCCAACGGTCAACAATACGGTGGAGATTGAGCAGCCGGGCGACGATGGAGTCGAAGTCAGCGACATTGAGAGTGACCTCGAGCCCGATGAACTTCTCTCGGTGTACCTGAGAACAAAGGCCAGGCTTTTCGACTTGGACCCAGAAGGCGAGGGAGGCATGGCGAAGAAGAAGCAAGGAAAGGGCCAGAAAGGTCTTCCTCCCACAAAAACACCACCCGGACGAGGCCAAAAGAAGCTTAGGGATAGAGTGCAAAGGATAGAGTCCGATGTACTCTTCGACAAGCGGGAAGGCGAGGCTCAGTGGGCCGAGAAAAAGATCGACCTAACTCGCGAGTTCTCTGAACGTCGCAAGTGGCAGCTTCAGAAAGAGCAGGAACCGAAAACGCAAGAGTCTGACTCGGCAAAATCAAACGACCCTCCGACAGACAACATCAGCGATGAAGCAGAGAGACTCGGCCAAGAGCTTCTGAGAGAGGCCGAAGCCATGGGCGATGATGATATGCTGGGTGGCATGTTTGGCAATTTGCCCGGAAGTGAAGAGATGCCGACATCGGGAGATGCATCTGCGGGTGTTGTTCACAGTCAGAATGTTGTCGTGAGAGATTTTGGTCGACTTGCAGGCATGAACCCCAAACGAGTCTTAGAAGAGGCCTGCAAAGCGCGAGACTCTCGTACTAAACATACTTACAAACTTGTGTCTCCGACCACTTTTGCCAGCCGACACTCACTCACCATTCAGTGGTCGAAGGAGTCAGAGCCCGTTGATGGAGATTTCATGCAAATGCTCAAAGTCGAGGCTGGCCCGACACGCACTGTGATCACAATGATGAAAGAAGCAACCCCGGACACCGCGCAGAGCGAGGCCTATGTCGCGACTGCAGCTCTATATTTGATCTTCTCCGGGTCTCCCAAGGAAGAAAAGGCACATCTGAAACTGCCGCCTGCATTCAGAGATCTGTGGGACGAGTTCGCGAGGCTCAAACGCGAAAGCGTCGATGCGACAGATCGCGAGCTTGTCAAGGAATTGCGTGGGATCATCGAGAAGAACGTTAAACCTGAAGTCGAAGACGATGACGACGAGATCGTCTACAATCCTGCAAGAAGACTCAATGGCGCTGCGAGCGGTACTGCAACACCATCGTCACGACAAGATCTCCAGAGACCTAATGGCAATGAACCTTCACAGGCACTTCGAGAAATGTGGGCGCACAAACAATCGTCGCCGGCGTATCAGAAGATGCTGCAGGCTCGGATGAATCTACCGATGTATCAATTCCGAGATGAGGCACTCGACACAATCGAGAAACATCAAATTACCATCCTCTGCGGTGAGACTGGTTGCGGTAAAAGTACACAGCTGCCAGCGTTCATCCTTGAGAGTGAACTATCTCAAGGCAGGCATTGTAAGATCTACTGCACAGAGCCTCGTCGTATATCCGCCATCTCTTTGGCCCAGCGCGTGAGCGAAGAGATGGGCGAACGCAAAGGTGATGTCGGCACAATGCGCTCACTCGTGGGCTATGCCATCCGGTTAGAGTCACAGACCACTGCCAACACACGCCTGGTGTATGCTACTGTTGGCATTGTCCTGCGAATGCTCGAGCGTTCGGATGGCCTCAGCGAGATCACGCACCTGGTCCTCGACGAGGTACACGAGCGTAGCATTGACAGTGACTTCTTGCTCATCGTACTACGAACGCTCCTACTTAGCCGTCCTGATCTGAAAGTGGTCCTCATGAGTGCCACTGTTGATGCACAGCGATTCTCGAGCTATCTCGACGGAGCTCCCATCATCTCAGTGCCTGGAAGGACCTTCCCCGTACAGGCCAAGTTCCTCGAAGACGCTATTGAGCTCACCGGCCACACCATCGAAGACTCCAAGACGCAAGCACCTGGAGGTGAAGAGGATGACGATATCGAGAAAGAGGGTCAGAGCAAGTCTGGAGACGCGCAACAACTTTCCGCGTACAGCAAACGAACCAAGAACACTCTGGCAAACTACGACGAGTACAGGATTGATTTCGATCTCATCGTCAAACTCATCGAGAAAGTTGCATATGCCAAAGACTACGAGCAGTTCAGCAAAGCGATACTTGTGTTCCTTCCTGGTATCGCAGAAATCAGACAACTCAATGACATGCTACAAGGACATCCATCTTTCTTGAAGGGATGGCGCATCCACCCATTGCATTCGACGTTCTCTAGCGAGGATCAACAATCAGCATTCGAGATACCGCCGCCAGGTATCAGGAAGATTGTGATCGCAACCAACATCGCCGAGACCGGTATCACAATCCCTGATGTTACCTGTGTCGTTGACACCGGCAAACACAAGGAGATGCGCTTTGACGAGCGTCGCCAAATGTCGAGGCTCATCCAGTCGTTTATTGCTCGCGCAAACGCAAAGCAGCGTCGCGGTCGTGCTGGTCGTGTTCAAGAGGGCATATGCTTCCATCTGTTTACCAAATACCGCTTTGACGAACTGATGGCCGACGCGCAGACGCCCGAGATGCTTCGTTTGTCGCTTCAAGATCTCGTCATGAGAGTCAAAATCTGCAAACTTGGCGATATCGAGGCTACACTGTCTTCCGCTCTCGACCCTCCTTCAAGCCGAAACATCAGGCGTGCAATCGATGCCCTCATCGAGGTTGATGCTCTTACGTCTCGGGAAGAGCTCACTCCTCTGGGCCAACAGCTCGCCAAGCTACCTTTGGACGCACAGCTCGGCAAGCTTATTCTCTACGGCAGCATCTACGGCTGTCTTGACTTTGCCCTCACTGTCGCTGCAACGCTCTCCTCCAAGACCCCGTTCCTGAGCCCAATGGGTGCGAAGAAGCAAGCCGACACTGTGCGCCTTGGGTTCAAGCGAGGCGATTCAGACCTACTCACCGCTTACAACGCATATATAACTTGGCGAAAGGTGTGCAACACACCAGGGATGTCCGAGTACAATTACTGCAACAAGAACTTCTTGAGTACCCAGAATCTCGCCAACATCGAGGACCTCAAGGGCCAGTTGCTCATGTCTCTCACCGACGCCGGCTTTGTCAGTCTCGGACCCGAAGAGCGACAGGCACTCTCGAAGATGCGGTACAATACACGTCAACGCCAATTCGTGGCACTGCCTGCATCTTCCACTCGCTTCGACGACAATGACGATCTAGCCAACTCCGTCGTGGCTTGGTCATTCTATCCCAAGATCGGAAAGCGTGAGGGTAAAGGCTGGCGCAACATTGCGAACAACCAAACCCTCGGCCTCCACCCGACGTCGGTCAACAAGACGTCCCTCAGCATGGACGTGAAATACATCTCTTTTTACAGCATCATGCAGTCGACCTCCCGATTCACCAACGCACAGGAGACCAGTGCTGTCGCAGACTTCCCGCTTATCCTGTTGTCCGGAGACGCCGTCTTCCACATGTACGCTGGAGTCATCATCATCGACGGCAACAGGCTGAGGATCAAGGTCAACAACTGGAAGACTATGGCCGTGCTGAAGGTGCTGAGAGCGAGGTTCAGGGAGGTACTGGGTAGGATGTTGAAGTATCCAGGCCGAGAACTTGGTAGCAATCTGAGCAAATGGATGGGGGTGTTTGAGGCGATATTCGCGAGGGCGGAAAGAAAGTCGGCATAGAGCATTGAATTGAATAGCTTTTGGATGAGTTGCATGAATAGATGGCTGGGATGAGGTAGTTTTTACGAAAAGCACATGTTTTGTATTAGACTAGCACGCTGTTGATCCACAAATGCTGTTATCGCGAGCATACATCTTTCTTCGCCGAAGAAACCGCCCCATTTGTTGAATTAGCACCCCATGGACTCAATATCCGATCACATTGATCAATTCCAACCACTGACTATGGGATAAGTTGTTGTAAAATAACACATAGTTTCAGATAGTACGGGTTGAACACCGTCTTCAATGCACGATCAACCCCAACCCTAACCCTGAAAAACGATGCCGGACAATCGAGCCGAGAACGACCGGCTGACCAAGGCTTCCGGGCTAGCATAACTGTACATGTCGGCATCGCCTCCCTCCATTCCTGCAGTCTGCTATTCGTTATTCCACCGTCACTAATCCTCCTCTTCACCATCCTCTGGGAAGGTCGCTGGTCGCAGCCCAAGTCATAGCCCAGCTCCGAACATCAACAAAGACTCGCGATAAAGGAGAAGGAAGCCAAGGCCAGCCTAGGGCCTGGGTTCAAGTCAAGAGGTCTGAGCCACGCGAAGGCTAAGGCTGCCACCACCACCTGTATATTACCGCAACGCAACCTCCTCCTCGCAGCGACTGGCTGGGCCAGAGAAACACCACGTTCGACAACGCATCACGCTTGACGAGTACCGAACATGCGGTCCTTCCGTGCCTTGCCCACTGCGCTCCTGGCACTCTTCTCCGCCGCGACCTCTACATTCGCCCAAGAGGAAGATGATTCCGAGCCGCCCAAAGACCTCCAAGTCGAGATCACCAATCATGTCTTCTGTTCGCATCCCTCCCAGAAGGGTGACACGGTCAAGGTGCACTATAGCCTGAAGGTGTTCGGCTCGGACGACGTGGTGGAATCTTCGTTCGACAAGAAGCCGTTCATCTTCATGGTCGGTCTGGGACAAGTCATCAAGGGCTGGGACCAGGGCATGTTGAACATGTGCCCGGGCGAGACGCGGACATTGACCATTCCTCCCGAGCTGGCTTACGGAAAGAAAGATACGGACGATATCCCGGCGGACTCTACACTGGTGTTTGAGACGGAGATGCTCTCAATCTTCGGCCACAAGCAAAAGAGCGTGAGCACGTGGGTCCCCGTGCCTGTGCCGACGGCCATCAACGCAACTGTCACGCAGTCAAACGGCTCCGTCTTCACTACACAAAGTACCATCGAGACGATCATCGCTACTGCGCCTCCAACGCCACACTGGCCACTCCCCGTCGCGGTGCCGACAGGTGCCAAATTCGACTCTGCTGATGGCGTTGCTGCCGAGAAACCCTCCAAAGACGACCCAGCAGCCGAAGAGAACCAGTGCAAACTCCTTGGGCCATTCGCTTTGCTTGTACAAGGCGCGCTCGGCCTCTTGGCTTTGCTTACCCTGGTCTTCAAGCGATTCCGCGAGTCTCCCAAACGCCAATGGAAAGTCTGGTTCTTTGATGTGGCCAAGCAGGTCACTGGCTCCGTCATTCTCCACCTCATCAATCTGCTGATGAGCGAGCTGGGAGCGGGGAATCTTGAGAACACGGTCGCTGAGGTCGGCAGCAAGATACAGGATGAGGAGGGCAGAAAGCCCAACCCATGCTCGTTCTACCTCCTCAACCTTGCAATCGATGTAAGGCTCCCCTTGTTCCCTTCAAGCGTGACACGAAAGCTAACATGACTTGCAGACCACCATCGGTATCCCCGTTCTGATTGTCTTCCTTAAAGTCCTACACAAGGTCTTCCTTCGCACGCGTCTTGCACGACCGGCCGAGTCCATCACATCCGGTAACTATGGCAGCCCACCTCGCTGGCCATGGTTCTTCAAGCAGTTGCTCATCTACACCATCGGGTTGGTGAGCATGAAGCTGTTCGTCTGGCTCCTCTTTGCTCTGCTGCCCTGGCTTCCATGGGTCGGCGACTGGGCTCTGCGCTGGACCGAAGGCAGCGAGGCGCTCCAAATCGCGTTCGTCATGTTCATCTTCCCACTGGCGATGAACATTATGCAATACTACATCATCGACAGCTTCATCAAGGACAACAAGCGCGGCCAGGGCTACCATGAAATTAACAGTAATGAGGCCGATGCCGATGTCGACGAGGAGCGTGAGCGCTTCGTGGTGGAGGATGACGATGACGATACGTTGACCGACGACGAGGACGATGCGCGGAAAGCAGACGGTCGATTGGCTGCGGCCAATCCTACTCCTATGCCGATCAAGACCGGCGAGGGTAGTGGAAAGGGAAACTCCCCGAAGGAGGATTGAGGACGTCATTCCTTGATTGTACATTTTTGTACCAAATCCATCTCTTAAGATTGTAGTATACTTGCTGCGTTGATAGTATACGAAGCGACTCGAATCTTCTCTACTTCTTTTGCTTTTAGCTAGCAGGTTCCGTCACTTTGCGACCCAGCAGTAAGCGTTTCGGTAGTGAGCTGATACCCGAGACGGAAGATGAGTTCAACGTGATTATCGAACGCTTGTGCGCGCTCTTACAGCCAAGCATGCACACCGTCGTTCCAAGCAGACCAAGGGCCAGTCGTGGTATTCTTCCAGCGTCCCACTCCCACATATCAAAACAGGCTTCAAGTGGGTTCCAGATGCTAACTACTCCTCTTCGAGATGACTGATGATGATAGTCGCAGAGTGGGACGAAGGATGCCGTGTGGCCCACTCTGCGGATCCGGATACCTGGCGTGCCTGGCTGCCACGCAGGCAACTCAACACTACCCTCGATTCACATCTGTACCTCTACTTAGCGAGTTAGGGTAGCAAGTCTGGCGGGGATTATGCGTGGGTCTGCAGCGACTGCTAAACATACCTCCACCGCTGGATACACCAAAGTTTTGCTTGCTTGAATTCGACAAGAGATCTCTTGAGCGCTTGGCGATGAACGCGATGGTTCCCACCACGCGATTCGACCTACTGTATCCAAAGAGGGAACATCGACATTAACATGGGCTTTCCTGGATGGATGCCGTCCACGACTGCACTGACATTCAACGAATTGACACTGACGAAGCCTCTGGTATCATTGTGACCGCATACTGCCAAGTTGGTGCAACGAAATCTGGTTTCCGATTGACCGCCCCAGCCTCCAGAACCCTGCAGTCTTCATGTTGTGAAGTGCCCTAGGGGGACTATTCTGGAAGAATTATGGGATTCGTTTGCCATGAGTCTGCAGAGGTACATGTACTGTAGCGGATGACCACCGGGAGATGAATAATGCGCCCTCCGCAGCGAGAAGCCGGACTGCAAGCTGCGCGTCGACCGCACGAAGGATGGCCTACTATGAGCGGCAACAATCAGAGAAGCCAATAGTGCTCTAGACTCGCCCAGATCGAGTCAGCCCTCATGCAGTCAGCGTGCAGACCGAGATTCTGCCCCTGATGAAGCGTGGAGACCATGGGGAAACAAGCTTGGCCAACCCTGCAGATCACAAAACCTTGGAAGACGACTCTAACCCTACACGTCCACACTAATTCACTTACCACGCGCTCGCCTGCGTCTTCCTCTTCTCTCCTGTCCGACCCGTCGATGCCACGCTCTCCCATTCGACCTGCGTGCTGCTAGCATGTGAGCCCTGGATGTCAATTGCTGACTCTACCCTTCTCGGCAACAGAATCACTGCCGTCTTGGCCGTCTTCCGACTCCCGATGTTCAATTGGTGATCTTCATGTGGACTAGGTCGGTCGGTTGTTTAGCATGCAGCACATCAGGCACGCCACAGGGAAATTGATTCCGTTACCAACAGGGCAGGAGCTCGTGCCCCTCTCTCTATCCTATCACTCGGTCTTTTGGGGGCCTGTAAGGGCACAAAGCCATCACGCGTGATAGGCGAAGGAACCCCCGGAGCCTTACTAAAACTACTGTCATGGTACCGGTACCTGTTTCGACTGCCTGCCCGTTCCACTCTCGACATATACATAGCCCTGTCGAACCCTGTTTCGTTTTCATTGCTTCCCTGCACGTCTTCGCAAACGACTCTCATTTTTGCTTTCCATCCATGGCTTTTTGTAGCTATCGGGATCTTGCGTTGACATTCTTGCCGATTTGATCAAGAGCTACGAGCCTGCAACACATCACCAATCTCGTCTTAATCGTGCGCTGAGTCGCAGGGAAACTTAGGTACTTACTCAGATCTGCTCAGCCGTTTTCGCAGAGCGGTGAGCACTCTACATCCTGGTATGTCCCATCTCCACAACTGTCACCAGAAACTCAAAAGATCACCAATGCATGCGAAACAACTGCCATGCTTGACGCTTCTTTGAGGCATCGCGCCATGCAGCACGACAATTGCCACCCGAGGTCATCTCTTCGCGCATCGCCATGGAGAGCCGGACCTGGAACAATATCAGACGCATCGTGCTGAACACAATCATACTGACCCTAATCACAATAGGATCGACATCAGACTACCATCACATCGGCTCATCAATCACAACATGTCGTCCTCAGGGGATGATAGATCGTTCATGTTCGATGGCCAGAGCGAATACTTCAAACCGCCACACAGCATCTCCCCATTACCCGAGGGCCTACACACTGGTCTATACGTCGTCGGTGCCTGTGGCTTGCTATCATTCCTAGCAACACTATCACTCCTCAGCTTCGTCGCCTACCGCTTCTGCACCTGGCGAGACCACTACAAGACCTTCATCGGCTACAACCAATACGTCCTGCTCTTCCTCAACCTCGTCTTAGCAGATCTGTTTCAAGCAACAGCGTTCATCGTCAGCTTCTTCTGGATCTCAAAAGATGCGATCCTGGCACCCACGAGTGCATGTCAAGCCCAAGGCTTTTTGTTACACCTCGGCGACGTAGCGAGTGCCTTCTTCGTGCTCGCCATCGCGATACATACATACTACACCGTCGTCTTGAGCCGCCGGGTGCCCTACCGCATCTTCGGCGGGATGGTCATCATGGTCTGGCTGATCGTAATATTCCTCACCGTCCTCGGCCTCGCGATCCACAAGGAAACCTACTTCGTGCGCGCCGGCGCCTGGTGCTGGATCAGCAGCGACTACGAGCCCGAGCGCCTCGGCCTGCACTACTTCTGGCTCTTCTTGTCCGAGTTCGGGCTCATAGTCCTCTACGCGGTGACGTTCATCCACCTGCGCAAGAAAACGCGCGCGATGTTCTCCGTGGACTCGGTGACGAACAAGAAGAGCATCGACGCCGTCAACCGCATCACGACCTTGATGATGCTCTACCCGCTCGTCTACGTCGTCCTCACCCTCCCCCTCAGCGCCGCTCGAATGTGGTCTATGGCCCGGAATGGCAAGAGCCCCAGCAACGTCACCAACTGCATAACAGGCGCCCTGCTCGCCAGCTGCGGCTGGGTCGACTGTCTACTGTACACCCTCACGCGCGAACGTCTCCTCGACCAAACCATGAACAAAGCCCGCGGCCCCGGCACAGGAACGGGCACAGGCGGCACCGGCACCGATCTCAACGCCTCCTACTCGGACCACCAGAGCAAAAACGGCGCCATCCTCCAAACCACCACCTGGACCGTGTCGAACGAAAGCTGCGATCTCCAGGACGAAGAGCGCCGCCGGCGGAGACGAATGATCGCCACCGGCCTCGATGACAACGACGAAGACGACGTCGACGCCGTCCAACAACACTCCGCCCAGCAATCCGCAACAGCACCAATGGGAGACGCTTACAGCGAAACCGGCCTCTCCGACGAAACCTCCTCCGCCGGCGCCGCTCCCGCCAGATCCAAGAGCGAGGTGGACAGCACGCAGGCCCGGCGCGCAACGACCGACCGCTCGCGCTCGCCGAGCCCGACGGGGTCTGTGGATCCGATTATTGCGCGGGAGCGCAAGGAGGAGAAGAAGAAGCAGCAGTCGGGCGTCAGCCGCGTGCTGTCGTCTGCCACGCGGAAGAGAGATTTCGCTGCTGGAGCTGGGGCGGTGGTGGGTGGGGAGAAGGGGTATGAGCTTGGAAGGATGCAACGATGAACGCCTCGCCCATGTTTTGGTGTCCCTTTTTTTCTTCCTTTTGTGTTATGCGTTTCTGCTTGAGCTTTCGCTGAAATGATACCCCCGACCTTTTTCTCTTTTATGTATGTATGTAAGTAAATTGTTGTGTACATTTTGGTTTGTTCATCGAAGAGGCTCTGCCAGTTCATCCATTACAAACGGAGGTGTCGAGTGCAAAGGTAAAGCAGGGGAGGAGTTTGTACTCACTTGGTCGTCTATACCAGTAGTTGCGGTCGTGGTCAAGCTTCAGCTTCTGCTCAGCAACCTCACTAAATCTTGAGCAGCCTGAGGTACGTAGTGATGGTACTAGTTGGTGATGCTGGGTCGAAGTCTTGGTATGGTGGTGATAGCGGTCAGTGTTGATGTTGGTCATGGCCAGGTCTTTCAGCACTCGCGTCGTTTAGCGATGTGTCTACAAGCGGCATGACAGTTATCATAGTATCAAGCGATCGAACTTGCGTCCTAGTCATACCACTAGAGCCGGCGCTGAAAGGAGAACATGTTCGTGTTGATTCCGGTATAACAAGTCGAGTTAATATCGAGGGAACACATGTTGGCGTTTACCTGTGTAAGCTGCTGCGCCCATTCTGGATGTTTACTTACATACCATACGAGTACTGATTCACGGTCTCCGGCGGAGGCATTGGGTATCAGCACGTGGAATGTTCGATATACTGGAGATTGGCCTCTTGAGTAGCATGTCTCTCGGCGGCAGAGTAGTGTTAGATCGAGGTGGAGGTCAATGGTCGCACTACATCAGATTTGCGAAGCCGGTGAACAGACAGCTCGAGAGTAGGCCTCTCTCGGCGGTAGATTAGGGTTGGATCGAGGCGGGAGTTGATGGTCGCAGCACGTCCAATGTACGAAGCCGGTGAAGAGATAGTTCTGAAGCAGAGCTATCTCGGCGGTAGAGTAGGTTTGGATCGAGGTAGAAGGCAATGGCCGCACCACGTTGAATCTGCGAGGCCGGTGAAAGGACAGTTCGAAAGCAGGTTTCATAGGAGCGCTTTTGATGGTTTGAATTTTGTTTTCTTTTTCTTTCGATCTTACAAGCACTTCGGCTGCTCTGAAAAACGTACAGTACATATGGGATAGCCTTCCCTGATCCATCGGATCCATTCCTTCCCTTCCCGCCGAGTATGACAAAATGAAACGCCGATGAAACTCATTCCTCTCCCGCGTGTAGTATATGAAGTATTGCGTTTTCCTTTTGGGTGGCGGAAAAAATGAACGTCCGCCGTTCTTGCGAGTTCAACAGTGGGAGGACACTCTCGCGATGTGAATCCGTCCCGAAGCAGGGGGAGAGGCTGTACCCCCATGTCGGTCGTTGCTGACAAAATCCCTCTTTCGGCCGAGCTTTTTTTTGTCCTTGTTTTCTCAACTATCCTATTAATCCGCCTCTTTGTAAATTTGTCTGATGTCGTGTTCGACTTCAATGGCCGGTGCCAGGGCCAGCAGCGCCGCCGACAATACCGGCCAGCTTGTTGCCCGCGTAGTCGGTGTACTGGCTAGGCAATGCGCCGGATGAGCCAGCACCGCCAAGCAGCAGGATTATGGTGAAGAGGACAAGTCCGATGACAATCAGCTTACGGGCGGCAGGGTGACGGACGCCGTAGTCGGCCCAGCCGCGCTGTGCGGAGCCCATGTGCTCCTTGATCTTGTCGGCACCGAGCTTGTAGTAGACGAGGCCGCCGAGAGCGATACTGTAGCCGAAGAATTGGAGCGGGGACACGGGGTCGCGGAAGATCATCATGGAGGCGACAACGAGAAGAATGTCTTTCAGTACACCGCAGAGGGTCATGACGAGGCCGGAGGTTCTGCCGATCTGTAGTGGATGTGTTAGAAGGGTTACGTCCGCGCTTATTTGCAAGATTTCAGCTTACCAGGAAGACGACGGAAACGTTCAGGGCAAAGGCGATAAGAGCGTTCAGGAGGAGTACGAAGTATCCAACCTTCTCAACTTCGGCCCATGTCATGTGAGGAACTTCAACAAACAAGCTGACAATTCCGTTCATGACGGCGCAGGCTGGCGCAAAGTAGTAGAGGGAGACCAACGGGTCCATCTTGAACTCGGCAGAAGAGAGGAGCTTCTGCACCATGACCAAGCGGGTGGCCTCGAAGGCGATTCCGGCGAGCTGGAAAAGGAAACCAATCATGACGAACTTGATCTCGCCGTAAGAGGCGATGATTACACCAAGGACGATGAAGGAGACGTTGCCGAGAGTCTTCATGTTAGGCGGTGAGACGCCCATGGTCCAGGATGCGATGAGCACAGCGACGGGAGTGGTGGCCTGGGTCGTATATTAGTATGTGGCATGTCTCGCAGGTTTAGTCTTGGGAAGCGCACCTTGAGCATCTGGATGAAGGAGACGGAGAGGTAGAGGTAGGTCACGTTGCCGCAGATGAGCGACAGAGAGAACATGACACCGATGGGGACGATGGCGCGCAGGTAAATCTTTCCGGTCATGGGGACCTTCTTGCGCGAATCAAGGACAGTGGTGAAGCGAGCGAGACCCTGGGTCATCAGAGTCGCAAAGCCCAAATGCCATGTTGTGAGGACGATGGCTAGAAGGTTGTATTAGCTGTCTGGTGCTCGAGTTGCCTGACGATTGGAGGGAGGGCGCATACGGTAGCGGAAGCCCATGGTGTCCAGGATGTACTTGTTGAACAAGATGACGGAAGAAGACAGCGAGATCCATGCTCTGCGGCGGTGTCAGTGTGATTCCCTCGCTCTTTGCAATTCAATCATCACACGTACGCGACGTAGACGGCCGGGTGAAGGCCAGCCTGTTGCGGTGCAGGCTTCTCGGCGGCCGGGTTGTGAACAGGGAGGACGGGCTCCTGGGGCTGTTGGCGAGATTCCATCTCGATGTCGCCCGAGACTCTCTCCTTTTCGGCCATTGTTGCGGCTGTGTGGTGTGTGTGTGTATGGTCGAGTCGGGTGTGGTGTGTGTTGTCGAGCGCAGAAGGGTTGTCTGTTGTCTGGCAGGTTGCAGTGTTGGAAGTGATCGAATGGAAAGTCGGCCGGGGATTCAGGTTACGCGCGGCGTGGGCGTGGGAATGCAGCAGCTGGCTTCCTTGTCCCTGAGGATTCGAAAGGGTCTGGACTAGACTGCTCTCAACGGATGGCTGCCGACTTTAATTGACGCCAATGATTGGACTGTTGTTCAATGGATTGGTAGTGTAGTGTAAAGGAGCGAAGTGTTAGAAAGACAAGATACAAGTGACAAGTGAGAAAGGGAAGAGTAAGAGTGAAAATGCAATTACAAGTCGACGGGACGATTATTGAGTACATGTATGAGAAGTGCTTCGTAGTACGAATCGACGGACACGTGCAGGGATGGGGCTGCCGGTTGGAACGAGTCGACGGCCAATTACTCTTCACTGCTAAGAGACGAAGTTGCTCCATCCTCCGATGCTGCATCAGAATTAAAGGAGACAGCACACCTCGATACATTTCTGCTGCAGACCAAGTGGGTTCGGTGTACGTAGGCCCCCGTTGAGATCTCCCATCTCCCACGACGAGCACACGTTCCATTCTACGGCACTTGCAAAACCTTGATTGCCTTTTGCCTTGAAGCTATCCAATCATCACGGTGCTCGTACGCCCTTTTCCAAAACACTCAACACTCGACTCTGCCGCTTTCTTGTCTCACGACAATAAATGCGTGTACTGGTAGTCTTGTGTAAGCAAGA
>Ga0265798_10001119_pt1 | contig 42571 bp, 32 predicted proteins | sample P3T30metagenome_FD_192430 | JGI IMG/M metagenome (GOLD analysis project Ga0265798, IMG submission 192430) | Plant litter microbial communities from East Loma Ridge, Irvine, California - P3 T30 | ecosystem: Environmental > Terrestrial > Plant litter > Unclassified | place: USA: California... | reverse complement strand
GCCGCGGCGCGCGCGGCCGATGTGGTCGTGCTGGCGATCGGCGAGAGCCAGCGGATGTCGGGCGAGGCGCAGTCACGCGTCGACATCGTCATCCCGCCCGCGCAGATCGCGCTGGTCGAGGCGGTCGCGGCGACCGGCAAGCCGATCGTCGTGTTGCTCCGCACCGGCCGCGCCCTGGTGCTGAGCGGCGCGGTGCTGGCGGCGCCCGCGATCCTCGTGACCTGGTTTCTGGGGTCGCAGGACGGCCCGGCGATCGCGGACGTGCTGTTCGGCAAGACCGGGCCCTCGGCGCGGTTGCCCGTCTCGTTCCCGCACGCGACGGGGCAGGAGCCGTATCATTACGATCACAAGAGCACGGGGCGTCCGAACCCGCCCGGACCGCTCCTCGAATACAAGGCGCATTACCGCGAGTTCGCCAACGAAGCGCTATTCCCGTTCGGTCACGGGCTGACATACGGCACGGTCGAGTATGCCAGGCTCGATCTCGCCACCGGAGAGATCGACGGCGACGGGGCACTGACGGTCCGCGCGACGATCGCCAATTCGGGCACGCGGGCCGCCGAGGAAACGGTGCAGCTCTACATCCACGATCTCGCCGCGAGCATCACGCGGCCGGTCCGCGAACTGAAGGCGTTCCGGAAGATCATGCTCAAGCCCGGCGAGCGACAGATCGTGTCGTTCACGCTGCGCAAGGCGGATCTGCTGTTCGTCGGGAGGGACCTGAAGCCGACGGTCGAGCCCGGCCGCTTCCGTATCTGGATCGCACCGTCCGCGCAGGCCGAGGGGGTGTCGGGCGAGTTTACGCTCGCCTGAGGCTGGCCATCGTATCGCGGCGAAGCGGGATGGCGAGGACCGCCGCCAGCATTGCCGCGATCAGCAGCGCAGGGCCGGCCAGCATTAGCCAGCGGATCGCGTACAGGCTGGCCGGGCCCTGGACGGCACCGGCGACGAAGCCGTTCGCCTGATAGATCATGCCGATCGCGAAGCCCGTGCCCGCCAGCGCGATCTTCTGCATCAGCGCGTAAGTGCCGAACGCGAGCGCCTCGACCCGCTTGCCGCTCTGCGCTTCGCCCCAATCGACGGTATCGGGCAGCAGCGTCCAGGCGGCGAGCGCGAAGCCGACGAACGCCGCCTGCATCGCCAGCAGGAATGCCGCCGTCGCCGTGCTGCCGGGCGAACTGGTTAGCGCGAATACCGCAGGGACGATCAGCGCTAGCACTCCGGCGCCTAACCATGCGGTGCGTGCGCCGCGGGTACGCGCGAGCGCCGTCCAGAGCGGTACCGCGACGAGGCTGCTGACCGCCATCGCCGCCAGCGCGCGGGGACCGCCCGGCGCGTCCTGCAGAACGTAGCGGAAGAAATAGAGCACCGACTGGCTGGTGAGCGCGGTCGCGGCCCCGCCGGCGGCCGACGCGACGTTGAGCACGACGAAGGCCCGGTTGCGCGCCAGTACCGCCAGTCCGGACCAGATCGCGAGTCGCTGTGTCGGTGCGGCACTCGGTGTCGGCTCGGGCACGCGCCACGCCATGATCGCGAGCAGAGGCACCGCGACGACGGCGAGGATGGCGGAGGCCACGCCGTAGCTTCCGGTTCGCGTCACCAGCCAGGGCAGCAGCAGCGCGACGAGGGCCCCCGCTGCCGAACCGAACCCCATGCGCAGCCCGGCGACCAGCGAGCGATCCCGACTGGTCTGCGCCACGCGTGTCGTCCACGCCGCATAGGGGATGTTGGTGAAGGCGTAGAGCGTGCGGAACATCATCTGCGTCGCCAGCGCGAAGGCGGCAGCACCGGTCGGCACCGAGAACATCGCGACGAACGTCAGCCCGAGCGGCAGCGCACCCCATCCGACCAGCCGACGATACGAAAGCCGCATCCGCTCCGCTGCCGCCCCGGCGAGGAAATCGGCGGCACCGTCCCAGATCGCGCCGATCATGAACACCAGGCCGGCGGTCGCGGGCGGCAACGCCAGCGCATCGATATAGTAGAAGAGCAGGTACAGGCTGATCGCCTGCCAATAGAGGTTGAACGCGAAATCGCCGGCGCTGAAGATCACCAGCGTGCCGTTCGGGCCTGCCCTATTGCCGCGCTCGGCGCGCATCGCGGATTTTCGTGTGGATATTCGGATCATAGCTGCGGAGTCGTGGTACTGTTTTTGACCACGAGTTCGTGGCGGAGCGTGACTTGCTCGAAAACGTCGTAGACGCCCCGCAAGATGTCTACCAGCAGTTCGACCGCGCGGTGGCCAATCATTCACTTGGCTGGGCGATCGTCGTGAGCAGCGGCTGGAATGGCGCGCGGCCTCTTCGGCGCCGCGGTGGACTCTGGCGCTATATGCCCGGAGTAATCATATCTGACGTAATCCTTTATGTTACAGACCAGCGCCATGAGGCAGCGAGCACCGCCCGCTACGTAACAGGGCTGGGCCGAGTCCAGTCGGGGATGCCGGCACCGCAGCCCCAAAAGTGGGTGGGTACGGGTTTGCCTCCTAGCTGTGACGGGAATGGCCAGTTTATGAGCGCCTGCGCTGCGACCGAGCATCGACGGCCTGGCATGCAGTTGATCCGGGTCCGGGCGATGAGACCGGCGTCGCTTTCCCAGGAATACAGCGTCGCCTCACCGCTGCGCTCGAATCCTTCGAAGTTCCAGTCCCCGCGGCATCGTTTGACGAAGCTTGCAATCATGCGTTCGCGCCCGAGTTCCGGCCACGGCGTCGAGGCGGCCGCGCTCGCTAGCGAGGCGCTGGGTACGTAGCGAGGGGTTATGCAGCCAATGATCATCAGAGGCGCGAGCAGCGGAAGGCCAAACATCCCGGCGAAGAAAGACATCCTGCCCATTCTTCACACACTACGCGCAGGAGCTTGGCAATCACTTAACGCGGAACGGATCGACTGCTAATACGCCTTTCTCCTTGTTGGCAGGAATGTCGGCTGACCTCTCCCTTCACGACATTCATGACGCACGATCAGGCGCCAAAAGCGGTCAGCGCGGCAATGAACGAGTGTCTGAAGTTGGGAAGCGGGGAAGGGCGCGCGAATGGCCGACTATGGATATGTGCAGAAACGCGGCGTCGTCGATGCCATCCTGCATTGACGGCATCCCGCCTCTGAGACCATCGCGTCGTCCATGACCAAAAGCAAGGGACGCACCGGCGCACACGCGCGCGCCAATATCCAACCTGCTCCGACAGCCACCGAGCTCGATGCAGCCAAGCGAGAGGCTGCGCAGATCGAAGGGCGGCTTGCCGGCCTGGCTTCGGGGCACCCATCGGTTAAAATATGGAAGGCCCGTCTTCGTTCGGCCCAAGCAGTGATCGCTCGCGCGCCACGCGATTGAAAGACGGGCGGCTCGCCATCGCGACTGATCGCCGCTCCGTATCGATCGCTTGCGCTCGCTTGCTGAGCCGGCGAGGATCGCGCCGATAGCGTGCAAACGATACGGCGTGGGGAGGACTTGGCGATGAAAGGCAGGAACATGCAGCGGTTCGCAAACGCACTCGCATTGGCCACGGTGGCGCTGCCGACGGTTACGCAGGCGCAGGTGCCCGATACCATCCTTTACGGCGTCGCTTATTACGACGAGTACACGCCGGTCGATCGCGTCGATGAAGACGCGCGGATGATGAAAGCGGCGGGGATCAGTGTCGTCCGCATCGCGGAGTCGACCTGGGGCACGCTGGAACCGCAGCCCGGGGTGTTCGATTTCAGCCATGTCGATCGCATGCTGGCCGCGATGCACAAGCAGGGCATCAAGGTGATCGTCGGAACCCCGACCTACGCGATACCGACTTGGCTCGCGCGCCAGCATCCGAACGTGCTCGTCGTCGGTCGGGACGGCGTACGTGCGCAATATGGCACCCGCCAGAACATGGACATCACCGATCCCGACTACCGGGCCGCGGCCGAGCGGGTGATCGTCGCGCTGGTGGACCATGTGAAGGATCATCCTGCGGTGATCGGCTATCAGCTCGACAACGAGACCAAGCCTTATGACACCAGCGGTCCGGCGGTGCAGGCGGGGTTTGTCCAGTCGTTGAGGGCTAAATGGCCGAGCCTTGACGCGCTGAACAAGGCGTGGGGGCTCAATTACTGGTCGAACCGGATCAACCGGTGGGAGGACTTCCCGTCGACCAATGGCTCGATCAACGCCAGCATGTCCAACGCCTTCGCCGCCTACCAGCGCAGCCTCGTCACCGACTTCTTGGCGTGGCAGGCCAAGCTGGTGCGCGCCCATGCCAAACCCGGCCAGTTCATGACGCAGAATTTCGACCTGGGCTGGCGTGATGGCTCCTACGGCATCCAGCCGGAAGTCGACCATTGGAAGGCGGCAAGGTCGCTCGATATCGCCGGCATCGACATCTATCATCCAACGCAGGACAAGCTGACCGGCGCGGAGATCGCTTTCGGTGGCGACGAAGCCCGCTCGATCCGCAACGGACAGAATTATCTGGTGCTGGAAACCGAGGCGCAGGGGTTCCCACAATGGACGCCCTATCCGGGCCAGCTCCGTCTGCAGGCGTTCAGCCATCTCGCTTCGGGCGCGCAGATGGTCGAATATTGGCACTGGGCGACCACCGCCAATGCCGTCGAGACCTATTGGCGCGGGCTGCTGTCGCAGGACTACAAGCCCAATGCAGAATATTCGGCGGCAAAGGTGATCGGTGCCGAGATCGCCCGCCTCGGCCCGAAGCTGGCAGGCATGACGAAGCACAATCAGGTCGCCGTCTATGTCAGCAACGCCGCCCAGACCGCGTTCAACTCGTTCAAGCCAACGGGCATCGAGTATAACCAGGTGATGCGCCCCTTCTACGATGCGCTCTACCGGATGAACGTCGAGGCCGACATCGTGTCGCCCGACAGCACGCGGAAGCTCGATGACTACAAGCTCATCGTCGTGCCGGCGCTTTACGCGGCGAGCGACGCCGAGATCGCGCGGCTGAACGACTATGCCAAGCGCGGCGGACATCTGCTCTACACGTTCAAGAGCGGGTTTTCCGACGAGAACACGAAGGTCCGCTATGCGTCACAGCCGGGTGCGATCGCCGAAGCTGCCGGCGTCACCTACCAGGAGTTCACGATCCCCGAGGGGGTCACGCTGGCGGGCAATCCGTTCGGGGTTTCCGATGCCGACAACGCGCCGCGCTGGTGGATGGAGATGTTGAAGCCCACCACCGCCGAGGTCGTGGCGCGCTATCAGCATCCGTCATGGCCGGCCGCCGCCGCGATGACCCGCAACCACTGGGGCAAAGGCGAGGTCAGCTATGTCGGCTTCATGCCGAGCGACGCGCTGGCCGAGAAGATCGTCGCCGCCGAAGTCACGCGTGCCGGTGTCATGCCATCGGTCGCGGGCGTGCGGTTCCCGCTGATCGTGCGCGGCGGCATTCTGAAGAACGGTCACACCGTCCGTTACGTGCTCAACTACTCGGCGGTGCCACAGCACATGGCGGCCCCGGCTGCGGGCATCGAACTGTTGCAGGGTCGCAAGGTGAAGCGTGGCGGACCGATCGAGCTTGCCGCGTGGGACGTGGCCATCATCGAGGAAGATGGACGATCCGATTGACGGCCGCGCCGTGCGGAAACAAAGCAAAGGGGAGGTTGCGTGACCGATCAGAAAACGCCGCGTAGCGCCGCCATTACCCGGCGCGCACTGCTGGGAAGCGGCGCCGGGGCGGCGATCGTGTCGAGCGGCCTGCTACACGCCGCGACCAGAATTGCCTCCACCGATTTCGTGACCCGCACCGGCGATCTGTCGATTGCCGTCACGGCCCTGAGCGATCGTGCGTTCCGCGTCCGTGTTGCACCCGTGGGAGCGCTTCCGGCAACGCCAAGCGAAATGCTGGCGCCCATCGCGAAACCGCCGATCCTCAAGAGGAGACGGGAGGGCAGCCGGACGCGTCTGACGCTTCCCCAGGCACAATGCGTATGGGATGAAGCGACCGGATGCCTTTCGTTCCATGACAGCGCCGGCAACCTGCTCCTCAGCGAAGCCCCCGGATCGCGGCATGTCGCGCAATCGACGATCGGAAACGAGCCGACCCTGGCCGTAGCGCAAGGCTTCGTCAGCCCGGCCGACGAACGCCTCTACGGCACGGGCTGCTTTCAGGACGGCCATCTCGATATACGGGGCCTGCCACGTCGCCTGACGCAGGTGAATACGCAGATCAGCCAGCCGTTCGTGCTGTCGAGCAAGGGCTATGGTCTGCTGTGGCATAATCCCGGCATGGCGGAGCTGAACCGGCCGGATCGGCCGATCGTGCTAAACCGGCAGGCGGCAGCGGGCGAAGCGCGCATGGCCGATGTCACCACATCCACCGGCAATGCCCGCGTCGAGCGCCGCGATGCCGTGTTCACGGGAAAGTTCACGGTCCCGCAGGGGGGGCGCTATGCGTTCCTGCTCGATCTCGGCCGCAAGATGTCGTCGCGCCATTATGTCGAGATCGACGGCAAGCCCATGACGGATCACACCAATCTCTGGCTGCCGCCGACCGCCAGCTTCATCGGCGCGCTCGCCGCCGGAGAGCACAGCGTGCTGGTGCGGGCCGGTGACGAGGACATGCCGGTGCTCCACTTCGCACCGGTCGAAGATCGCACGACCTGGTGGTCGCCCGTATCCGAGGGTATCGATTATGTCGTGATCGCCGGGCCGACGGCAGCGGAGGTCATGGCCGGCTATCACACCTTGCTGGGACCACAGCCGATGATGCCGCTCTGGGTGCTCGGCTACATCCATTGTCGCGAGCGGTTTCACTCGTCGGACGAGATCATCGCGACGGCACGCGAATTTCGCGCGCGAAAACTTCCTTGCGACATGATGGTGCAGGACTGGCAATATTGGGGAAAATACGGCTGGAACGCCATGCGCTTCGACGAGGAGCATTATCCCGACCCCGCGGGCCTCGTTCGCGATCTGCATGCGATGGACATGCGCCTGATGCTGTCGGTCTGGTCCAAGGTCGGCAAGGAAACGGCGCTCGGCAAGGACGTGGCCGCGAAGGGCTTCTACATTCCGGGTACCGAATGGATCGATTTCTTCAATCCGGTCGCCGCCCGCTTCTATGCCCGACAGCAGAACCAGAAGCTCGCCTCGCTCGGTATCGACGCCTGGTGGCAGGACGCGACCGAACCCGAGAATGACGACCTCGTCGGACGGCCGATTTATGCGGCACCGGGCAGGACCCAGCCCGGCGAGAAGCGCCGTAACCTCTATCCGCTGCAAGTCAGCCGAACGGTGTACGAGGAGCAGCGGCGCGCCTATCCGGACAAGCGGGTAATGATCCTCACCCGATCGGCCGCACCGGGCCAGCAACGCTATGGTGCCGCGACATGGTCGGGCGACATCGGTCATGACTGGGAGACGTTGAAACGGCAGATCCCGGCCGGGCTCAATATGGCGGCGGCGGGCCAAGCCTGGTGGACCGTCGATGCGGGAGGCTTCTTCCGGCCGGGCAAGGGGCAATATACGGACCCTGCCTATCAGGAACGGTTCCTCCGCTGGTTCCAGTTCGCGACGTTCCTGCCGTTGACGCGCGTCCACGGCTACATGACCGATACCGAGTTCTGGCGATATGGTGAGACGGTGGAGCGCATCGCCCGCTTGTACCTCGAACTCCGCTATCGCTTGCTGCCCTACACCTATGCTCTGGCAGCCGAAGCGTCGACGGCCGGCATGCCACTCATCCGACCGCTGGTATTTGACTTTTCACACGACTCGAAGGCGCTCGATCAAGTTCATGCGTACATGTTCGGCAGCGCGATCCATGTCGCGCCGGTGCTGGCGGCCGGCGTGAAGACCTGGGACGTCTACTTGCCGGTTTCGGAGGGCGGCTGGCACGATTTCTGGACAGGCGAGCATCGTGCGGGAGGGCGGACGCACATCGTTCCGGTGACGTTGGACCGCATTCCACTGCACGTGCGGGCGGGTAGTATCCTGCCGCTGGGGCCGGTTGGCCAATCGACGGCCGGGCTGCTTGGCGGGGCGCTCGATCTTCTGGTTTATCCGGGTCGGGACGGCACCGCGTCGTTGTACGAGGATGACGGACTCACCTATCGCTACGAGCAAGGCGCCGCGGCGCGGACGCCGCTGGAGTGGAAGCAGGCAACGGGTGTGCTCACCCTGGGTTCGCAGCGGGGCACGTATCCCGGCATGACGAACAGTCGGGTGATCCGCGCTCACCTGATGCACGCCGGAAGCTCTGCGCTGTCAGTAAGTTCGGGTGTGGCAGTCGATTATACCGGGCGCGCTAAGCAAATGATCCTTAGCACTTAGGCTATCATGAGAACCGGTTTGTTTCACAGGGGCCGCCCCTTCCTATGGGGATCTGGTCGTCGCATTGACTGCTGATGGCTGGACAACCTCGCCGGGAACGGTTGTCGGTCGGGAGGGGGCGGCTGGTTAGAAGCACACGAGGCCCATGCTGCGCGCCCGGCCTCCCACAATTCGAGATATTTACCCAATTCAACCAAGCTTCTCTTGCCCAATAGGCAGAGGATCGACGCTCCTTCGGCCTGTGGTGAAGCAGGGGAGGGGACGGGAACGCGCCACCCATGGCGATGACGATGCGTTCCAATTAACCTTGCAGCCGGTTAAATGTCGGACATATTCTGGTTCGTAAGGGAACCTGCAAGCTCGCCGGCCCCGGTGGTAATTGGGTGGATCCGAATGAATCAGGCATTTCGTTTCTTACTGCTCGTGATTGCGGGCGCTCCCCTAATCGGGGCTGCGCCCGCCACGCTGCCGCCGCTGTCGGCTTATGTCTTCGTCTACTTCACCGGCAATACGATCGACGGCGAGAAGCTGCGCTTCGCGATCTCCGATGGCAACAATGCCTTGCAATGGAAGACGTTGAACGATGCCCAGCCTATCCTGGAATCGACCGAGGGCACACGGGGCCTGCGCGATCCATTCATCATGCGCTCGGCAGAGGGGGACCGATTCTTCCTGCTTGCCACCGATCTTTCGACCGGCCGCACCAGCTGGGGCGGGGCGACCGACCACGGCAGCAGCCATCTGGAAATCTGGGAATCGACCAACCTGATCCACTGGGGCAAGCAGCGCCACGTTCGCGTGAACGTGCCTGCCGCGGGCATGACCTGGGCGCCAGAGGCCACCTATGATCCCACCATTCGCGCTTACGTCGTCTATTGGACGTCGGCGCTCTACAAGGATGCCGCGCACAAGCGCGAGGACGGCAACGGGCCGCAGATCCTGACTGCGATGACCCGGGATTTCAGAACGTTCACCGCCCCGAAGCCGTGGTTCAAGGCCGCCGACGTTCCAGGGGCGGTCAAGGCCAAGGGCATGATCGACGCGACCGTCATGAAAGTTGGCGATCAATATTATCGCTTCACCAAAGTCAGCGACGCCAGCGGGTGCAAGTCGAGCGATATCCTGGCTCAGGTCTCCCCATCGCTGCGCGCATCGGGTGCCTCGGGCGCGTGGAAGATCGTCGACCGCTGCGTGGGCCGGCGCTCCGGCACACCGGAGGTGGAGGGGCCGAGCGCGTTCGTCGCCAATCCGGGCGACACCAGCGGATTCAAGTACTTCCTGTGGGTCGATGACTATGGCGGCGTCGGCTACATTCCGCTGGCGACGAATGACCTCAAGGGCAAGATCGCCTGGACTTACCCGCGCGCGTTCAGCCTGCCGGCATCGCCGCGGCACGGTACGGTCATGGCGATCACCGCGTCGGAACGGGACAGGCTCGTCGCGTACTGGAACCGCCCCGCGCCCGCGCCCGCGCCCGCGCCCGCGCCTGTCGCTGATAGCTGGGTGGTTCCTCCCGTGCTGGCATCGGGTACGCGCTTACCGGCCCCCGATGGCCATCTCGTCACATGGCGCGTCGACGGCCGCGTGCTGCCCGACGGTGTTCTCATCAACCGTGACGCGATGGCGCGCGTCGTCCATCTCGACGGAACCCTGAAGCGTCTGGACGGAACGACGCTCGCCAAGCACTTCACCGTCCGCCTGCTCGGCACCGCGTCGAGCCGCCTCAGGTCCTATGCGCGCGCGCCCACGACCGCGCACGACGCGAACCAGCCGACCGTGGCGCGGAGCGTTCACCTCGCGCTTACCGGCACTGACGGCAGTACCGTCCTGCTGAACGACGATTACGGCGTCCTGTTCGCGCGCGGCAATTATGTTGGGGTGGATCGCGCCGCGCTACGCGGGGTTGCCGACCCGTCGTTGTTCTACTTCGCCGACGGCTCGCTGGGCGTTATCGCGACGCGTGTCGACATGGCCGGCACGCCAGACCCCGATCCCACCGCGACGATCGTCTTCCGCAGCGGTTTGAAGCACCCGGGCGACTTCGTCGAATTGGGCTCTCTGGATCTGCACACCGCCGATGGCGTCGCGAAGCCGCACGCGCGCTACGATACCGCCACCCGCCGCTACGTCCTGTCGTGGACCGATCGCTCCGGGCACCCGCGCTGGACGACAGTCGCCGATCTGACGCGCACCGAGTGGCGCGACACGCCCTTCGAGCCTGGCGGTCGTCGGCAGCAGATCGTCTCGGCCGGCAACGTCGGCAACGCCCGCGAAGGCCGCATCGTTACCTCCGATGACGATACGCTCCCGATCGATGCCACCCTAGCCACCGTGCTCACCCAACGCTTTGGCCGCACCGTCAACACCACCGCCGCGGTGGCGCCGCAGGTGATCGCCGCTCGCCAAGCTGCCGCGCTACGCGACGCACGTGTGACTCTCGGGTATTCGGACGGCTCCACTGCCACCCGCGCCGTCGACTGGTACGCCGCCGATCTCGCGCGCATCACCCATCGAGGCCGCTACGTCGTCCACGGCACCGTCCGTCAGCGCACCTATCCGACGATCTTCGCCTATAATCGCGCCGATCCCGACATCTATCGCTGGGAGCGCAACGGCCGCGTCCGCTACCTCTTTGTCGCGACCGACGACACGAACAACGACAATGTCGGCTCCGCGCACCTGCCCATCCGGGTCGCCGACACGATCGCCGACCTCGCCGACGACAATGGCGGCCGCGCGCGCGAGGTCGACTTGCTTAACCGCCGCACCCGCCGCGATCGCACCGCGGACGGCCGCGTCATCGCCGGCTGCTATTGGGCGCCGGAGCTGCACGAGATTGGCGGCAAGCTCTCGATCCTGTTTGCGCCCTGCTTCAACCCGAGGGACACCACGGCGAACGAAGGCGGTGCGTGGTTCACGGTCGAATCGCACATCATGCAACTGCGCGACGATGGCGACCCCGCCAACCCTGCCGACTGGTCGAGACCCGCGGCGATCCGCAAGGCCGACGGCGCACCGCTCGGCCGCGCCGAGATGCCGAGCAACATCAGTCTCGATATGTCCTATGTCGAAGTCGCTGGTCAGAGTTATTACATGTGGTCGCAACGCTATCTGCCGACCGCTGGCGCGCTAGGCGACCCGCTGACGTGGATCGCCAAGGTCGACCCTACGCACCCGACGCGCCTTGCCAGCCAGCCGGCCCCGATCATCGCGCCCGAGACCTCGGTCGAAGAGAATCTTGCCGAAGGCGCGTTCGCACTCCAGCACGACGGACGGCTGACGCTCGTCTATTCCAGCTCCGGTGTCAGTCCGACCTATGTCGTCAACGGCATCTCCGCGCCGCTGGACGCCGATCTGACGAGGGCGAGTTCGTGGCGCAAATGGCCGGCACCGCTCCAGAAAAGCGTGCCGATGCCTGCAGGGGTCACCGATTATCGCCGCTACGAACAGGGGCCGGGCCACGGTGCCTTCACCACTGACGAGGACGGTAATGACCTCTACGTCTATCATAGCTGGGGCAATGGTGTCGGCGGTGACGGCCGAGACGCGCGCGTGCGCCGCACGCACTGGAGCGCGGACGGCCGACCGCTACTCGACATGACCGCCGACGAGGAAGTAGCCCCCGGCAACCGCCGCGTCACGATGAAGGTCACAATCCGCTGACGCTTGAGCGTGAATACAACGCGGCGATAACCCCGATAGCGAACCATCTTGCGGGACCGAAAGTCGCTTGTTCGCTAATTTACCAATGAGGCCGAACCTACATTGGATAAACGTCACCGAATGCGATATCTAATCAACATGAACGAGTTATCACGGTTGGGAATTGAGTCGGGCTATTCAAATGTTCGTGAATTGGTCTGCCTGAAAGTTGTAGGGCAGGGCGGTCGCATCCATATCAATTTTTTTCTCTGGGAGTATTAGGATATTAGGACGACAATCCCCGCCAGACTCAAGCTTTTATGATCAATCCGGCATTAGGGCGTGGGATGGCCGAGGTGATCAGTCGGCAACAGATGCATTCAGCTATTTTGCAGAGGGCAACAGCGCTCTATCGATCCGAGCGGCGACGCCAACGCTGCGCCCTGCAAGGTTTGGCACGCCGTATTGTACTGCGGTTCCCAGCACCTGCGCCGCCTGCGATAGTGTCATACGATAGTTTTGGCCGAGCCATTGGATCATGCCGGTGCTGGCGGACTTCAGAGCCTCGTCTAGCGACCCCGCCTGTCCCAGCACCATAATCTGCGTCGGGGACTCGACACGCGGCATCGATACGCTGCGGCCTTTGATAACCTCGACGGTGACGGTTACGTCCATTGAGGTTTCAAGCGCATATTGCGTTGTCTCGCCGTCGCCTTGGAGAGCGCGCGCATCGCCGAAGTATAGCAAGGCGCCCGGCTGCTGGACGGGAAGGTAGACGGTGTTGCCCTCCACCGCCTCAGGGAAGTCCATGTTGCCGCCGAAGCGCCCCGTGTCGCCGGTCGAGATCGCGGGCATCCCGAACCCGGCGCAACCGCGAGCCCGCCGAGCATTGGCCTCAACCGCCTTGTCGTGCTTCGCCGTGGACGCCTTTCCACCGTCGACGTTGGCAGCAAATTGGCGATTGTGTTGAAATAGCCGGGGTCGGCAGCGGGCAGGCCCGTGGCTTTAAAACAGAGCTGGGCAGCGCGACGCTTCAGGCAAGTGCCATCTGGGTCGGCATGGGGATCAGCTTGGCCATTTTGCGGAGGTTCTGGGCGGTGCCAGCAAGGAGGAACTCGTCTTTTACGCCGTTGGGACCTCGCAGGCGCAGTCGATCCGGCTTCAGGAGGCGTTTGAGGTGCGCAATCAGCATCCCGACCTTCTTCCGCTGGCGGGGGGACGTCACATAGGCGTTTCTGCGGCAGATAGCCGAGCGTCCGGCGCAGCGCCCCCGGTTCCTTGAGGACATCGGTACCTTCGGACGCAACGCTGCCGCACGTGGGCAATTGCAGGGTCGAGACGATCTTCATCAGCGTGGAGTTGCCCGCCCCGTTGGGCCCCAGTAGGCCCAACATCCCCACAGGGATCGAGAGGGTCACGCGATCGAGCGCGCGCGTGCCGTCGGCGTAGACATGGCTCAGGTTTGTGATCGCAAGCATAGCCATCGCCTATAGGCAGGCCTATGTAGATTTAACATTCAAGTGACGCTGGCTCTGACTTATCATTCAAGCTGATGAACCGCTGCTTCGAGATTAGTTGCGAAGATGTGGCGTCAGCCTTTTGAAGGCATAGGGGGTCAAACCCTCATGTAGCGTAAGCTTTGTCGCTAAAGGTAGCCTATCGAGGCGCAGCTTGCGCACCGAGCGGGTTCCATCCACGTCGAGCCCCTGATCGGATACGACGCCGACGTCAAAGCGGGGCAGGATGTACGGCCCATCTGCGTCTCTAGCGACAATGTAGGATATGGTCCGCTGACCGTTTAGCAGCATCTCGCCGTCGGCTAGCTTTACGGTGCCGCAGCAGTCGTTGGCGAACAGCCCGTTCTCACCGGCGTCAACGACGGGCTCACGCAGAAAGATGAGAACAGCGATGAGCAAGACAGTGCCAGCTGCAACGACACCTGTGCTGATAACACGCTGCATCTTCGCTACCCTTTCGCCGCGTCGGACGCGCGCGTCTCTGCCAGCACACGCCCAGCCGGCGTTTCGTCGGCCTAAGCGTCGAACCTCGCCTACCTCATCGTGGACACACGAGCAACATATATAGATTTAAGAGTCAAGCGGGTTTGCAGATTTCCAGCCAGTCGTATGAACCATTGCAGGCTGCCTACAAGCTACCGAGCAAGCATTTCGCGTGAGGCGTCTGCAAAAACCCGCATGTGCCATCGCGAAATAGAAACCACTGCTGCCAATTCTATCGCCAGCTCCGCGACTTGCGCCCTCAATGGCGACAAATCGAGCATCAATACGCTCATGAACAGCGACAGCGTGATCATTGCCGCCCCAATCAGCGTGCCGCACTTCACGATGCGCGGCCAGTCCCCTTCCACGAGCATCCACGCAAGACAAAGGTGCGCCATGCCGAGGAGAAGCCACGTGATCAGCAATATCGGGATGGCGCTGTTCTGAGACCAGATCACGTAGAGATTTGGTCCGGCACCGGCGCCTTGCATGCCGAAAGGACTTTCTGCCGAGGATAGGAAGCCGACCGCCTGCTGGAACTGCAGGGCTGCCATCGGGATGAGTAACCCCAGGGCGAGCGCATAGTTCGCAAGGATCAGGCGTCCTTCGTTGTGCTTCCCGATCTCGCGCCACGCTGCGAACAGGCAGCCGATCGCGAACATCATTGGCTTGCCATCTTCGACTGCCTCTTCGAACTCCGCTTCCATGGCCATCGCCCACGTTCGGCGATCCGAGCCGAGAGACCGACTGGCCAATGACAGCAAAGCCCGCGACACAGCTTGTGTCATGCGAAGGAGGCCTTTGCGAAGGTGATCGGACCGGCAGGTATCGCCGCCCGCGCAAATGCCACGCCGGCATTCGTTAAACGGTATGCATGGCGCGCAGGGCGGCCGGGATGTTCCGGCTCGCGCCACTCGGCCTCGACGAGCCCTTGGTCGGTCATGCGGATCAGTAAAGGGTACAGCGTTCCCGACAGGAGCCCGGTTTCTTTCATCAGATCGTAGCCGTGGCGCCACTGCTGAGTGTGCGCAGACAGCGCCTCCAACAGGAGGAGCATCTGTTTCGATGGTCGACGATTACGGCCCATGCTCCGACTCAACCTAAGTAGAGTTATCTGTCAACTGCGGAGCAAGCAGTATCCCCGTGCTATCCGCCTTTTCGACTTTGGTGCCTCCTACCTTCGGTGAGCGAGCGCGAGGGGGCCTGTGGACCGGACGTCATGCAACGCCCAAATCCGGGACGGCCGAAGTTAGGAGTCGGGTAGTGCACGATAAATGAACGATAGTGGGTCTCATCCTTCAGCCGACGGAGCGAACAATCGGTCTGCCACTACAGCCGGAACGCCTCCGAACTAAGAGTACTGCAAGTCAGAAGTTGACCCTCAGCGTAGCACCTGCGGTGCGCGGCGTACCCAATTGTCCGGCATAGGCGAACGGCGATGCACCCACGATCGCGGTCGTGCTCAGGTTCTGGAAATACTGTTTGTCGAACGCATTGTTGATCCAGGCGGAGAGGTCGTAGCGTCCGTTGCCGAGCACCGCGCCAATCCGGAAATTGGCCAGCGCGTAAGCTTCGATCCGGCTATAGGGCCCGGCGTCGGCGGTGCCGAAAGCGCTCGAGCGATAGCTGATTTGCGCGAGCGCGTACGGGCGCGTGCCGTTTCCCAGATCGACATGGTAATCGACGGTGCCGTTGCCGATCCATCGGGGCGCCTGGAATAGCGGTCGGCCGGTCAGGTCGCAGACGCCGCTCACGCCGACAGGGCAGGGCGCGTTTACGTAGCGCTTATAAACCGCGTCGTTGTACGATCCGTTGCCGCTGAGCGTCAGCGCTTCGGTGACGCGAAGCGAGGCGTCGAACTCGACACCGCGAGACCGAACGTCGCCGACGTTTGCGAGATACGAGCGGTTGCCGTTCGTCGGGACGATGTTCGCCTGCAGGCCGGACAGGTCGGTCGAGAACGCGCTGAGATTGATCGTGACACGACGATCGAAGAACTGGCTCTTCAAACCGAGTTCCCAATTCTTCACCTTTTCGGGCGACAGGACCAGCGGAGTCCCCGCGGACACCGCGGAGTTCAGGTTCAGGCCCGATCCCTTATACCCGGTCGAATACGAGGCATAGGCCAGCACGTCGTCGGCCAGCTTGTACGATACGCTCGCGAGGTAGGAGACATTGTCGTCCTTTACGGACACGTCGTAATGGAAGGGGATCGACGTCACCGCATAGGGCATGCCGACAATCGAGGTGTCCGACACCCCGGAGCGCTTGTCGCGCGTATAGCGGATGCCGCCCGTGACCGTCAGCCGCTCCGTGATATCGAAGTTCGCCTGACCGAACGCGGCGACACTGTCGACACTGGTATCGACATCGTCGAGATATTGCGATCCCGGCGCGATCACCACGGCTGCCGCAGCCGGATTGGCGAGGCGCAGATAGGTCGTGTAGAACGCGCTCGCATCGGTACCGAACTGGTTGAGGATGAAGTGATCCTTCAGCCGCTGGTGAAACAGGTAGGCGCCGACCTGCCAGTTGAACCGCCCCGGCCGCGACGCGAGCCTGAATTCCTGTGAATATTGATCGTCCTTGGTCTGCGCGACGTTGACCTGGATGACGTCGAGCGGCGTGCCATCGCTGTCCTGCAAGGGATTGAAATGCCAATAGCGCCAGGCGGAAATCGACGTGGCGGTCGCAAAGCCGAGATCCCAGTCGGCCTGCAGCGACACCCCTTTCTGGTCGGTCTTCATGTTCTGCGGCGAATTGTTCTGCGTGAAGTCGAGACTGCGTTGCGGCACATAGCCGAGCGACGCGAGCGCGCGGAGCGTCCGGCTTGTCGTTGCGCTGAGTGATGCTGGCAGCGCGAGCTTGGTGGCGCTGACGCAGCACGTGTCGTCTTCCTGAGAATAATCACCCGACAGGCGGATCGTCAGGTTGCTCGCGGGGGTAGCGAGCAACTGGACCCGGCCGCCGCTGCGCCCGACGCTGTTGGCATCGATCCCGGTCTTGATGTTTTCGAGTACGCCGTTCCGGTGGGTGTTGAACCCGGTGACGCGGAACGCGAGCAGGCCGTCGATAACCGGGCCGGTCACGCTGATCCGCTCCTGATTGTAACCATAGGTGCCGAGCGAAACTTCGGCGGTGCCGCCGAACGTGAATTCGGGTTTGCGGGTCGTGATGTTGAGCACGCCGGCCGAGTTGTTGCGTCCGAACAACGTACCTTGCGGCCCTCGCAACACCTCGACGCGATCGACGTCGATCAAATCCGCCAACGCCATGCCCGGGCGCCCGAGATAGACGTTGTCGATATAGACGCCGACCGACGTATCCAGCCCGTCGGAGGCCGAAGACACGCCGATCCCGCGGATGCCGATCGAGCTGTTGCGCGGATTCGAGTTGAACGCGGTGAGGCTGGGGGTCTGAGATTGGACATCGGTCAGCGTATAGCTGCCGGTGCGTTCGAGCGCGGCCCCGGTCAGTACCGACAATGCGATGGGAACGTCCTGCGCGCGTTCCGCCTGGCGACGCGCCGTGACGAGGATGTCGTCCGTCGATTCAGGCGGGGTCGCCGCCACGGCATCCTTTTTCGGTTCGTCCCGGGCGAACGCCGGTTGCGCCGCCATGAGCAACCCGATGGCCGACGACCGAAACGCAATACGCCGAGAGGATGATGCCATTCTCGCTGCCCCAATTCTGTGAAATGACGATGTCGCCGGATGGCTTCGGGCGGGCCGGCCATGCGTCCCCGCCGTCCATCGATCGACACCCCAACGGTCCAATCTAATTCATATCTCGTCAATGGGACTTGACCCAATTTCGGAGGGGCCGCGGCATAGTTTTTCTACGAACAATGGCATGCCGCTGGTCGCAGATGGCCGTTCGTTTGTGGATTGATCACTCCTTAAGAGTCGCAAGATGCGGGCCATATGAGTTTTAGAACCGGGTCCGCGCGCACCAACGAGACGCGGATTTAAATATCCTATCTCCGGAGTATGGATTCTACCGCCCGGCAAAGCTTTTCTACGTTCCGCGAAAGCAGCCCGAAGCGCACCCTTCGGACAGTTCACGAGCAATTGCGTCTCAGGAGGTGCCCATGCCCAATCTTGGAAAACTCGTCGTCAGCCGTCAGGGCTTTGGAGCGATGGGGCTGTCCAACACGTACGGCCAGGCGGACGATGCGGCCTCGATCGCCACGATCCACCGGGCCATCGACCTGGGCATCACGCTGTTCGATACCGCGACCGGCTACGGCGACGGCCATAACGAACGGCTGGTCGGCGAGGCGGTCCGGTCGCGCCGCGGCGACGTGGTTCTCGCCAGCAAGTTCGTCCATCGTCCTCAAGGTGGCGGTGCCGACATCGAACCGGTGCATCCGCGCGATGCGGTCGATGCCAGTCTCAAGCGGCTCGGCGTCGAGCGTATCGATCTTTATTATCTGCACCGCGTCGACCCGCTGATCGCGATCGAGGAGTCGATCGGCGAACTCGGGCGACTTGTCGACGCGGGCAAGATCGGCGCGGTCGGCGTTTCCGAGGCGACCGCCGACGACATCCGCCGCGCGCATGCGACATACCCGCTGACCGCGTTACAGAGCGAGTATTCGCTGTGGACGCGCGATGTCGAGGTCGAGATCCTGCCGACGGTCCGCGAACTCGGCATCGGTTTCGTCGCCTATAGTCCGCTCGGGCGCGGCTTCCTGGCCGGTGCCGAAGTGTCCGATCCCGCCGACCGGCGTCATCTGCATCCCCGGTTCCAGCCCGAGGCGGTCGCCGCAAACGCGCAACGCCGCACGACGATCGAACAGGTCGCCAAGCGGCTCGGTGCCAGCATCGCACAGGTCAGCCTGGCATGGGTGCTGTCGAAGGATGTCGTGCCGATCCCGGGTACGCGCCACGTCGAACACCTGGAATCGAACTGGGCCGCAAACGGTCTGGTGCTCGACGATCAGTCGATCGACGCGCTCGAAGAGGCCTTCCCCCGGGGAGCGACCGCCGGCGCGCGCTATCCGGCGGAGAGCCTGAAGCTCGTGCCGCCAGAACCCGTCCCCGCCTGAGCCGCCGGGCTGATCCACCAGCCCGCTTTAATCGATTGGAGAGTCTCATGAGCAACGTAGCTGCGCTTCGCCCCGAACAAGCCGTCGATCGCTTCGGTTACCGCCACATCTGCGTCACGCCCGTGACGCCGACGATCGGCGCGGAGATTTCGGGCGTTGACCTTCGCCAGCCGATCAATGCCGATGTCGCGGCCGATATCCAGAAGGCGTTGCACGACTGGCGGGTCGTGTTCTTCCGCGATCAGGACATCGACAACGACCAGTTGAAGGCGTTCGGTCGCGCATTCGGGCCTCTGACGCCGGCGCATCCGATCTCGGAAGGGCTGGAGGATCATCCGGAGATCTGGGAACGCAGCGTCGAGGAATATCGCGCTCGGCGAAATCGCAACGATGTGGCTCCGCCAGGCCGCGAACCGCCGCGGGACTATAAGGGTTGGCATATCGACATCACCTTCGTCGCCAATCCGAACCGGTATTCGATCCTGCAAGGCGTCGAGATACCGCCGTTCGGCGGCGACACGTTGTTCACCAATCTGATCGCCGCCTATGAGGGCTTGTCCGCACCGATCCGCACGCTGATCGACGGACTTCAGGCCGTACACCGGACCAGCGGCTATGATGGCGCCGATGCCAAGCCGCGGCGCGACGGACGATCCGCCGGGCCCTTTGCCGCGCTTCACCCGCTCGTCCGCGTTCACCCGGAAACGAGCGAAAAGCTGCTGTTCCTCAATCCGGGGACGATCAGCCATATCGTCGGGCTGAAGGAACCCGAGAGCAAGGCGCTGCTCGACCTGTTGTTCTACGAGGCGACGCGGCCCGAATATCAGGTACGGTTCCACTGGAAACCGAAGTCGCTGGTGGTGTGGGACAACCAGGCCGTCGCACATGCTGGACCGATCGATTATTCGCACTTCGATCTGCCACGCGCGGTTCGACGGATCACGGTCGCCGGCGATCTGACGCGCGGGCCGGACGGGTTCGTGTCGCAGCCGCTGGAAGGCGAACTGTTTAACGTGCTCGGCTGATGCCTCGCGCGGCCAGAAGCAAGCCCTGGGGCTTTATCGCGCTGGCCGCGTTCGTCGCGGTCACGATCGCGTTACTGTTCGCGTTTGCCCCCAATCGCCGAGCGGCAGCCCTGGCAGGAGGATTGCCTGAAACCGCGCCGCTGCCGGACTCAGTGACGAAGGCCACCGTGCTGGTGGTCGGCGATCCCGTGACGCAGTGGGTGTTCGAGCATCTAGGGTGGGAGGACAAGCTCCCCTTCACGCTGAAATGGGCGCAGATCACCGGCGGTCCCGATGTGACCGAGGCATTCCACGCAAAGGCGCTGGATGTCGGGCTTGGTGCGAACGTGCCACCGCTTCACGCCACCTGGGTAGGGCTGCCGGTCAGGATCGTGGCGTTCCGCGAGCGTCGCGATCCGGCGCGGCACCCGTCTTTCGTCCTCGCCATCGCACCGAAGGCCGGCATCCGCAGCCTTGCCGACCTGCGCGGTAAACGGATCGCGTTCAGTCCCAGCCAGGTGCAGGGCCAGATCGTGCTGCAGACGCTCAAGGCGCTCGGGTTGACCAAGGCCGATGTCACGTTGGTCGAACTGCCGTCGAGCATCGGCGGCGACGTCTACACCAGCGCGCTTGCGAGCAATCTGGTCGATGTCGCACCGATCGGCAGCGGGATCGTCGCCGATCGCTATCTCCGCAAATTCGCGCGGGACGGGGCCAGGACACTGCCGCATCCGGATTTTCGGGACGATGCCGTGCTTGCCTATGTACCGCTGGATAGCCTGCGTGATCCCGGGAAGGCGGCCGCGCTCAAGCGTTTCGTCTATTGGTGGGGGCGTGCGCAGGCCTGGCAGCAGTCGCATCCCGATGCACTCGCCCGCGGCTATTACGTCGCACAACAAGGGCTTTCTCTCGCCGATGCGAAGCTGATCCTCGCGGCGCAGGGGGAGGTCATGATCCCCCGCCGCTGGGCCGAACCGATCGCGTATCAGCAGGGTGCGATCGACCTGCTGGCGCCGCAGATGGGCAAGCCCCGCTTCGATGCGCGGACGTTGTTCGATCCCCGTTTCGAAACCATCGCGGCAGACGGTTTTGCCGCCGAAGCCGCTGCCTCCTCCGGCCCATAGGAGTTGTCATGAACGCCCCCTTTCCCCATGCTGCAATGACCGCCGCGTATCTCGGCACCGTTGCTTCCGTATCGACCTTCAAGCTGGATGCCGTCGACGATATCGCGGCGGCGGCGCGCGATCGTCGCGAGCGTACCCGCCGCCTGGGGCTCGATACGCCGCTCGCCTGGGGGTGGCTGCTAGGGCCGCTGCTCCTGCTGCTGTACTGGTCGGTCTTCTCGATCACCGGTTTTCTCGACACCCGCATCCTGCCCGCGCCGTGGACGGCGCTCACGGCGGGCATCGAACTCGTGCGCGACGGTCGGCTGCAGGCCAATTTGGCTGTGTCGGCATGGCGCGCGGCACAAGGGCTGGCGTTCGGCACGGTCGTTGGCGTGGTGCTGGCACTCGTCTCGGGGCTCAGTCTGCTTGGCGGGTATGTCATCGACGGTCTGGTTCAGCTCAAGCGCGGCATTCCCGTTCTAGCGCTGATCCCGTTCATGATCCTGTGGTTCGGCGTCGGCGAGGCGATGAAGGTCACCGTGATCGCCGTCACCGTGTTCGCGCCGATCTACATCCATACGCACAGCGCGTTGCGCGCGATCGATCTGAAACAGGTGGAACTCGCCGAAACGCTCGGGCTTCGGCGGTCGACGTTCATCCGGCACGTCGTCCTCCCGGGCGCGCTGCCCGGCATGCTGCTGGGGCTTCGGTTCGGCGTCACCGCGGCATGGCTTGCGCTCGTCGTCGTCGAGCAACTCAACGCGACCAGCGGCATCGGCTACATGATCACGCTGGCCCGTAATTACGCGCAGACCGACGTGATGCTGGTCGGCCTCGTCGTCTACGCGATCCTGGGATTGGGATCGGATGCCGTGGTGCGCGTGATCCAGCGCCGCGCCTTGACCTGGCGCCGGACGCTCGGCGCATGAGCGTCGTGCGCATCCGCAACCTGACGCGCCGCTTCACGCAGAAGGGGGTGCTCGACGGCGTCGATCTCGATATCGCGCGCGGTGAATTCGTCGCGCTGCTCGGGCGCAGCGGTTCGGGCAAGAGCACGCTGCTGCGCGCGCTCGCCGGTCTCGACCACGAGGCGAATGGTGCGGGCGAGATCGTCGTTCCGGATCGTCTGTCGGTCGTGTTCCAGGATGCGCGGCTGCTGCCGTGGAAGCGGGTGCTGGACAATGTCGTGCTCGGTCTCGACGGCAAGGATTCGCGGGACAGGGGACGCGAGGCGCTTGCCGAAGTCGAGCTGACGGGGCGGGAACGATCCTGGCCCTATGAATTATCCGGCGGCGAACAGCAGCGCGTTGCACTTGCGCGATCGCTGGTCCGGCGTCCCGAACTTCTGTTGGCCGACGAACCGTTCGGTGCGCTCGATGCGCTGACCCGCATTCGGATGCACGTCCTGTTGCGGCGGCTGTCGGCGGCGCACAACCCCGCCGTGCTGCTTGTCACTCACGACGTCGACGAAGCGATCGAACTCGCCGACCGGGTCGTGGTGCTCGACGCGGGGCGCATCGTCGCGGACATCCGCGTCGCATTGCCGACAGATACCGCGGCCCGGCGCGACCGGTTTGCCACGCTGCAGCACGACCTGCTCGCGCTGCTCGGCGTCGAGACCGATGGTATTACTCAATATTCCACCCGGCAAAGGATGAGCGCATGAGCAATCACGATCGCAAGCTACGTCTTGGCGCGTTCCTCCAGGCGACGGGCCATCACGTCTCGGCATGGCTCCACCCCGATGCGCAGGCCGATGCGGGCCACAATCTGGAGCACTATAAGCAGGTCGTGCAGACCGCCGAGCGCGGCAAGTTCGACATGGTCTTCGTCGCCGACAGTCCGGGCGGCTATGCGGACTTCACCGACGAGGCCACCTTCAAACAGAATGCCAAGGCCGCGCATTTCGAGCCGATCACGCTTTGGTCGGCGCTGTCGCAGGTCACCGAGCGGATCGGCTTCGTCGCGACATCGACCACCACGTACGAGGATCCGTACACGACGGCGCGCAAGTTCGCGTCGCTCGACTGGATTTCGGGCGGCCGGGCGGGGTGGAACGTCGTCACCACCGGCGCCGACGTCTCGGCCAATTTCAGCAAGCCGGCGCACCTCGAGCACGCCCGCCGCTACGACCGTGCCGAGGAGTATATCGATGTCGTGAAGGGGCTGTGGGACAGCTATGAGGACGACGCGTTCGTCCGCGACCGCGATGCCGGCGTGTACCTCGACACCGACAAATTCCACCTGCTTGCGCATGAAGGCGAGCATTTCCAGGTCCGCGGGCCGCTGAACATCGCACGCTCGCCGCAAGGCTATCCTGTCATCGTCCAGGCGGGGGCATCCGAACCGGGTCGCGAACTTGCGGCCCGGACCGCCGAAGTGATCTTTACCGCCAATCTGATCCTGGGCGACGCGCAGGCGTTCTATGCGGACATCAAGGCGCGCCTGCCGCGATATGGGCGGCGGGCGGAGGATCTGCTGGTCATGCCGGGGATATTTCCAGTTCTCGGCGGCACCGAAGCCGAAGCCGCGACGCGCTACGAGGCGTTGCAGTCGCTCGTTCATCCGTCGATCGCATGGGGCATATTGCGCCGCCATTATCAGGGGATCGACCTGTCGGGCTATGCGCTTGACGATATCGCACCGCCGCTGCCGAACGATACCAACGGCAGCAAGAGCCGGCTGAAACTCGTGTCCGACCTGATCGAACGCGACCGACCGACGCTCCGGCAGCTATACCGGCAGGTTTCGACGGCGCGAGGGCACCTCACCAGCGTCGGCACACCCGAGCAGATCGCCGACGTCATCCAGACATGGTTCGAGCAGGGCGCGGCGGACGGGTTCAACATCATGCCGCCGATCCTGCCGACGGGCCTCACCGATTTCGTCGATCAGGTCGTCCCGATCCTGCAGCGCCGCGGGTTGTTTCGCGCGGAGTATGAAGGGCGGACGTTACGCGAGAATCTTGGTCTGCGGCGGCCGGAAAATGGCTTGAAGTCGCGGGCACGGACCACGGTATCGCCCGAGGCGATCGGCGCACACGCATGAGCTTGGACGAAGCGTTCCGCACCCGGTATCGCGACAATGATGCCCCGGTTGCGATTGCGGACAATGCAACGCTCCGGACGCTGCTCGATCATCGGTCCGTCCGCGCATATCTGCCCGAGCCACTCGATCCGGGTGTCATCGAGACGCTGGTCGCAGCGGCGCAGTCGGCACCGTCATCGTCCAACCTTCAGGTCTGGAGCGTCGTCGCGGTCCAGGATCCCGTCCGCAAGGCACGCCTTGCGGCTCTGGCGGGCAATCAGCAGCATATCGTCGATGCGCCGTTGCTGCTGGTCTGGCTGATCGATTTCGACCGACTGACGCAGATCGGGCGAGCGCGGGGCACGCAGCCGCAAGCGCTCGACTATCTGGAAAGCTTCTTGCTCGGAACGGTCGACACCGCGCTCGCCGCGCAGAATGCGGTGGTGGCGCTGGAATCGCTCGGACTGGGCTCGGTCTACATCGGCGGTATTCGCAACCAGCCGTCGGCGGTTGCCGCGGAGCTCGACCTGCCACCGCGGGTCTTTCCCCTGTTCGGCCTCGTCGTCGGCAAGCCCGATCCGTTGCGTCCCGCCGCGGTCAAACCAAGACTGCCGCAAGCCTCGGTCCTGTTTCACGAGACCTACAAGTGGACATCGCGGCAGGACGACGCGGCGGCAGCGTATAATATCGCGCTGCGTGCGTTCCAGCGTGATCAGGGCATGCCGGAACGCGACTGGACCGACCTCGCGGGAGACCGGACGCGTGGCGCAGACGCGATGGCAGGGCGTGATATCCTGCGGGGCGTGCTTCGCGATCTGGGGTTCGCGTTACGCTGACATCCCTCCCTACCGCGGGAGGATATCGGCAGGGAGCTCACCGATCGAACTCTGGCGATCGTCCGAGGCGACGTCGTGCAGCAACGGTAGAAGATCGAGGAGGCGCGCGGTGGCCTCGGTGTGCGCCGCCTGTCGATTGGTGGGATACGCTGTCGGCTCCGCGCCGGTCTCAATGACGTGGCTGCCCCAGCCGTCGGCGACGGCCAGCAGCCTATCGATGAACGGATAGGATACGCTGGCGACGACCGACGGGAAGGGCAGGCGAGTCGAAGGCCCTTGCCGCGCCGCCGCCGCAATCGCCTCTTGGCCGAAGCCGATGTGCAGCGGCGACAGGAACAGCGCGCCCTGGACCGAGTCCAGATAGCTTCGCGGTGACAATTGCGCCCACCACGCCACCGCAAGGCAGGCGACACCCTGGGCGAGGATGACGGCCGGTTCGCGGCGGCGCGCGAACACCGCATCGAGCTGCAACGCCCAGCGCCCGGCCTGGAATTTCGCCAAATCCAACTCGACCGCCGGCACCGACAAGGCCTTGGGAGCATCGCCCTTGACCGTGACGATCACGGCGTGTTGGGGATCGATCGAAGCCGGATACCACAGTGTCATAGCAGCGCTCCCACAAGGATATCACGGTCGCGAGCCATTTGTCGGGTGCTCCGACTCGGGATCGGACGTGATGATGAAGAGGATATTCCTACTACGTCGATAGGCAATGGCAGTGCGTCGGTTTGCACGGAACGCGCGCCCGGTCGCCGTCGATGTGGAGCGCGTGAGGCTATCGCCTGTCGTCCGACGGCGATCACGCCCGGCTTTCGCGCGTTGATCGCGGCTTGCCAGACACACAGCACATCTTCGCTCCCGAGCTTGGCGACTTGGTCGGCGGTGTGGTCGTGACGCTTGAATTCGGCGGTGACGGTGCAGGTTCCCCCAATGTCGTTCCAGCCGACGACGCCACCTATTCGAACCGCTCGCGGAAGAACCGACAGTAGGTCTGTCACGTTAGATGCTGACAATCGACATCAAGTGCCATGCTGACAGTCTCTCCTTCCGTGAACTGACGTGCTGTCGTTCAGATACTCTCTCCCGATGGTATTTCGAGTAGCCAAGTCCGAAGGACGTCTGCGAGGGCGGCATGTGCGATACGCTCGCTCTCGAGCGGCGAGCAGGCGAGCAGGCCGTTGGGGCAGTAGCGATCGTCGTCCCAGCCCGGATGGTCCAGGATTGGGTAAAGGCACACGCCCTCGATCGGCACGCCGAGCGACTGGGCGATCTTCACCTCGCGCAGGATCATGCGGAGCCAGGCGGGGCGGGCGCTGCCTTCGATGCCGGTTTCGGCGATGAAGATCGGGCGGCCGTAGCGGGCGTAGGCGTCGGCGAGGATCGCGTGGAGCGGGCGGCTTAAGGGGTGATCGTACGACAGCGGTGGGCCGCCATGGATCCACTGGTTGTTGTGGTAGAAATTGACGCCGACGATATCGAGCAATGGCGCGCGGCCGCCGATCTGCGGCCATGCCTTGCCTGCGATCATGTCCCAGGCCTGGTATTGGGCGAGGCGGTGGCCTTCGGCGGCGGGGGCGTCGTTTGGGCGAGCGGGGTCGGTGATGACGTTGATGACCGGGTCGGCGTGGACGAACCGCGCGGCAGGGTCGACCGCGAGAATCGCCTCCATCGCGGCGATCGAGGCACGCGCGAGTTGGACCTTCAGTTCGTAGCCGCGGCCACGCGCGAACGGGTTGAGATAGGCTGCATCGCCGCCGCCCCAGGCGAAGAACGAGATCTCGTTGACCGGGGCGTAGAAGCGGGCCTCGCCGGCGGGGGCTGGGCCGATGTGGCGCGCGGCGGCGGCGGCGAAGGCTGCAAAGCGCGTGACGAAGGCGGGCGTCCAGATGTCGATGTCGTCGGGCCAGCCGTAATGGAGCAGGTCCCAGATGACTTCGGTGCCGATCGCCTTGGCGGCTTCCAGCTGGCGATCTAGGCTGGACCAGTCGTAGCGGCCGGGTTCGCGTTCGATCAGATGCCAGCGCAGGCCGTCGCGGACCGTCAGTATGCCGAGCTTGGCGAGTTCGCCGTAATCATGTGCGGCGAGGATGTCGTGGTGGCTGGCGGCGATGACGTCGACGCGCTTGCGGTCGTGTGCGCGGCGATGCGTGGAGGATTCGAAGCCGCCTTGTAGAAAGCTGCGGAACAGGCCGGTGGGGCGGGGCAGGGGTGGCCGGTCGGACAGGACTTCGGCGAACAGGGCTTTCCAGCGGGGGACGACGGCGGCGACGGCGTACTCGCTGTCAACCTTGGCGCGGAGGGCGGTGCCGAGGCGGGTCCGCAGTGCCGGGTCTTCGAGCAGTTTGGTGATCGCGGTGGCAACTGCGGGCGGGTCTTCGTGGGGGACGAACAAACCACTCACGCCGTCGACGATCTGTTGTTCGGAACCGTTGTCTCGCGTTGCTATGACGGGGAGGCGTGCGGCGCCGGCTTCGGCGATGACGTGCGGCATGCCTTCGCCGCGGGAGAGCCAGACGAAGATGTCGAGCGCGGCGAGCAGGTCGGGCACGTCGTCGCGGTCGCCGAGGAAGGTGAGGGCGGTGTCGAGGCCGAGCGCGTGCGCGCGGTTGCGGAGGGCAGCGGCATATTCGGGGATGAACGCGTCCGGGCCGCCGATGACGACGAATCTGGCGCGGGGGTGGCGGGCGTGGACGAGCGCGGCGGCTTCGATGAAGTCCTCCACGCGCTTCTTCGGATCAAGCCTGCCTAGCCAGCCGATCAGCGGTACGTTTTCGGCGACCCCTAGTATCGCACGTACGGGGGCGCGACGGGCGGGGTCGAAGGCGCGCGTATCGACCATCGACGGGATCTCGATCGCGTGGTGTTCGCGGCCGGGCATGCGGCCGGCGGCGGCGTCGCGGATCGAGGCGCAGACGCCGACATAGCGCGCGGTGAAATGCTTGGGGCCGGCGAGCGCTTCGGAGACGAGGCCGCCATGCTCGATCAGCGGCGGGCGAAGGTGCATGCGTTCGAGCGCGGGATAGATGTCCGCGACGTTCTGGCACGAGACGACGACGTCGTACGCGGGCAGCTTGCTCGCGAGGTAGGCGACGGTCTCGTCGAAGCCGAGCGCGTAGGGCGTGCGGTCGACGGGGACGCCGATCGCTTCCAGTTGCGCGTGCGTCTGCTCGGGCATGCCGTCTTTCCGGAAGCAGGCGACGACATCGATCCGGTAGCGGGTCGGATCGAGCGCCTGGGCGAGTAGACGCACTTCCGTCTCCTCGCCGCCGACGACTAGCCAGGCGAAGACGAACAGGATGCGGATCGGTCGGGCGTCGGCAGTGAGTGGAGTGCTCAATCGCCGACCTTGAAGACGATCTGGAGGAATTCGGGTCGCTCGCCGACCAGCTTTGCGATGAAGGCTGGGGCGTCGTCATAGGGCACGACATGCGTGATGAGCTGCGCGCGGATCTCAGGGCCACGGGCTAGAAGGAGCTTCACCGTTTCGTTCGCGAGGCGGCGGCGGTCCCACTGGAAGCCTAGCCCGCGCGGGACGCGGTTGATCTGCGCGCAGCGGAGGTTGAGGCCGTTGTGGTGGAATTCCTCGCCGAGCCGGAGCCGGTCGGCGCCGCCCTGGTAGAAAGCGAGGTCGATCACTGTGCCCTGCGGTCTCAAAGCGCGCATCGCGGCGTGGAGGCTGGCGGCGTCGGCGCGGGTCTGGAACACGACGTCCGCGCCGCGATCGTCGCCGCCGTGGAGCCAGCGTGCCTTGGCGTAGGCCCAGGCCTGGTCCTCGGTCATTGCGGTGATGCCGAGGCATTCGGCGCGCAGGCGGCGGAAGGGGGACGGGTCGGCGATCACGACTTCGCTGGCGCCGGCGGCTTGCGCGAACAGGGCGGTCAGCACGCCGACGATGCCTGCACCGATCACCAGCGCGGGGCGGCCGCGGATGCCGTCGCCGAGGTTGACGACGTTGGGGCCGAGTAGTTCTGCGTCCGCGTGGAGAATGCCGTTGGCGGCGATCGGACCCATCTGGCCGATATAGATGCCGAGAATCGGATCGAGCTCGGGCGGGAGCTTGGTCAGCAGGTCGTTGAACGGATCCGCGGTGTGGCCGGTCTTGTGTCCGAAGACGGTGCCGACGACGTCGCCGTTGGTGAAATCGTCGACCCGGCTGTCGCTCACGCGGGCGCATTCCATGTAGCCGAGGAACGGCACTGGGTATTGTGCGCTTGGCTCGCCGGGAACGAACACGCCGCGGCCTGCGTCCCAGCGCGAGTGGAGATACGGGTTGCTGTTCTTGACGAAGGTCAATTCCGTGCCGGCGGAAAACCCGGTGTAGAGCAGGTCGAGGCGGACTTGGCCGTCGCCCGGAGGTGCCTCGTCATAGCCGAAGAAATAGGCCTGGCCGGGACGTTCGACGCCGAGCGAGCGGACGTGGCGCCACTCAGACATGGATCACCTCCCGCTCGCGGACGTCGATCGCGCGGCCTTCGACGGCAGAGCGTTCGATCGTTAGCGCGAGGCGGAGCGTTTCGAGCGCGGCGGGGTAGGGGCACCGGATGCGGTTTTCGCCCCCGTGGACCGCATCGATGAAGTCGCGATCCTCCAGCACGACCGGATCGCTGCCGGTGCCGCGCACCGGGCGACCGCGGCCGATGTCGATCATCACGTCGCGATCGGTGAGTTCGATCGCGAGGCCTTCGCCGAAGAGGTGGAGGCCGACGCGGTGGTTCCAGTTGAGCAGGCAGGTCGAGGCGAAGTTGGCGATCGCGCCGCTGGCGAAAGTGAGCATGGCAGTGCTGGTGGTGGCGACGTCGAGGCCGGGGAAAGTGGCGCGGTCGATATGGCCCGACTGGCCGTAGACGCGGACGACGTCGCCGACGAGATAGCGGGCGAGATCGACGAGATGCGTCGCCTGTTCGAGCATCTGGCCGCCCGATGCGTCCTTCTTCCACCACCAGCGCGGCGGCGGCGTGGAATCGAGCCAGTAGCCGGAGAGCAGGTGGGCGGGGGTTGCCGAAAGCAGCGCCTTCACCTCGTCCACGGTGTCGAGATAGCGCCAGTGATAGCCGACCGCGGTGACGAGACCGAGCCGGTCTACTGCGGCTGCGATGTCCTCTGCGGTGCCGAGGTCGAGCGCGACAGGCTTCTCGACGAAGAACGGGAGCGTGTGCTCGATCGCAAGTCGTTCGGGTTCGCCGTGCGCGAAGGGCGGCACGCAGATGTAGAGCGCGTCGAGGTCGACGGCCGCCAGCATCGCGGACGCATCGTCGAACGCGCGGGCGCCGAAGCGGGCGGCCGCTTCGGTCGCGCGCGCCATGTCGACGTCGGAGACCGCGACGATCGCGACGTCGTCGAACTGCTCCAGCACGCCGAAATGGCGGTTGGCGATGCCGCCTGCGCCGATGAACCCGATCCGTGTCCGCTCCACGCCGTCTCCCTTTGTGTTGTGGTCTTGCACGGCAGCGTAGACCGCGCGCGTGTCGGCGATCATGCGATCGGCCGAGAACAGGTCTTGCTGGCGCTCGATCGACGCGCTGGCCATTGTCTTGAGGCCGTCGCGATCGGCTAGCAGCCCGACCACCGCATCGGCGAAACTTGCCGGGTCGGCGGCGGTCAGGCGGCCGGTGACGCCGTCCTCGATCGCTTCGGCATTGCCGGGTGCGACGGTGGCGACGACGGGGAGGCCGGCGGCCATCGCTTCGAGCGCGACCAGCGGCAGGCCTTCGAACGCGGAGGGGAGGACGAGCAGGTCGGCGAGCGTCATCAGGTCGGCGACGTCGCTGCGGGTGCCGAGCATGCGGACGGTGCCGGCCAGGCCCTTCGCGGCGATCGCGCGTGCGGTCTGGGTGAGGAGGGGGCCTTCGCCGGCGAGCAGCACGATCAGGTCCGGGTGTGCGGCACGAATTGCCGGCAACGCGTCGAGCAGGAGTGCGTGGCCCTTTTGCTCGGAAAGACGCGCGACCATCAGCAATACCGGTGCGTCACGGACACCCCATTCGCCGCGGAGAGCTTCACGCGACCGTGACGGCCGGTGCGGGCCCACGCCGTTGTGGATCGTCTCGACCAGCGCGGGATCGACGCCCGCGGCACGATAGCTGTCGCCGACCGCATCCGAGACGCAGATCAGCCGTGCCAGCGCCGTCGCCGTATCGCGGTGCTCGTCGCACTGCGCCGAGTCGGTCAGCAGGTAGGGCAAATGCTCGGTGCGGACGACGGGAACACCAGCGGCCTGCGCGGCACGGACCGCGGCATGGCCTTCCCAGCCGATCCCGGCATGGACGTGAACGATATCCGGTGCCGATCGCTGCATCCAGCGCGTCAGTGCCGCATCGTCGTCGAGCACTTTCACCGCGAAGCCTTTGGCGGCAGCGCGTTCCAGCAACCCGGTGGTAGGGCGTCCCGCAAAGACGACATCGTCGCCGGCAAGGCCCTCCGCCAGCATCATCATGTGCGCGCCGACGCCGGACGGGGCGAGGCTGTCGGTCAGCAGGCAGATGCGGGTCATTCGGCGGCCATCACGGGGGTTTCGAGCACAGCGGACTTCGCGACCATGCGGCGATAGGTGGCGAGCGCCTGGCCGACGACCTGGTCCATATTGTAGTAGCGATACGTCGCGAGCCGGCCGACGAAGGTCACGCCTTCCTCTGCATCGGCGAGCGCCTCGTAACGTTTGAATAGCGCCTGATTCTCGGGGCGGGGAATCGGGTAATACGGGTCGCCCTCCGCGCTTGGGAATTCGTAGCTGATACTGGTCTTCGCGTGGAGCTGGCCCGTCAGGTGCTTGTACTCGGTGATGCGCGTCTGCGGCACGGTTTCGTCGGGATAGTTGACGACGGCGACCGGCTGGAACTGCGCGACGTCGTGCGTTTCGTGGCGGAACTGGAGGCTGCGATAGGGGAGCTTGCCGAAGCGGAAGTCGAAATACTCGTCGATCGGGCCGGTGAAGACGATGTGGTCGACGTCGATGCGGTCGATCACGTCGCGATATTCGACGCCGAGATCGAGCGTGATGCCGGGGTGGTCGAGCATCGCCTCGAACATCCGGGTGTAGCCGTTTGCGGGCATCGCCTGGAACTTGTCGGTGAAATAGCGGTCGTCGGTCGAGGTGCGGGTCGGCACGCGCGCGGTGACGGCGCGGTCGAGTTCGGACGGGTCGAGACCCCATTGTTTCCGCGTGTAGCCGCGGAAGAACGTCTCGTAGAGATCGCGACCGACCGCTGCGACGACGACGTCTTCCGAGGTGCGGATGTCCTCGACCGATTCCGCGCGGCGGGCGAGGAAGGCGGCGGCTTCCGCGTCGTCCTTGAGCGAGAGGCCGTAGAGGTCGTTGAGCGTGGTGCGGTTGATCGGCATCGGTACGAGCTTGTCGTCGACGTTTGCCAGCACTCTGTGTTCGTAGGGGCGCCACTTGGTGAAGCGCGAGAGGTAGTCGAACACGTCGGCGGAATTGGTGTGGAAGATGTGCGGGCCGTAGCGGTGGACCAGCACGCCGGCCGCGTCATGCTCGTCATACGCGTTGCCGCCGATGTGCGGGCGGCGGTCGACGACCAACACGCGCTGGCCGCTGTCGCTGGCCAGGCGTTCGGCGAGGACCGCGCCGGCGAACCCTGCGCCGACGATCAGCGTGTCGTAGCGTTCGCGTTTCGGGGCGGGGCGGAAGGTTCGTTTCGCCTGGAGGATGCGGTCGATCTCGTTTGCCATGGCGGTTTGCGTGCGGTCCCAGGATTGCGTGGCGAGCAGGCGGTCTGCTTCGTCGTGCCAGGCGCCTTCGCGGGGGAGGGCTAGCGCGGCCTCGCACGCCGCGACGAACGCGGTTGCGTCGGCGGCGATCGCGACCGCCGCTGTATCGCCGTAGTGGCGGATCACGTCGACGATCGGCGTCGAGACGACCGGCAGGCCACCGGCGAGATATTCGGGCGTCTTGGTCGGGCTGATGAAGCGCGTCGCGGCGTTGATCGCAAACGGCATTAGCGCGACGTCCCAGCCGGAAAGGTATGCCGGGAGTTCGTCGTAGCCGCGCCCGCCGAGCCAGTGGATATTGACGCGGCGTGGCAGGTGGGCGGGATCGATCTTCACAACCGGGCCGATCATGATGAACGACCAGTCGGGGCGCTCAGCGGCGACCGCGTCGAGCAGCGCGAGCTCGATGCGTTCGTCGATGACGCCGAAGAAACCGAGCTTCGGGCCGGGCATGTGGCGCTGGTCTTCGGGTTCGCCATTGCCGGCGCGGGCTTGGGCGAAGTGCGCGACGTCGACCGCCGAGGGGAAGGCGTGGACGTCACGGTGGCGGCCGCGCTTGGCTTCGTAGAGGCTGTAGCCGCCGGTGAAGACGAGGTCGGCGCGCGCGAGTAAGCGGGCTTCGCAATCGAGCAGGGCGGGGTCGGCGAAGCGGAACGCGGACAGTTCGTCCATGCAGTCGTAGACAACCGCGGCGGCGTCGAGATGCTCGGCGAACGGGAGCATCATCGGTGTATAGAACCAGAGTACCGGCTTTGCGCGAATGCTCGTTGCGACCAGCATGTCTAGGAGTTGTTTTAATCCCGCCTCGACCTGCTCGGCGTTCCACCAATGCGGCAGGCGCGGGCGCAGCGCGATCACGTTATCGGCGGGGAAGGGATGGTGTTCGAGAAACGGCAGCGGATGGTCGCAGGGGATGTGCTCCTCCCAGACGAACACCGGCTGGTTCCGGGCGAACCGTTTCATCAGATGCTGCGGGCGCTGCGTGACGAAATCCCAGCGGAGGTGCGAGAAGCAGATCAGCGGCGGCGGGGCGGCATCGTCGGACTTCGAGGGCGTGAGAATAGGTCCGATACCGTGCACGCTCTTCCAATCCGCAAATCCGCGGTTATCCGCGTTGTCGATCAAACCTAAGCCCACACCGCAAACCTGACTATGCAAATGTCATTGCTTTGCATCATGTATTTGCTGGATAATTGCCCTCAAACGCACAATGCTATGCTGCCACGTCCAACGTTCCAACACGGCCCGGCGGGGGCGGAATTCTTCGTAGGTTTCGCGCATTGTAAGAATTGCATCGGCAAACCCGTTCGTCGAAGCCGTCATGCCGGTCTCGGGCAGGATGAACTGCAATCCGCAGCGTAATTCCGCGTTGGCGAGCACGGGCAGGCCGGCGAGCATGTATTCGGTGAGGATCGCGGGCGCGCCGTCGTCGATGCCACAGACGACACCGAACCTGGCGCGGTTCATCAGGCGGTTGACCTCTTCGATAGGCACGCCCGGCGGTCCGACGAATTCGATCGACAGGTTCTGCGCTTGCGCGCGGTGGCGGAGTGCGTCGGCATCCTCGCCGTAGCCGAATACGCAGAGCGCGCGGACGTCGCGCGGTAGTTGCGCGAGAGCATCGAACAGGATGTCGTGGCGCTTGTACGGTTGCGCGGCGGCGACGTAGATCAGGTCGACATCCTTCGCCGTGCCGAGCGGGCGAAACTGCTCGATTGCGGCGAATTCGGGACCGACCGGCAGGATCGCGGTGCGCATGCCGGGGTGGCGCGCCTCGACTTCGTCCGACTGCCACTGCGCGCCGGTCAGGACGAGATCGAAATGGTCGCTGACCTCGGGCGGTACGCGCAGCGATGGTGCGTCGATCGAGTTGTAGAGAATTATGCTGTTCGCGCAGAGTTCGAGTAGGTCTGGCGCGACGCCCAAACCGAACACGACGAGGATATGCGGTGCGCCGAACGCCTCGACGAACGCATTCATTTGCGACGAGGCGAAAGGGGCATGCTCGTCGTCGATCCGGAAGGCGCGACGCGCCAGAACCGCGTTGTCTCTGCGAAATGGAGGCTCGTCTTCGCCGCGCCAATGATGCCAGATTTCGGCCTGTTCGACGATGCCGGCGGCGATCAACGCGAGCGGCAGCCGCTCCAGATATCCGCCCGTCACGTCTGTGGGGACGAGATCGCCAGTCCATGGCAGACTGACTGGGGCGACTGCGTGTGCCGGCAGCAGGGAGAATGACTGGCGGTCGTGCTCGGGATGCTGGCCATCGACCCAATCGCTGATGACGACGACCGATCGCCGAGCCGTCAACGGTGCCGCCATCTGTAATTTCCCCCTCATCGACGTGTTGCCCAGTCCTATCGAGACTGGGCAACACCGAGCAATGCAAGACCGACTGACGAGCCGCCGATCAGTCCTTCGCGCTGCCCGGCTCGGCCATCTTCCGGTGCTGTTCGGCGAGCACCGAGCCCGGGATGACGTTGGCGAGCACGCCCTGAACTTTCGTCATGAAGCCCGAAAAGACCGACGCCTTCCCGCTCATCAGCGCATCCCAGCCGTCCTTGGCGACGTCGGCCGGATCGCGCTTGTTCGGATCGCTGCCCACCGACGTGTCGTTCATATCGGCACGATCGAAGAACTCGGTGTCGACCGGCCCCGGCATCAGCGTCGTCAGCGTGACGCCGTCCGCCTCCTTGATCTCGTTGCGCAGTGCCTCGGTGAAGCTGTCGATGAACGCCTTCGAGCCGTTGTAGACCGCCTGGAACGCGCCGGGGATGTAGCCTGCGACCGACCCGGTCACGAGCACCTTGCCGTCATTGCGCGCGACCATCGCCGGCATCACCTTCTGCAAAAGGTACAGCGTGCCGGTGATGTTGGTGTCGATCACGTTGCGCCAGTCGTCGACCTTCTGGTCCAGGAAACCGTGGCCGAGACCGTGTCCGGCATTGGCGCACAATATGTCGACCTTCCGCCCGTTAGTCGCGGCGAGCAGCGCATCGACGCCCTCGATCGTCGACAGGTCCGCCTCGACCGCGGTCACGTCGGTGCCGAACTGCATGAAGTCGGCGGCAGCGGACTGGATCAGCGCTTCGTTGGCGACGACGAGGATGTCGTAGCCGTCCTTCGCTGCGAGCGTGGCGAGTTCGAAACCGATGCCCGTCGAGGCCCCGGTGATGATCGCGAATTTATCGGCCATGTCGTCCAATCCTCTCAATTGAAGCCGGGCTTGAGCACGACCTTGGTCACTTCGTTCTGGTTGTTCTTGAACATGTCATAGCCCTTGGGGGCGTCCTCCAGGTCCATCCGGTGCGAGATCAGGAAGGTCGTGTCGATCTTGCCCTCCATGATCGCGTTGAGCAGCGCGGGCATGTAATGCTGGACGTGCGTCTGGCCGGTCTTGAGCGTCAGCCCCTTCTCCATCAGCGCACCGAGCGGAAACTTGTCGATGAACCCGCCATAGACCGCCGGCATCGACACGCGCCCGCCCTTGCGACACGCGATGATCGCCTGGCGGATCGAATGCGCGCGGTCGGTGCCGAGGAAGGTGGACGCCTTGATCTGGTCGAGCACGTTGTCGACGAAGAAGCCGTGTGCCTCCAGCCCGACGCTATCGATCACCGCATCGGGACCGATCCCGCCGGTCATCACCATCAACGCCTCATAGACTGCGCTTTCCTCGTAATTGATCGTCTCGGCGCCGAACTTCTTTGCAAGCTCGAGGCGGTGCGGGAAGTGGTCGATCGCGATGACGCGCTCGGCGCCCATCAGGAACGCCGACTGGACCGCGAACAGCCCGACCGGGCCACAGCCCCACACCGCGACGGTATCGCCGGGCTCGATCTGCGCATTTTCCGCCGCCATCCAGCCCGTCGGGAGGATGTCCGAGAGGAAGAGGACCTTCTCGTCGTCGACGCCGTCCGGAATGACGATCGGCCCGACGTCGCTGAACGGCACGCGGACATATTCCGCCTGGCCGCCGGCATAGCCGCCGGTCATGTGGCTGTAACCGAACAGGCCGGCCATCGGCTGGCCGTACAGTTCCTGTGCGATGTCCTGGTTGTCGGCGGGCAGGCCGTTGTCGCAGGCCGAATATTGATGCTTGCCGCAATGATAGCAGCTGCCGCACGCGATCGTGAACGGGACGACGACCTTCTGGCCCTTCTTCAGCGTCGACTTGGCACCGACCTCGACGACTTCGCCCATGAACTCGTGGCCGAGAATGTCTCCGGCCTGCATCGTCGGGATATACCCGTCGTACAGATGCAGATCCGAGCCGCAAATCGCTGTCGCCGTGACCTTGATGATGCAGTCGCGCTGATTGACGATCTCGGGATCGTCGACAGTGTCGACGCGGACATCGTGCTTACCGTGCCATGCCAAAGCGCGCATCAGGCCATCTCCTCTTCGCGTTGCTTGCGGTTCATCGCCGCGGTCGCAATCTCGCCGGTTTCCATCAATTGCTTGAAGCGACGCAGGTCGCGCCGTGCCTGGATCGCGGGCTCGCGCTGGAACATCTTGGCGATCAGCTTGCCGATCGCGCCGCCCGGCGGATCATAGGCGATCGTTGCGGTAACGACCGTGCCGCGTGCACCCGCATCGCGAAACTCGACCCGACCACTGTTCGCGACATCGGCGCCGGGCTTGGACGTCCAGGCGATGACGCTGTCCTGCGTTTCCTCGGTAACGACCGCATCCCATTCGACGGTCTTGCCGGCCGGCGCCTTCACCACCCAATGCGATCGCGTGTCGCTCAGAATGTCGATCCGTTCGACGTTCTCCATGAACGTCGGCAGGTTGGCGAAGTCGCGGAAATACGCGAAGACTTCGCCGACCGGCCGGTTGATCGTCACGGCGCGCGCGACGATCGAGCCACCCTTTTCGTCGGGAATGCCCGACTCCGCGAGGGCATCGCCTATCTTCCACGTCGTTGGCGGAGCGTCGTCGGTATGAACGGTTTTCTCATCCGTCATGTCGGTTCATCCTGTCCTGTGATCTGGCGCGTTAGGGTGGCTCGTTTGCCCTGATTACCCCGGCTTACATCGCCTTCAGCATCATGAGGTGATGCTCGACGACCGGTACGATCGCTGCGGCCGTGGTCTTCAGCGCAGGCGCGGTGCCCTCCGTCGCGTACGCCTTCTGCACGGCCAGCGCCTGGCCATGCGCCGCCTTCTGCTGCGCGACATAGGCCGCGTCGCGCGCGGTGCCCTTCTCGGCGCGGAGTTCGGTGACGAGTTCCTGCTGGAGCGGCGTGAGCTTGGGCGGCGCGACCTTGACGCGCGACTTCAACGCCGCGGCCTTCACGTCGGCGGTGCTCTTGGTGTGTTGCGTCACCATCGTCTGCGCAAAGTCGCGCAACGCCGGGTTCTGAGTCGTCTCGAGCACAACCTTGCTCGACGTGATCTCGTACAGATCGCTTGCGCCCGCGGTCGTGACGTATTCGCTCGGGGTCATGACCTGCGCCATCGCAGGGGAGGCCAGGATCGCCGCGCCGAATGCTGCGGATATCATCAGGGTCTTCATGGGAATTGTCCTTTATGGTGGGTTAGTTGCGGATGCCGAACGTAGCCTTGAGGCGGCCGATGGCGTATTGGTTGGCGTCGTAGGCACCGCGGACGACCGCCCCCATGCCGAACATCTCGTGCGTGACGCCGGGGAAGGTGCGTTGTTCGACCTTGTCGCCCGCCGACTTCATCGCCGCCGCCAAAGTCTCGCCGTCCGAACGCAGCGGATCGATCTGCGCATTGACGATCGTCGTCGTCGGCAGGCCGCGCAGGTTCGCGCCGACCAGGTTCAGACGCGGGTCCTGCATGTCCGCCATCGACGAAGTATAGTAATTGCCGAACCACTTGAGCATCGCGGTGTTGAGCGGCTTGGCGTTCGCCGAGTCCTTGCGCGATGGCAGGTCCATGCTGCTGTTCGCGATCGGATAAACCGACAGGATATGCACCGGCTTGGTCAAATTGTTGTCGCGCGCATAGATCGCCGTAGCGACCGCGAGATTGCCGCCCGCGCTTTCGCCGGCAAGCGCGATCTTGCTCGTGTCGCCGCCCCAGGACTGTGCGTTCTGCAGGACCCAGCGATACGCGGCGAAGGCGTCGTCATGCTGTGCCGGGAACTTGAATTCCGGGGCATGGCGGTATTCGACCGAGACGACGATCGCATTCAGTTGCTTGGAAAGCAGGCGCGGCGCGGCGTCGTACGTGTTGACGTCGGCGATCACCCAGCCGCCGCCATGATAATAGACGATGACCGGCATCGGCGCGCCGGTCGCGGCAGCGGGTTTGTAGATGCGCGCGAACTGCATCGGATCGCTGCCATAGGGCAGGTCCTGCGTCGTGACTGCCGGATCGGGCGCGGTCGACAACCCCTTCTGGCGCATCACCGCGTGCGTCGCATCGGCGGCCGATGGCTGGATCCGTGCCTTGACCGGAGTCAGCGTCTCGGTCGGTTTGGTACCGAGCATCGGCAACTGATCGAGGACCATCTGCATGTCCGAAGCCGCCACTGGTGGTTGCGTCGCGATGCGGGGTGGAGTCGGCGGCGGCGGTGCGTTGGTGGACGTGGTGGATTGCGCGATCGCCGCACCGGATGTCCCGATCAGCGCGGCCGCAACCAGAAGCTTCAACGTCATGATTATTTACCCTGTTTATGGTTGAAACCTCAACAGGAGCCTCGGCGGATCGTTCCGCGAATAAGGCCTTAGATTCATCCAACTTAATCGAAGTCAAACAACTAGTTGGCGGCGGCCTGCAACTTTGCCGTGGAGAGCCTTTAAGAGAAGGACGCGACCGCCGGTCGCTGCTACGGCGATGGGCGGCGCGATCATGTTGGCGCTAGGGCGGCGAGATGCTCAGGAGTTCGGAAGAGTGAAACGGAAAAGGCGGCATCTGGTCTCACTCCCGGTCCTGCTGGCCTGTCTGGGCGGCTGCACGGCGTTGTCGCACGGGTTCTTCAATCCGCAGGGGCCTGTCGCCGGGCACGAGCGCGACCTGTTCGTCACCGTGTCGATCGTGCTGCTGTTCGTCGCCGGACCGGTGCTGCTGCTGACGCCGCTGTTCGCGTGGCATTACAGGCTGTCCAACCGCGGCGACGCGTACCGGCCGAAGTGGAATTTCTCCTGGTGGGTGGAAGGGCTGATCTGGATTCCGCCCGCCGGGATCGTGATCGGGCTCGCGGTACTGCTGTGGCACTGGACGCAGATCGACGATCCGTATCGGCGGTTGCCCGGCGCGGCGCCGGTCGAGGTGCAGGCGATCGCGCTCGATTGGAAATGGGTGTTCGTCTATCCCGACCTCGGCGTCGCGTCGGTCGATCGGCTGACCATTCCCGCCGGGCGTCCGGTGCATATCAAGCTGACCAGCGGCACGGTGATGCAGTCGATGCTGATCCCGCAACTCGCCGGGCAGATTTATGCGATGGGCGGGATGACGACCGAGTTGAATATCCAGGCGCACCGGCCGGGGCGGTTCCGCGGCGAGAACACGCAGTATAACGGCGCCGGCTTCCAGCAGCAGAAGTTCGACGTCGTTGCGGTGTGGCCAGCGGACTATGATCGCTGGGCGGCCGCCGCACGAAGCGGTAGTCGCACGCTCGATGCGCAGACGTGGCGACGGCTGTCCGCGCGGTCGATCATTACCCGGCCCATCGAGTTCGCGCATGTCACGCCAAACCTGTTCGAGCACGTCGTCGCCGCGACCGGCGGCATGACCCATTCTCCCCAGAAAGCCGTTCGATGACCGTTTCCGTTCCCCTCTGGCCAGCGGTGCTCGGCCGGTTCGGCTGGCAGGACCTGCCGTTCGTGCGCGCATGGGAGAACCCGACGATCAGCGAGATCATCGGCGCATTCGCGGGCGCGCTGGTGGTGGTCGGCGCGGTCGTCGTCGCCGCGCTGCTGACGCGCTACGGCAAGTGGCGGTATCTGTGGACCGAGTGGCTCACCAGCCTCGACCACAAGAAGATCGGCATCATGTATATCGTCGTCGCGTTCGTGATGCTGTCGCGCGCGCTGGTCGAGGCGGTGCTGATGCGGATGCAGCAGGCGGTGGCGATCGAGAACCCCGGCTTCCTGACGCCCGACCATTTCGGCCAGCTGTTCTCGACGCACGGCTCGATCATGATCTTCTTCATGGCGATGCCGTTCCTGACGGGGATGATCAACTATGTCCTGCCGCTCCAGATCGGCGCGCGCGACATGGCATTTCCCTGGGCCAATTCGATCGCGTTGTGGCTCACCATCGGCGCCGCGGGGCTGATGATGGCCAGCCTCGTCGTCGGCGAATTCTCGACCGGCGGATGGAGCGGCTACCCGCCCTATACCGAGCGCGCGTTCAGCCCCGGCGTCGGTGTCGACTACTGGATCTGGGCGGTGACGTTGGGGTCGATCGGCTCGACGATGGCGGGGATCAACATCGCCTGCACCGTCTACAAGCTGCGTGCGCCGGGGATGCGGTTCATGCGGATGCAGATGTTCGCATGGACCAGCCTGTGCACGTCGATCCTGATGATCTTCGCGATGCCGCCGCTGACCGTCGCCACGCTGCTGCTCGCGCTCGACCGCTATCTGGGGTTCCATTTCTTCACCAACGACCTTGGTGGCAACATGATGAACTATGCCAACATGTTCTGGCTGTTCGGCCATCCCGAGGTCTACATACTGATCCTGCCCGCGTTCGGCGTGTATTCTGAGGTCGTTTCGACCTTCTCGACCAAGGATCTGTACGGCTACACCTCGCTGGTGATCGCGACGATGGCGATCGCGGTGCTGAGCTTCACCGTGTGGGTCCATCATTTCTTCACAATGGGGCAGTCGGCCAACGTCAACGCGGCGTTCGGGATCGCGACGATGACGATCGGCGTGCCGACCGGCGTGAAGATCTACGACTGGATCTGGACGATGTTTCGCGGCGAGGTGCGCTTCACGGTGCCGATGTTGTACGCGCTCGCGTTCATGATGACGTTCGTGCTGGGCGGCTTCACCGGCATCATCCTGGCGATGCCGCCGCTCGATTACCTCGTCCACAACACGCTGTTCCTGGTTGCGCATTTCCACAACATGCTGATCCCGGGGCTGCTCTACGGGATGCTCGCGGGCTATCATTACTGGTTTCCCAAGGCGTTCGGGTTCCGCCTCGACGAGCGCTGGGGGCGGATCGCGTTCACCTGCTGGGTGGTCGGGTTCTACCTCGCCTTCTTCCCGCTGTACGTGCTCGGCGCGAGCGGGATGGCGCGGCGGACGCAGGCGATCTTCGAACCGTCGTTCCGGCCCTGGCTGTACGTCGCCGGCGTCGGCGCGTTCGTCCTGCTGGCAGCACTGACGTCGCTCGGCATCCAGTTGTGGGTGAGCATCCGCGACCGTGCCAAGACGCAGGTCGAGGCAGGCGACCCGTGGGATGGCCGCGGGCTCGAATGGTCGGTCAGCGCACCGCCGCCCGAATATAATTTTGCGGTGCTGCCACTGATCGACGGACGCAACCCGTTCTACGATCACAAGCATGACGAGGGCCAGCCTGATCCTTACGCCTCGCCGCTAGCATATGAGGACATCGTTGTGCCGCGGGGTAGCGCGACCAGCGTCGTGATCGGGATCACCGCCGCGTTCGCCGCGTTCGGGCTGATCTGGGAGATCTGGGGGCTGACCATCGTCGCGCTCCAGGTGATCGTCGCCGCGGTCGTGCTGCGCAGCTTCGGTCGCGACCAGCACCGCACCATTCCCGCTGCGGAGGTCGCGCGCGAGCATGAGGCCTGGCTGACGCGCGTACGGGCGACGCCCGCGATCCCGCGGCAACTGGAGACCGCCGCGGTCAATCGTGGCCTTGCGGAGATCGTGGCGTGAGCGAACCCGAACTGGCGCATGCCGGCCTCAACCTAGGCGACACCGGCGCGCTGACGCAGGACCAGGCGGAGAACGCGATCTTCGGCT
>Ga0265798_10001118_pt1 | contig 42612 bp, 54 predicted proteins | sample P3T30metagenome_FD_192430 | JGI IMG/M metagenome (GOLD analysis project Ga0265798, IMG submission 192430) | Plant litter microbial communities from East Loma Ridge, Irvine, California - P3 T30 | ecosystem: Environmental > Terrestrial > Plant litter > Unclassified | place: USA: California... | reverse complement strand
CAACGATGACGGCTCTGGAACAGTGGGTATCCTGAATGTTGCCAAGTCGCTCGCCAAGTACAACGTGAAGAACGCCGTCACCTTCGGCTTCTGGTCTGGAGAGGAGTCCGGTCTTCTCGGGTCCACCTACTACGTGGAGAGCCTAACCGAAGAGGCAGCGCTCAAGATCCGCGCTTATCTCAACTTCGACATGATCGCGTCCCCCAACTTCGTCCACCAGATCTACGACGGCGACGGCAGCGCGTACGGTCTTTCCGGCCCCGACGGAAGCGGTCAGATTGAGGCTTTCTTTGAGGAGTATTTCAAGAGTGCTGGCGTTGCTTCCAACGCGACCGAGTTCAACGGCCGTTCTGACTACGGACCATTCTTGGATGCCAACATCCCGTCTGGAGGTACTACCACTGGTGCCGATGAGGTCAAGACTGTCGAGGAGCAGAAGATCTGGGGTGGCGTTGCTGGCGAGATTCTCGACCAGAACTACCACCAGGCCACTGACACCGTTGAGAACCTCGACGAGGACGCCTGGACTCTGCACACAAAGGGTATTGCTGCGGCTGTTGCCAGGTACGCGACCTCGTGGGAGGGCTTCCCTACTCGCTCGCCCGTTGGTAACGGCACGGTGAAGAGGAGCGTGAAGGAGATCCGCAAGGGCGTCAGGGGTGCTAAGCGCTCCCTCCACCTTATCTAAGCTTTGACTGCTGAGCTGCGTATGTAGAAGAAGTCAAGCACTATGAACATTATTTACTGCTCAAAATTCGCTATTCTGTATTAATTATGGTACAACACCACAGCGCACCAACGATCCTTTTCGACATTATATCTCTCCATTGTTGTCACATGCACTTCTAGCCCCAATATCGAGAGTACTTGCTTTTCCCACTCAGCACATTCACAAACTCCCTGGCAATGACACGACTCGTCTGCTCACTTGGGTGCAGCGGGTCGAACCACATAAAACTATCCGGGCTAGTCGAAGCCGTGCAATTCGCGCCTTGGAGATTGCACACATTCGAAACGCCTTGCACATTGAGTGGTGCAGTACCATTGAGGTAGCTGGACGGCTTGTAGTAGATGTTATTCATCAGCGAATTGACGTCGAACTGTGCGATCTTGATGTCGTCCCACGTCTCGCTGATGTCGACTTCGAATGGGGTTCGATACTTGTAGACTTCGTTGAGCGCGGCGACAGTCTGGGCCATGCGGCCATGAATTTCGGAGCTGTTTTTGCCGGCCTTTTCGGGGAAGTACTGCGTAGCTTCAAGTCCGCCATCCTCGGGCGAAGCGTATTGCGGTAGTAGCTCAAGCGGTGCCAAGTTCATAATGACGAAGTAGCGTCCACCGTTCTTGTAGAGCTTCGACACTTGGTCGTAGACACAGTCCATGTAGTCTTTGACCGTCTTGCCCGGCAGCTGAGAGTCTGTCAAGAAGGCACCGTTGCCGAGATCATTGGTACCGATCCAGATTGCATACACGGTGCTGTCTGCTTTGCCGGTGAAGAACTTGGTGCCACTGGGACTGCGGTACTTGGAGTCGGCGATGAAGGCCGGCAGCTCGTAGCCTGCGATATCGGGGAAGGGGGCGTTGATGGCTGAGAAGAAGCGTGGGCTCACTTGGTTGGAGCATACAGCTCCACCCACCGCGTAGTTGTAGAGAGAGGTCTTCGAGTAGATGCTAGCGTAACGTGCCCACGATAAACCACCAGATGCAGAGGCATATCCCTGAATGTCTTAGTTACGGCTGGATATATCCACAGTGATAGGCCACTTCGTCAAGATGTTCGTTCCTTGAGAGCGTCCATACATTGGGTTTAGGAAATGAAAAGACGACTTACGATCCCTAAGTCTGTTCCTACGGGCGGTGCTGACCCATTGTTGTTGATGAAGTAACCGAGGCGATTCTCATCCGTGTAACTATCACCAAACGTGACCAATGTCTTGAACTTTCCGTCCCAACACGATTGAGAAGATCGGCCAGCAAGTCCAGTAGCGATTGCGAAGGTGGCGACAAGCATTCGCAGCGACCATGAAGAAGGCATGATGTTCCAATGAAGTAAGTAGCTGTCGGTACCCGCTCTCGATCGCTAGAGCGAAGGCAACTATTTGTACAGTCTGCCTACCGGTGGCGGCGAGTGGTTAGTTCCGGGGCGCTAGGATATTCCACTCCGCCGATGCAGGTTTTGGTAGACTGAAGGACCTTTCGCGGCAAATTGAAGCTTTCTTTGCGGGGATATTGGGGACGCGAGCCCGGGTAGAACGTGGCAACTATACGCTTTTTGGCTGTTATCGGCCCTGCCATCAGCCTAAAACAACATGCAGGTCCAGGAACAATCGCTTTGTTGCTATTGAGATCGTGCAGCTGTGATTTTGTGTTTCAACTGCGATCGGACGTTGTGTAATTCAGTCATTCGGAATGGTCATGGAACTGTTCATCTTCTGTGGTAAATGTCTGACCCATGCGCGTATTTGTACGATAGATGCCACGCCTAGAATGATCAACGATTGGTAGAAACTAGGTGGTCTACTGTAGCTGTAGAACTATGCCTCATGTGTTGGACTCAGGCGTGGAGGCAGTTGCAACGGTATCACAGATGACGTGTTTCCTCATCCCCATCATCACCTATTTCAGGAAGACAGTTGTGTGGTCGTACCATGGACGTTGTTAGGCGTGCTCACGAAACCTGGTCAAGAAGGGCTCGTACATGACTACCGGTACCTCGACGAGATAGTTATGTGTGCACGATTCGAGCACTTTCCAATCTCAATGCGCGGTTTCTGTACACCAGAGAATCTATGACTCCGGACTTCTTTCTTCTCGTAAGATGTGCAATTCACCAAATTGGCCCGACTTTTCGGGGCGCGCACCGACTTTGGAATGTGGATGGTGAAAGTACCGAGAGACGGAAGGTGAAAGCAAATTCCCGTTAGATATCTGGAAGGTATAATCACTGGCGATCGCATGGGCCGTGTGGGCCCAGACTGGAAGAGAATGCCGAGCCGGCATCGAGCGCGTGCCCGGGGAAGCGGGTTGGCAATCGAAGGCCCACATGCGCTAGCACTCACGTTACCAAGTCGATTAGGCACGAATCTATACCTGATCGGACTGTAGTCGTGGTCTCATAATTGTCCGACTCCGGTAAACCTTGAGCGCAGGTTTGTAGTGTAGCAGCTTGAAGTCAACCTCTTCTGCCGGGTTTTGGGGCCAATTTGATTGACCTCTGGGCATTCGGCATGCCGGATCGTGTTTGGAGAGAGAACGTTAAACCGGCAAGAACGCTGATTTGCCATTGACTCGTGGCGTGAATATTGGCCTCTGCAGATGCGCCGTTGCCTCATCAGATTGTACTCGCTACCAAGCTGCCGGTTGGAATGGGCAAGACGTCCAATCAGCTCAGGAAACTGGTTTCGAATGTGCCAGGGACTCTCACGCCGAGACTGGAAGAGATTTGTGCGTTGTAAGTCAGCATGTTGACGTCGGTCGTTATTGCCTTCTCTTCGTCCTCTTGCCCCGGGCCCTAAGAATACTTGACCCCACTTTCGAACATCAAACTTCACCACAGTTCTCTCTCTCTCACTCATACCTCTGGTCTCTGCCCTTATCAACTGCGACAGGCATGGTGCTTGTTGGCTTCTCTGACATCTTGGCCTGGTGGCCTGCCTGCCTGTAAGGCCATCAATACCATCTGGTGCGATATCCTCCGCGGGATGGAAGCACTAGCTTCGCGAAGGTGAGCTCGTGTCGTTTCACTGCTGTGCCACTTCGATGCCTACATTTCGACAGCCCGATGGGGCTTCCTTGGGCATACCGTACAGCTTTGCTAGCTTGCGCTACAACATCTATCATCAGTATGGCATCCTGCACACCAAAGGCACAGGGTCCGCCGTGATCAAGCTGATCAAACATAGCACAATGTGACAGCGATGAGGCGGTCCGACCGACCTTCATCGAGCAACCATGCGTCATTGCGCTACTCCCATGGTGGTCACATCGAAGTGCGGAAAGTGGTCCCGAAAGAACATCGATGACAGAGCACAAAACACCTACGATCGCGCACCTGTGGTGCACAAACGACACGCCCACGCCATGTGAGTGAGAGCAAAACCGAGGGTGCCATCGTGGACAGTCCGCATTCTTGCTAGGCGATGATCGATCAGAGTCTTTGGTTCTATCGATCTACCCTCGAACACATCGACTGAACACGAATCCTTATCATACACGCTCAATCTGCCACCTCGATCATGGAATGCATCCAACATGCCGACTTATCTACGACCGCACACGATGTAGCTGAGCTATGATAAGCGACTCGTTTTTTCTCGGTGCTTATAAACTCACATGGGAAGGTACAGCCTCAGGGTGATGTCCTGCAGCTCGGAGCGTACTTGTCGAATGAGGCCGTCGAATTGGGCGGTAGTCCATCCGAGCTGGGCGGTAAAAGGCCACAAGCCCAGCGCTTGGAGAAGGTCTCCCACCATCTCAACAGATTCTCGACCTATACTGGCCATATTCGGATCTTTGAGAGCAACATCAGCATCGTGAGCGTACGAAGTCCACCACAGAAGAACGACTCTCTGCGGAGCACGAGGCATGTACGCACCTGCGCTCCATCCTCCTATGGGTAAACGCCTGAAGTCGACATAAACATTCCGAAGACCTGCCTCAACGAGAAGTCCTTCAAGCCTGGCCCCAATTCTTGCATCGCGATTCATCGCCTGCATTGACTCGACATATGCGTGCCACCAACGATACACCGCCATTTCGGGCGTGAGCCGTCCGTTGTCCGACATTATATGCATGTGGTACTCTGTCAGCTGGACCCAGCCTGTGCTGGGGCGCAGAAGCGCTCTTATGTCCCGTATGTACGATGGCCATCTATTTCTTTTGAGCCCCGCCGAAATGAATCTAGAGTGCACGAGGTCGTAGGCCTTCAGCTGGAAGACTTCTGGATCGTTCAGTCTGTCATTCAGATTGTAGCCGACAAGCTTCAGGTTTTCCGGCTCGTCCGCCAAATGCATCGGGAAAACATCGAAGCCAGTTACCTATGCAGTCACAAGTCAGCCCGCGTCTCCGCAAGAAACTCCACGCGACTCGTGTTTCTAACAACAGGAACGCACCTCACAATCCTCGTATTCTTCCGCGAATTGGACACACCAATCCCCGCCACCGTAGCCAAGGTCTAAAACCTTCTTTGGGTCGTTCAAAGGTATTCGTGGCGACATAATGGAGTCTTCAAGCAGTCTGTATAGCAACTGATGCTGAGCAATCAACCGGTCTTCTTCGTCATTGTCGCTGGCGTTCGGGACACAGTAAATCCTCTCATCGATGGAGACCTTCTGGAACCGCCTTCCATGTATGTCGACCGTCGCCAGGTCACCGCTCATCCTGTGCAGTATAGCCCAAGAGAATCTCCGGCCTTCAGTATGTCTCGAAGGTTGACGCAGTGGATTGCGAATGCCTTTGTAGAGGAGCGACAGCTCGTGCGTGTGGCTCAAACCATTCAACCACACGAGAGTCGAAATAGCTGTTGGTACGCGGACGGTGATATGTGGATGTGGCTGCTGATTGTGACTGTCCGATCACTACTCCACGAACGCTCTGCGGTGTTCTCAAGAGAATTTTCCTGGAGGGACGGAGACTTCACTGCCGTGGCAAAATGCAATTAACAAACTAATGGTGACCCAGAGAGGTAATCGACCAATTGGAGCTTTGAGATTCTACTACTCGAGGAAGCCTCCAGAAAGTCGGGCAGCCCTTCGGAGCTGCATATCTTACTTGAGTGTTATAGCGAACGCGAATTGACACTGCTTCCGTACGGCAATATCCTGCAGACAGATGCAGTCGAGGCCTTCAAACATCAGGTCGCTACAACATCATCGCCTGCGACAATCCGCGTATACGACACGCGCCTTGACGACTTTGAACGCTATTGAGATAAGAGCGGTCAGCTATTAGAATGCCACAGATAGCTCACATGGGAGACCCCGCCGAAAGAGACGCACCGATCTACTCGCACACCTAACAACGACCCGGAAGCTCGGAACGCGACTGCTGCACGCATACGACTAGTATGACGGGAAGGCGGAGGTCCCTAATCAAGCCCATACGAAGAGCTTGCGTCGATAGCAACAATGCAAGCAAAGTCTGACAGCCGCCCGTCTGCGCTTTTACCCGCGGCTGAAGGGCATTCTGACCACCGTCTAGGCAGACGTTGCTGAGCTCTTCAGTAAGGATCCTGAAGGATCGTGGTGCTCCAACTTCTTCGAAGAACATGTGGATGGCGCACGTCAACTGCGGTCACTCCCGCTGGACATTTAGTACTGTTAGTTACCATGGCGTCGGATTACAACAACCAAAACGGACGCCGTATTAGAGAAAATGCCGTCAAGGATGTGGCCTATGGTGTAAACAATTCTCACGAAGCCCCGCACTCGGAGACCTCTCATCCATACGGGATCTGTAACTTGACGCAGTGCCATCGACGCTCGACTACATAGCCTGAATGCGAAGGCACCAAATCAGATCCGATACCTAAAGGCAAGCAAACTTGGAAGTTCCGCGGATGCGCGCAGCCGCCGCTGAATATGCGAGAGTCGCACTGCAGATGTTTCTCAAGCATCGCCAACGCCTTGCTGCACCTCAGATCCTTGTATGGCACAAAACAATGGCATTTTGGTGTCACGTTTGACGACGGCGAGCCCGCTTCCGCGTTCCGTCGTGCATCTGTTCAGAACTTCATCTCGACTTGTGGCTTTTTGCTTCTCGCTTCGACAACAATCTCGGAGGCCCATTATCGTGGTTCATCTTGGGACCATGGAAGACGCTACTTGGTGCGGCGTACCTTGGGTGCACTTCCACCCGGTCCGCTTTGGCCATCAGAAGTTGTTATGCCGCACACGGTGAGGCTTCCAATGGTGCTAAAAAAGTAGTTCCTTTGCAATATGCGACGTGATGAACCGAGAGCAGAAAAAGCCAGTACAATATTTTGTCGACCGGTGAGTATCATGCTTTCAAGAGTAGAGAGGCATCGATCGGGATCCTGAATGCATTCCGAGCATGCACTTGGTCAACCCGTAACATTTGTGACTTCACAATAACGCTGAGCTTGAACTCTGAGATTCTTAACGCCCTAAAAGATCATTGCGCGCATCGTTGCCCTGAGCTTCATGCTTCGAAGCGCCCACCTGCGGGTCGAAAACGAAAGTGTCCATGTGTCTCACTCACTTTCATGTAAACTGATTTATAGGAGGTATTGTATGATGCTTGTACTGGACGCGCTCGCGGAAGCGCAAGCAGGTGCATGGCTGATGAAGCCTTTCAGACCACATTGAAGTTGTGGACTTCCCTTACAGATATTCCATTGGTGTGACGCACCATCTATTGCTGAATTTGTCAAGAACCATTAAAGTCGTGTCGGCGACGCTTTCTTGATCGTATCTCACAATAGGCCACTTTCGTTCCCTGAAAACATCGATATATGGCGCGCCATGGGTAAGCATTCGTCGCCTATGTTCTTCGACTAGTGGTCAAGTGCACGAGATACAGCCGAATTTACTAGCTTTGACTGAATGTCTATTATCATGTGACCCGCAGTACAATAAGGTTTTTGCATCTGATCGTGAACGAGACGCGCAGACCGACATGTGAAAGCGCGCAACGCGTGAACGCTAGTCCTCCCCACATTTGGCCATGATGCGGTGCCACAACTGCCGAGGTCCATCTGATCAGCCAGCGTCACCCTGCCGAAACAGAGCTCGGCTTCATGAGTTGCGCTCAAGACCTCTCCTCGTGCGCTTGCTGTTGCTCTCTATACCCACTCTCTCCACATTATCTTACCATCTTTCATCACTTGCATAGTTGGGCTCTTTGTTGATACCCATAAACACAATCCTTCGTCTCTGTAGCGCACCAAAAGGAAACACCGCCTCAGCTTTCGTAAAGAACGTGAATCACGTCATGGCTCCTCAAGAGCTGCGGTATGATGGCCAGGTCGTGGTGGTGACTGGTGCTGGCGGTGGTCTTGGGCGCGAGTATGCTGTCTTCTACGGCAGCCGCGGCGCAAGCGTTGTTGTCAACGACCTCGGTGGAAGCTTCAAGGGCGAGGGCAAGGGATCATCGGTACGTGAACGCTGCTCACAGACCTCGAACATGACAACGTAAAGCCTGCGCACAAAGTCAGATTCGAGGCCACCAGAGCTCTCAGAAGCATGGCACAATTGCACTCTTTCACGTGCTTCGGACGCCGCAAAACCTCAACAGAGCGAAGCTGACAACCACCACTAGGCAGCAGACAAGGTCGTCGAAGAGATCCGCTCCGCAGGCGGCAAGGCCGTCGGCAACTACGATTCGGTCGAGAATGGAGAAGCTATCATCAAAACGGCCATTGATGCCTTTGGTCGCGTTGATATTCTCATCAACAATGCCGGCATCTTGCGAGATATCAGCTTCAAGAACATGAAGCAGTCGGACTGGGACCTCATCTACAATGTTCACGTCAAGGGAGCATACAAGTGCGCACACGCGGCATGGCCGTACTTCAGGAAACAGAAGTACGGACGCTTGATTAGCACGGCGTCGGCTGCTGGCCTGTTTGGCTCTTTTGGACAGACCAACTACTCTGGTATGTACTTTGTAGCACTCCTTGAAATGTTCGCTAATTCTTCCAGCCGCAAAGCTCGCCCTTGTTGGCTTCACAGAGACGCTTGCAAAGGAGGGTCTCAAGTACAACATCCTCTGCAACGTCATCGCCCCAATCGCCGCTAGCCGAATGACCGAGACGGTCATGCCTCCCGATGTTCTCGAAAAGCTAAAGCCCGAGTGGATCGTTCCGCTCGTGGCTGTGCTTACACACAAGTCGTCCACCGAGACTGGCTCAATATTCGAGGCTGGAGGCGGTCACATCGCGAAGCTGCGATGGGAGCGAGCCAGTGGCGCTTTGTTGAAGGCAGACGACTCTCTAACGCCTGGCGCTGTTGCAGCCAAGTGGAAGGAAGTTGTCAACTTCTCCAAGCCGGAACACCCACATGGCCCCTCGAATGCACTGGAGCTTCTCGAAGAGGCCCAGAAGCTGCCGAGCAACCCTAAGGGCGAAGAGCTGGACTTCAAGGGCAAGGTTGCGCTTGTCACTGGTGGCGGTGCTGGTCTTGGTCGCATCTACTGCTTGCAGCTGGCCAAGCGCGGCGCAAAGGTCGTTGTTAACGATCTCGTCAACCCCGATGACGTTGTTCAGGAGATTCAGAAGCTTGGTGGAGAGGCAGTCGGCAACAAGGCCGATGTGCAGAATGGCGAGGCAGTTGTCAAGACCGCCATTGAAAAGTACGGCCGCATTGATATTCTCATCAACAATGCTGGTATCCTTCGCGACAAGGCTTTTGCCAACATGACCGACGACCAGTGGGACATCATCCACAAGGTGCATCTCCACGGCACATATTCCTGCACCAAGGCTGCTTGGCCCTTCATGCTGAAGCAAAAGTACGGTCGTATCGTCAACACCACCTCGACCAGCGGTATCTACGGCAACTTTGGTCAGGCCAACTACGCTTCAGCCAAATGTGGTATTCTTGGTTTCTCCAAATCGCTCGCTCTTGAGGGCAAGAAGAACAACATCTACGTCAACACTGTCGCACCAAATGCCGGCACAGCTCTCACTCGTACAATCATGCCTGAGGAGATCGTCCAGGCTCTCAAGCCAGACTATAACGCTCCTCTCGTTGTACTACTCGTGTCAGACAAGGCTCCTGAGCCAACTGGTGGCTTGTATGAGATGGGCTCTGGTTGGTTCGCAGCTACCAGGTGGCAGCGTACTGGAGGCCATGGCTTCCCGGTCGACGTCAAGCTGACACCGGAGGCAGTCGCCGAGCAATGGGGACGCATTACCAACTTCGATGATGGTCGTGCAGATAACCCATATGACAACGCCAGCGGTCTCAAGTCGATCATGGCAAACATGGAAAACACGAGCAAGAAGAGCAAGAAGGAGAAGAAGCCCAGCAAGAGCAATGAGGAGGTTCTCAAGGCTCAAAAGGATGCTTTCGCTGCCAAGGCTGACGGTACTCCATTCAACTACACTGAGCGCGATGTCATTCTATACAGTAAGTACCCACCTTCATCTGATTATCACAACTTGGCTAACAATGGAACCAAGACCTCGGAATCGGTGCCAAGCGCACCGATCTCCCTTTCGTCTACGAAGGCTCCGACGACTTTCAAGTCATCCCCACTTTTGGTGTCATCCCACCATTTAACGCCGAAGCTCCCTTCGACTTCGCCGACATCGTGCCCAACTTCGACCCCCGCATGCTCTTGCACGGCGAGCAGTTCCTTGAGATCCGCAAGTTCCCCATTCCCACGGAAGCGAAGCTCATCTCCATCCCCAAGCTCGTCGAAGTCGTGGATAAGGGCGCTGCTGGACTTGTTGTGTATGGCTCCGTCACTAAGGACGCAAAGTCCGGTGAGGACATCTTTTACAATGAGAGCACCGTCTTCATCAGGGGCTCGGGCAACTTCGGTGGACAGAAGAAGGGCGCAGACCGTGGTGCCTCCACCAAGGTACACACGCCGCCCAAGCGTGACCCAGACGTTATTGTCGAGGAGAAGACTACTGAGGAGCAAGCTGCTATCTACCGTCTCTCCGGTGACTTGAACCCTCTCCACATCGACTCGCAATTCAGCAAGGCTGGCGGCTTCCCTACGCCCATTCTTCACGGCCTGTGCAGCTTCGGTATTAGCGGGAAGCACGTGTTACAGGAGTTCGGACCTTTCAAGAACATCAAGGTCCGATTTGCGGGCGTCGTACTGCCTGGCCAGACACTCATCACGGAGATGTGGAAGACCGGTAACACGGTTGCATTCCAGACGAGGGTCAAGGAGACGGGCAAGTTGGCCATCAGTGGAGCTGGCGCGGAGTTGATGGGTGGTGGCAGTAAGTTGTAGGGATAGGACAGGAGGATGGAAGTAGCGTGTTTTGTCGATTGACACTTGGTAGATATGTATTATTGTGATATTGAGATTTTCTAGTTGATCATTGATCCTCTTGCCTGCTGTGGGAGTATACATCGTTTCATTCGATCAAATTCACGGCAACGTTCCTTTGGTACCGCATCATCGCACAATCACACTACACAGCCTCATCACACCCCCAAAAGACGGGACCATGCATCTCACGCACTACAAGATCAGTTGACAGCATCGCACGAACAGATGTTCGCTGGCAAACTATGTATGGTAACATGTTTCCCTCCTCCACCCTGCTCCCTTTGTTCCTCTCCACTCATTTCTAACCCGCAATTATGCCAACACAACTTCCTCACCTCCCCGTCTCAACGCGCGACTTCGCCATTGATACTTCTCACGCGCTGAACACTGTCAGACGAGTACCGCCTTCGCCGCCGAAACAACCGCCACCCAGAGCAAGGCGCTCAGATTCATCGGTTGCGGAGGAGGATGTTGCGGCGAGATCAGTGACGCCGCCGGTGCCGGTCAGGAGTCCGATGAGGAATGTGGATTCGCCGGAATCACTTGAAGGTGAGGGCGCGAGAAGAATCGCTGTGGAAAGAGAGGTACATACTCCATCAAGCGCGCCTGAACCACGCTCCTCGCGAACACAGCCGTTGTTATCTCAAATCCCGACTTCACTAGCACCGCTATATTTCGAACGAGCCGTACAGCCTCCAGCACAGCCCATTGCTCTTCAGCCCTTGAAGCAACTACCGACGTCCTTTTACGCGCCGAGACTGGCCCAGCCTGCATGCGCAGCACCAGAACATCGTACCGCGCCGCCAGCTCGTAGAACTCCGAGCCAAAGGAAAAACTGGAAATCAGCGTGGCTCAATAAGACTCGAATTGTCCTGCGCGTTGTTGTATTCCTTCTACTTCTCATAGATATGTCGATGGCAATCACAACATGGGGGATTAAGCGCCTCTCAATCGACCTGATCCTCGTGACTTTTGTGAGTATGCCTCCCCTTCCGTGACTGACATCCCCACTAATACTGCGAGACTCCTTTGGTCCTCGTATACAACCTCGCCGAGTTCATCATGGTCATATTTCGAGGCCGTGGTATGCGTATATGGATCGTTTTGATTATCGACTTCGTGTTGGCGGCCGGCATGATGAGCAGTGGGGTGTACGAGAAGAAGAGATTCAGTGGGTATAATGATGAAGATTGGAAGGAGCTTGAGCGTAGTGTAGGGTCGCTGGCTACATTTGCTGCGATATTACTTTCTGCGGGCGTGCTGCAGGGGTGCGTGTGGGTGTTGGGGTTGGTTGGGTTGAGTCGGAAATTGGATGGGCGGGAGAGGGAGACGGGTGTCTGACTGCGAACACCGAAGATGGGCGCGAAGAGGAAATACTCCATTATTCTACGAATGCAGAACAGCACAGTATACTATTGCCGTTTGTTGTTACTTATATTTGTCGGCACACCCTGGGCAACGCCTACTTCATTCATCCCAACCACACAACTCCCTTTGCCGCCTTTGTTGCTCTGGCCATTCTTTGCCGATCTTGTTGTCTCCAGCTCCGATTCCGTCTTCATTGTCCTTGCCAGAGGTCCATTGCACGGCCATCAAGCTTGCACTATTGCCCCTGCCAAAAGACTTGAATAATTGGTGAACGTGAAACGCACCACCTTTGTTGACCTTGCTGCTCTGCCTCCTCGATGCACTTGTCTGTCGCCCTCTTCGAAGAGCTTGTCAGCTGCCTCGTACTGCTCTGCGTACAGTCTGTACGGAAATGGATCTGCCGCCATGTTGCTTAAGTAGAGGTGGGACGTTCAAGACAGCTAAGAGACTTCTAGGTTGAGTGGAAGAAGATTCCAAAAGACTTCGGAATGATGTGACAAATTTGATCACGGACAGTTGTGTGTTCTCGTGAAGAGGGCTTGGGATGAAATTGGTATCTTGAAGGGTGAAAGATGTGCCAGAAGGGTGATCGCGAATCGCAACGTGAACATGAGCGGTAGCGGCGAAGACGTAACAATGAGAGAGACGATTGAATCGAGGGATATGGTAAACCTATGACGAAAGGGCAAAGTCAGTTTCACTAGGTGCGGCGATGATTCGTGATCGATTGAGGCAGCATTAGCTATCCACCGACTTTAAGGGCTACGATAATAGTTACAACCTAAAATAATAGCGTGTCTATCTCTAATAGCCTATTAGTAAGGCAGAAGTCTTTACAAGACGTATTAAGGATATACAGGCTGCACTTTAGTCGTACTCTGGGTAGGGCTTTGCTGAGCTAATCGATCATGAAGTCTTGCTGCACCTGGTAGTATGTACCACAACTTATGACCTGTAATATTCTATTCGCATTGTGCGTGCGCATTATTGACAACCACAACTTAAGCCTTGGGATGCTGATGTACGGTTGAATCAAGCTCATACTGATCAGTGTTCTGGGGTTTCCAGAACTGCTTGTCGCCCTTGGCCATCCGGATGAACCACGGTTGCGCGCGAGCAGTCTCAGCGTTGACTAAGCATAATTAGAGAACGTTTCAAGACCAGTTCGACAACTACGCGGTACTTACAGCTCCAGTACTCCTTGTTGTCGTAATCTGGTGGCAGCAACTTGCCGCGCGAGACCTTTCCAAGTGCCCACGTGAAACTGTTTATGATCGTGTAGCACATGATGCCAGCGATGAGGCCGTATGCGATCGAGTACGAAAATGGCATGAACATGAGCGTGACGAAAGCAGGAATACTGTCGCCAGGGTAGTTCCAGTTTATGGCTAGCTTAAGACAAGAAACGCCATGTTAGTCTCGCTCCTATTGATTGGATTGGATTGGGGGGACACCACTTACTACGCCGCGCATCATCATGCAGCCAACAAGAATAAGCGCACCACCCGTCGCCCATGGCGGTATAGACGCAAAGATAGGTGCGAAGAAAAGGGACACAAAAAACAGAATGCCGGTGGTGATTGCAGTGAGACCCGTACGGCCACCCTCTTGAATCCCAGCTCCTGACTCGACAAAGGCCGTGACGGGCGAACTACCAAACAGACTTCCAATCGAGATAGCCATAGCATCAGCACAATAAGCAAGTGTCGATTTCGGAAAGTCGCCGGTGACTGGATCTACGACACCCGAGAAACGTGCCATGGAATAAAGCGTGCCCGTCGCGTCAAGGATGTCCACGTAAAGCATAGTGAAGACAGCCAGGGCAAATTGACCGCCCACCTTCGTAAGATCCCAATCCTGCGCAAGGAGGATCCGCTTAATCGGGTGAAAACCAACAACATTTTTGAAGAAGTCGAAGCGGGAGTCGCCGATGACCGAGCGTGGGAAGAATGTGATAGCGGTATCCCGCGGCCAGGAGCAGATAGAGACGATCGCAATACCAACGATGATTGCGCCCCGTACCTTATCTATAGCGTTGTCAGTCAACACGTTATGTACGGTGAGCTTCTTTAGGGGTGTACTTACATGTCATGAGTAAAGCAGTGAGAACGCCACCGACCAGGAAGCCAAGCCACATAGTCGGATTGGTAGCCTTGTGGCTCAGACAGGCACCGCTATCTGGGTCGCGATACTCCGGAGGGCAGCCACCAAGTTCGAGCGGGGTGGCTGAAGCTCCTGTCACGGCACCTAGCCCAGCGCTGTACGACAGCCCAATCAAGGTCAAAAACAATCCGATTCCAGCGCCGCAAGCAACTTTGATCGAGGCTGGGATGATACGTGCGAGCCATTGGCGGATACCGAGAAGCGAGAGAGCGACGAAGATGAAGCCCTCTACGAAGACAGCGGTCATGGCGGTCGAGTATGAGATGGGGCCAGTACCGTGGACTAGAGGTGTATGTACGAAGTCAGTGTATGTCTCACATGCAATTCGTACAGGGAACTCTCTTACAGCCGACGATCTGGTATGTCAGATATGCATTCAGTCCCATGGCTGGTGCGACAGCAACCGGAAGGTTTGCGCTGATGCCCATGAGGAAAGATCCGAGAGCGGCGATTGCGGCTGTGGCAGTGATGAAGTCACGGTTGATCTCCAGTAGGCACATATTGTAGGCCTCGTCAGCCAGGCAAGTAGGGTCGACCGTATCAGTGCAGACACATGTACCTCCTGAGTCCGTGAGGACGGATGCCTATCTACTTAGTAGCTGTCGAACATATGGTAGTGGGCCCACTCACATTGACGGCTATGATGTAGGCCATGGTGAAGAAGGTCGTGAGGCTAAGCTATGTCAGTGCTGATCACAAAACATTTGGTGCAGAAGATGACTCACCCTGCTCGCAGCTCTGTCGTGAACCTAGCATTGCTGATTGCGTTGGGCTGTGGACGTCAGCTCTAATATTGAGAAGTAGACTACACAAGGGTGCGATAGAACGTGTGATGCTCCACGATGTCGGCTGAAGGTCCGCAATGTCCCATGACACGAAGGTCACGGCATCATGAACTTACGACTTCCTCCTCGCGTCATGGTGTGAATGAAAAATCGAGAGAGCTGCTTACATGGCCACTGCCATCGAGATGGAAGTACTTCCCAACAAACGAACGAGCTACTCGGTCATTGAGAGCAGCTTTGTTGCGCTCAATGAAGCCCATCTTTGCTACTCAGTAACGATGGGTGTAAAGGTGAGGGATAACGGAGGGTCCAACCGGGACCACTTCGTAGAAGTAAGTTAGTCAAACTCACCCAGAGAAGCGATACCCGCACGCGGCCGCTAGCCAGGAAAGGGGCGTGGTGGAGATAGGTAGTATCTTGCCCGGCGATGTTCATCGTGGAACATTTACCGATATTGGTAGTCATTTTAAGGTAGGATGTGATGAGTTATGCGTCAGACTAGTCAGGAATCCGAATGGTCGTATATGCGTTCAAGGTTGTACCACTACCTGTAGGTAGGCGAAGACCGTGATGGGACAGGACTTTACTCCTACGTCTCATCTGTACACTATGCGAAGCATGTCTCTCTCGGCGCCATGCAACCTGGCAGCCGCATAGCGCCTTCCAAGAGCCACGAACAACTTTTGGGCCCGGTCCAAATCCTCGTTTCGATAATCTTCCGCGTAAAGACGGGCCACGGTGGCTCGGCACCTGTAAGGCTCGTTCGTGCTTGAGTCAATACGATAACTTCTGCGAAGCATCCTTTCTTTTCGAAATGTGCGTCTATCCTCGTATCATGTCTTTTGGCCACAAAAGAGACATTGTGAACAACTGACACAGTCTGCGGAGATGTGGACAGGGAGTGCCTGGCTGGCCCTATCTGGAAGTTCTGCGGCCTGGAGCGCATCGCGACATCGGTGCAAAGCCTCGATGTAGAATCAGAGGTCGCGCGACCATACCGTTGGAACCAGATTAAAACACGTCAAACTAGTGGCTCTTTCGCATGTTCACGATTGGCCCGGCAGGGCGGCATACTTCCTGGACCCTTCTTTCCAAACGAAAGGCGGGTAGTAGTCAGCCGGGCGTTAATTGATGGCGGCCGCTGGAAGCCTCAGAGTCGCGTGGTCGCTTCTGGTGGAAACTCTTGTTTTGGATGTACATTCACATGCCACAGCTTCTTTCGGTGTCTAATCGATGCAATAATCCAAGATCGTTTGGGATGTGACGGACATGAGCGTGTCTATCGAGATCCAAACTGCAATGATGGGTCCACATGACGGACAGTGGAAGGTCACTGGCGTTGGGGGGCCCAAGCTTTTCACTAATTAACGTCGGTGGTTCTTCGGCGGGCTCCGCTATGCGACATCCTACCCTGACGAGAACCCATGGGGCTTTCGAGACTGGTACTGTTTAAGATCTAGTCAACCAGTAGCCCAAGATAAAGAGTCATTTCGGGATAAGGTACCGCGTATGGCTTCGATATTGGGCAGCTTTCCGAGGTTCACTCTCGTGGAAGTGAATAACATGTCGGACATGGTAGTGACCGCGTGCTCAGGCCCACATTGACGGAGTCGACATGTTTCCGACTTTCGATATACCACCGCAGCATGCGGAGACAGTGGGCGCAAGGAAGGCGAGAATTGCGAAAGAGGAGGAAACGACTAGACGGTCATCTTCAGCAACTTCACATTCGTCTGAAAGCACGAAAAGCGCAACGGTCAAGAAGAGCGGAACGGGCTGGTTTGGAAAGAGCAGTAAGAAGGGTGTCCAGGAGATCTCATCCCTACCTTCTTCCCTCAGCAAGTTGCAGCTGCAAAAACAGCCAGAGCCAGAGATTCGGGAGATTGAGCCATGTCCTCCAACAGCTCGTCTTCCTTTACCTCCAGGTCAGCGAGATACATCGAGGAGATCATCGAGCCGTGCGAACTATGAGTATCATGCTCTTCCTCCAATGCCTTACCCGTCACCACCAATGAGGTCTTTGCCATCTCTTCCACCCTCCGATGCGCTTCCACGACTACCAACGTCATCAGGTATGTTTCCAATTTCCTTCTTTTGTTCATTCCCAGCAACCTGGCTGAATTGCCGGGGGATCGGCGGTGATCGGCGTATTTCTTAGTCGTGGTGCTTCAGCCTGTACTAAGATATCGTGCAGAGACGAATAGCGGGAGGAAGTCGCAATACTCCACCACCACTACTTCTTCAGATCGTACCACACTTTCTGGTAGAAGCGTGTTTTCAAACAACTCGCAATACGACAGTGCACTGTCAGAAAAAAGCTGTGATGACTCTCGTCTGGGCAGCAGTATGCAATTCGAGACTGTCGCGCGTGTAAGCCAACAGAGCGACAATACTGCTAAGGCGTCGCTGGGAGCATTTCGGCGGGCCCTAGCCAAGATGGAAAGCGCTGGCGCTCGCATCATAGCTGCTAGATTGAGTGAGGAGTGGGATGGCCTCGATGATGACGAGAGCTATCGAGAAGTCGCTTTCGAGAAGCACTTATGGGCATTGACTGCCTACCAGCGCCTTACACAGAACAAGCAGCTCCAGTCACATGCTCATGAAGAACTCAACAATAGCCGTCCGGAGGATCAGCGTAGAATACTTCACCTTCACGGCTCACTAGGTACGCTTCAAAGGATCTCGAAATACTGACTTTTGGCTGACCTCAACAGCCGACGGCTGGATACTTGCAGCTCGCTATCCCGCAGCTACAGTCTACACCCTCTCATCGACCAAAATCTCCCACCCACCAACATCCTATCCCGCCCCTCTCAACCACCACTCCCTCTACGTCCCATCTCTCTCCTCAGCAACACCGTTCCCAGACAACTACTTCGACGCCATCGTCTCGCGCTCCATTGCAACCCTTCTCCGCAACGAGGAATGGGCCAGCTCGTTCTTCGACTACATGCGGGTCCTCAAGCCAGGCGGCCACATCGAAGTGCTCTCTATCGACCCCCATCTATCCTGCGAAGGACCAAAGTTATCAGCATGGGTCGACGAGCACTTAACATGCAGACTTGAAGCCCATGGTCAGAGTATGCAAGCGTCTGAGACGGTGCTAGACACTATGGAGATTGTGGGCCTCGAGAACATACGCCACGCACGCGTCGCTCTGCCCGCACACTCGCTAAAAACGACAGTAAGACCGGCACCGCCATCTTCACATACATCTGGAGCTGCGATGCCGTCACCTACGTCTCAGGATACGGTGGATGCAGGCAGGATGATGTCGTTCCTTGGACGGCACTTTTACCAGGATATGCATGGTCCTTTCTTGCATGTCCGGGAAGGAGAAGAATGGTTTTGGGCAAGGAGAGATATCAGGGATGAGTGCGAGAGGTACAAGACCAAGATGGTTCTGACGATTACGTGTGCGCAGAAGGCGAATCGTTCGAATTCGGAGAGCTATCTTGATCTTTGAGGCTTGCGGCGCAGCACAATACCTTTTCCTTTCATCTGTTAGCATTGTCCCTTGCAAGCTTTGACACACCTGCTATGTTTTGCGCATCACCTAGCTGGATCTAAATAGAAACATCTACGTCGAACTGTATTCCCGCTGGTCATACTCGCCCACAATTCTTATGAAGTCTACGCTCGGATACACACAAGAAGCATTCCGAGCAAGAAGCTGTGTCACGGACTAGGACTGGGCCGCATACCGCTAAGGGTACTGGATCGACAATCGTCCCAGGATCTGGCATCGGATCAGGCACCCAGTCTTCTGGGACTCATTCCAACACTCGTACCCCTACCCCATTCGGTCATCTTGAGCTGGAGAGCGACATGGGAGCTGGCACACTCGGGATCAGGGCTGGGGATATGTCCTATCGCCGCGTCGCAGGGCCCTTGGACAAGGATCGAACGCAGCGTACTAACAAGAGGGAGCACTCAAGAAGATTTCAGATGCTGCCCAGTTTAGCAACAACATTGTCGTATCCGGCAACTTCACAAAGGCTGCATCGAACTTGGGTAAAATATACAATTATGATGTCGAACAATAGACTGTACATATCTTACGATCGTGGGGGTTATCGCTTGGCCGCTGTGTTCTGTTTCTTCATATCGTCCCTCATCTCCTGCTTGATCCGACTAATCGTGCCAGCACCGCCATAAATCAGCGCAGTATACACCTGCGCCACGCTCGCGCCTGCGTCCAGGATCTCACGTGCTTGTCGTCCATTCGTAATGCCGCCAGTAGCAAAGAGAACCTTACGCGATGACGCGGACTTCGAGTTTTCGTCCAGACCCTTCCGGTACTTGCTCACAAGCGCGAGCGTACGCTCAAACATCTGCGGGCCAGAGTATCCGCCCTGCTCGAGAAGCAGCTTCGCTTCTGAAGCAGGCAGTTGATAGCCCTTGGGAAACGGGTCTGGCCGATTTTTTGTCGTGTTACCAACGATGACGCCGTCTACGCCAGATTCCCAGACAGCTTCGCAGATACCAGCGACCTGCTCTTCCGTATCTTCGTCTGGGCTGACTTTGACCATGATGGCAGGCTTGACTTTGCGGTCGATCTTCTTCACTGCCTGAACCACGCCAGACAGAAGGCGTGTCAGAGGCTCGACGTTCTGCAGAGTGCGTAGGCCGGGCGTATTGGGTGAAGAGACGTTGACGACGAGGATGTCGGCGTACTTTCCGACGTGACCTACGGCGGTCGCGTAGTCACGTACAACAGCGTCGATGTCATTCTCTGACGTTGTCTTGTTCTTGGCAACTTGGACGGCCATGAGCCTGCCTTGCTTGAGCGAGCCGGGCGGCACACCAGCCTCGCCATTGAGCACCTTCTGCTCGGCCTGCTCGTCCATACCCAGTCCTGCGTGGTACGCGAACTCCCTCACACGCTGTCGTAGCCTTGATGCGACAAGTTCTGCGCCTTCCGAATTGAAGCCATAGCGGTTGATGAGAGCATTTTGACTTGGCAGCCTGAATACTCGTGGCTTTGGGTTGCCTTCTTGTGGTTGAAGTGTGATGGCGCCTACTTCTACCACGGCCGCACCTAGCTCGAGTAGTGCTGTGGGTATCTCGGCGCCCTTGTCAATGCCTGCGGAGGTACCAATTGGGTTCGCAAGGGTGTGCCCAAAGACCTCAACCGCAAGGTCACCAGCAGCATCGGCATTTCCTCTTTCTCTTGGGTTCAGTCCTAGGCTGTGCAACGCCTTCAGTATGCGATTGCCAGCATGATGCGCATCCTCGCCATCAGGGTAGATTTGGCGTAACGCAGGTACGATAAGCCACTCGTGTATGCTTGCACGGGTATCAGTGACGTAGAGGAAGCCGAAAGAGAGTGTAAATGCCAGCACGGTGCCGTATATGAGGTTCTTGGTGCGCGTGCCAGCAGAGCGAATGTTGGTCGCGTTCTGGGTAGCCACGACGGTTTCGGTGGAAGCGTGTCTTCGGGGCTGTCGCAATGGGCACTGCGAGGGCCGGTATCGCGCAATCGAGGGCCGCACTCGGAGGGCGCGCAATTGAGCGGCCGTATTCATGGTAGCGAGCGTCGTGTGCAGCCCATGCGACGTTCAATGGCCGTGCAAAATGTGTCGCGAGTCGCGAGCTTGGTGGTTCGGAAACCGCTCCGCCGACATGACATCGGCTTAGTAATCCAGGTACATAAACTTCACCTCGTCCTCGTCCAACTTCCCAGCTTGCCTTTTGTCGTCCACGAGCCGAAATTCGAACATACCTGAAGAAGGATCTATTCAACCGTTTGGGCTAGTCTGCGTAAACTACACTTTGCCAACGCTGTCTAAATAGAGCATCTTCCTACTCGACAGTTGTCACGCAGGGATGAGAATGGTTGTGGAGTGCTGTGCTAAGTCATGAAGGCTGCTCGAATCTATAATCGTTTGGAAGGAAATAGTAACTTGAGCGGAAGTGCATAGTTGTCTTTTGATTTCGTTCGACATTCGATGGTGTGGCTACATGGACTTGGGCCTTCGCGGCAGTTATTTTGCCAGATATCCTCCGTGTGTTTATAGCCAGAAATGCTTGCAACGCTCTCGCCCAACGACTAGGGATACCCTACATTTTCCCTCACGGAATGCATTCAGATGGCCTGATGCGTCGTCCGCTGAAGTATTTTCAAGCCGTCGGGCCAGTTTCTACACCTTGATCATAAACTTGGCCTCGTCCTAGTCCGCCGCATATATCAATCGGTCTAGTCAGGATTTACGTTCACGATGCCCTTCTGTTCCTTGGCCCGCGAGTAGTCTTCGCATGAACGTACTCTAAGGCATTGAACTTCGTGCATTTATCCAGCCAAGTCTGCACAGTCTCCAAATTATGTTCCAACCACCTTTTTAGAACAGTCGTTCCGAGATAAAATCCCACATGTGAGAACAATACGGCAAGTCAACAAGCCACCATATTTTCCAGGAAGCTTCAAAAAACTCTCATGCAATGATCAGACCGCGCTCGACTCACAGAGATGATGATAAGGACATTCCAGCACGAATGATCAAGGGTATGTTCTCGCCCAACCAGCACACTCTCTACGCCCACAACACGAAACAACACCCCGCCCCCGCTACCAATGCGACAAATGCGCCCACCTCGCATCCCCATCCGTCTCGCCCTCCTCACTGTACACACCGTCAGCTACAATCCAGCATCACCACCGACCCAACAATCCCTACCTCACGCAAGCATCAAAGGAAACGGGGCAGCTACCACTCGTATACCCAGCCTGAGTTCATCTCCATGAACTCCGTGCACGCCTCCTTGAGCGCAATATTCGGCCGGAGCTCTCCAATTGTCAGTGTCTCGCGCGTCAGCGGGTCCGTGGGACTGCGCTTCAGGTGCTCGATGAGTGTGGCGCGCTCGTACGAGCGTCCGTTCTTGGTGACGACGGGGTCGTGCATGATTTCGAATGTTATGCCATCGATGAGGTAGTCTGGGACTTCGCGCTTCTGCTGGTTCTCCGGATCGCTTATTGCGAACGCTGTGCGGAGATCGTCTCTCTTCTTTTCGAATTCTGTTCTACATTCCTGTTTCTCCTCTTGGCCTGCTGATAAACTGACTTCGCCCGATTCTATGCGTGCTTCGATCTCATCTGTGTCTTTCTTAAAGTCTATTTCGAGCTTGGACTCGAGGTCGGATAAGAGGTCGCCGCGCCGCCGTATGCGTTCGCGCTCGCGGATGTCCCATTTTGCTTTTTTGCATTTGAGCACGAGGGCGCAGATGGTGGCGGCGTTGGAGGTCTGTTGCGCGGTGGTGGTGCAGAGTTCGTAGGCTGTGAGGGCGGAGGAGAGGGCTTCATTGGGGTGGTTGATGGAGAGTTGGGCTTGTGCTAGATTACATCAAATCAGCCTTGTATTCCGTCCTACATCATCCTGATCTCGCAGGTGTCTTGAGCATACCCAGGTAGAAGAAGGCTTTCATATTGTCCTTCAGCAGCTCTATACTGCGTATGCAGTCGTCGATCACGCCCTCCCATTTCTCGAGCTTTAACCGCGCATTCGCTCGGTTTGTGAAGAGCAGTGGGTTGTTGGAGTTCTTCTGTATCGCCTGCGAGTACAGGCTTTCAGCCTCCTGGTAATCGCCCGTCTTGAAGCATTTATTGCCCGCATTCTTCAGCTGCTCGGCGGCATACTCGTTGCCTGGAGGCGGCATACTGAAATTCACGTCTGCAGAGACAGATATATGGTGGGACGCGATCGCGACGTGAGGGTTGCGTTGCGAAGGCACGGAGGAGGTCGGCGTTAAGACGTGGTGATTGGGCAGAGACTACGACCGCGAGGTGGGGCGCAGATTTGAGGGTCGCGGTCGTAGAAGGTTCGAGACGGTCTAAAAGATGATGAGCTGAGCAGAGCGGGTAGTCCGGCAGAGGTGAGATGGAGTATTGTCGAGGTTTGGCGCTCAGCCGTTCCTTCCAGCGAGCGCCATGGTGCTGCGTGTTGATGCGCCGACACAGCCACGCGCCTCTTGCAGGTGCTGGCGGGGCAAGCAATCAGTGTGGTGGTTGTCGCGTGCTGCAGCAAAATGCGAAAACAAAGAAAAGTATCAAGAGCCAGCGTTGTTTCTTGTGGTTTACAACAAAACCTAGAGAGCTAGCCCGAACGCCGTCCCAACTAAAATTACACTATGGTGTTCCCCTGCTGTAGCGTACTGGTGGACCTCATACAATTTGCTCCGTACGCTGAACACCGTCCTGCAGAACTTTGACACCACTCAGCGTCTGCTCATCCCCCTTAGAGTCCCTTCTGCCCTCTTTGAACATGTTGTGGTAGCTCCTCTGCCGCCTCAGCTCAACACCTTCGTCTTCCTCTTCGATCGCGTGCCGACTTGGTGGCTGGCTCCTCCTCCTCCTGGGTGCTCTTAGTGTCCCTAGCTTGACAGCTTCGTCTTCCGTTGCTGAAGACTCTGTTCGTCCTCTGCTGCCGCTCCTGTTCCTCATCCGTCCTCTGAAGGTGTGGTCGGGCTCTGCGTCGCTCCTGCGTCTGGTCTTCTTCTGGGCGATGGTGGGAGGTGACACGCTAGACACCGGAGAGGATGCACGATGGTGCTTGCGGTGGTGTTCTCGGTATCGAGATCCACTAGTGCGATCGTGGCCTCGTGAAGGTGAGGATGCTCGTCGTGGAGAGACCGAAGATTTTCGGCGCCGCTTAAGCCGCCCACGCTCCTCGGAGTCTGTCTCATCGATGACAGGACCGGTGTCGTATGTCTTGATAGACGATGGCACAGGCGTAGCCGGCTCTTCCGCGAGTGTGGTTGAAGACATATTGCTTCCGTGAGGTTTGTACGCTTGCTTCGAGCTTCAATTCAACTGAAAAGGAAGAAGAAGTGAAGCCTGAACGAGCACTCCAAGCCTGGAGTGCGTGAGGGGTGCATTAGTGCTTGTATGCGGGCCGTTCGAAAAATGATGATCGTTCTGCGGCGGCTCTCATGTGAGCATACCTACGCCTCATGTCTGTCAGCTATGGTTCGGGACGCCGTTGCTCAGCTGAGACGTCATTGGCCTGAGCGTCGACCTTGTTCGGGAAACGACCATCACGTTGCTCACATCAACGTGCAGTTGGCACTACACGCGAGTGTCACTTCTGAGACGCGTCTCCGATGGTGTCGACACGTGCGTACGCTGAACATTGCAGAACTAACTTATTGTCCACCAGCAACCGCGCGTTGTCTGAAGGTAGGACCTCGAGGCAGCACGCATCTTGCGACTGCTTGTACGCTTTGCTATCATTCAATCATTCGAGCTGTCTGTCAACAAATGCAGACTATCGTTCAAGTGCGCCTGCTCACCTGTAGAGCTTACGAGCAGAACCTTAGCCGTCCAATCCAGATGAATATGACCTATGAGAATCACGACTGGATTTATCCATAACATTTCTACAAGCTATGGTAAGCCTGCAGTACTTTGCAGCCTGAGGCCGATTATGCTACGAACGGTTAGGGCCACTCGATCATGTTGGTCCTAAGCGCATCCTTCTCAGCCTCCTGCATCACGACAGTGACACTCACAACTCGTCGTCATGAACGCAGCTACTCAAGTCAATGAAACATCAGTGCCCTCGAACTTCACAGATATCTACGCTACTTTGGGGCCCAGCGACATACGCCTGGTCGACCTCCTGCCAGAGCCGGACCACGGAGCGCCCATCCGCATACGCATCAGGACAGTCAGTCTCGATGACACACCCCGATATGCAGCTCTATCGTACGTTTGGAACCCTCAGGACGGCACTATGAATCCTTCTACTGTCCACGAGAACGTGGAGGTCAACGGATATCCAGACTTGGCCATGACCGTTGGGCCCAATCTTGCTGCTGCCTTGCGTCAATTGCGTAAAAATGACACCGTACGTACTATCTGGATTGATGCTCTGTCCATAAACCAGTCGAGCGACAGGGAGCGTAATTACCAGGTAGCACTAATGGGCCAGATTTATTCCTCCGCTGAGGATGTTTACATATGGCTTGGTCCGCACAAAGGTCATACTGATCTCGTCATGGATAAGATCAGTACTGATCACTTCCAAGGCCACCAGTCTAAGGACGTCATGTATGCTCTGGAACTTGTTCTCGGCCGTGATTGGTTCGGGAGGGTCTGGGTTGCGCAAGAATTGGCTTTGGCCTCGCGCGATCCAATAGTGCTCTGTGGTCCCAACATTGTACGTTGGTCCCATTTTGCAGCCACCGTTCAAGTCATCAGGGCTCGTATCCTTGACGAAACGATTATGCCAGGCGTCCGTGATCACTTGGGAGAGCTGAAGGATCCCGTCAGCGATCGCGCTAGAATCTCACGGCGACTGAAGGAGAATTATCGCAAGTCGCATGATCCTGATATGGAGTCAATAGCAGTGGCCTCGAAGGCCCTTCGAGTCAGCAAACTCGCAGAAATCAGAGACATGGGAGACCGCGCCACCCTAGCGGACCAGATCGAGCGTACACTGTATATGCAAGCAAGCGATCCCCGGGATCGAATATTTGCATTGTCAGCATTGACCAAATCATCATCCCAAAAGGTCATGGCAGACTACACCAAACCAACAGAGCAGGTTGCGGTGGAGGTTGCAGCGCTGTTGATACGACACGATTTCGTAGGCTACATGACGACGAGACTGTGGGAACACACGCGATATCCGACTGGACACACTCCAGGCTATAGCATGCCACTCATATTTCCAAGTACTAGTGTGGTACCATCGTTTTGCCCGGAATTAGAGGTTCTGGGCCGAAGGAGCTTGAATTCACGCTTCGCACCGCCAGCAACAGCGATCCGCCAAATCATGGCACGTAGAACGGGCATGTTACCTATCGCTGACTTCACCAAGGACTGCCGCGAGTTGATGACACTTGGCTACGATATGGGTCGTGTCACAACCATAGATCCCTCGGGGGGAGGATTCGTAACAAGCAAAAATTACCACGGGTATGCACCCTTCAACGACGAACCGCCATTCGAACTTCTGCTCGTTGGCCTTTTCGGCATCAACGCACCCTTTTTTTTGCGCCAGACACAGGATGAACCAGCCAAATACAGAATCCTCGCGTTCGTGACCATGTCAGATGAAGAGTTGGTGAATCACTACGATGCACGCTATACGAGTGGCTCGGTTTCTCAGCACACCTGGGGCCATACCTTTTTGGAAAATGCAGAAACAGGAGAAAAGTATCCAAGCCGCTATAGCATTGCGACGCAGGACCTCAGGAGATGGGAACACATGAAGTGGTTTGACTCACTGCGTTCATCGAGCGAAGCTGATCGCTTCAAGCTGTACGTAATCATCTAAGTAACGGTGAAAGGAAACGGGACATCTGCGGGACATTCCGACCTACGCTCGAGAAGACGACTAGTGCGCTTTGGCAGACACTGGCCGCACTTAGGCTTTGTGTTATCGGATACATCGAGATGTCATTCGGAACTACAGCCTGGACCACTGCCTCTCAGCAAGCCTCAACCCATCCTCTCCATCCACCAGTACACACCAACCCTCACTTCCTCCGCCTCCATCGCCACCAATCGCAGCCTTGAAATTCGCTTTCGCATATTCAAGGACTTCTCTGTCGAAGCTACCAGGCTGCAACCATACGGCTGGAACACCAGCCTCTTTCGCCTCTTTGAGTAACTGCTTAGTCACTGCTGGTGGCGTAATGACAGATAGCGAGTACGATGATGCTGGCGGATCTGAAAGTGCTGTTGGCGACGGCACAGTTGTGTGGTCGCGCTTGAGTATGTTCACGCTTGGAGCGCGTGGGTTTATTGGCGTTGCTGGGAGTGAATGTTGAAGGTACCACGCGAATACTGTTAGAATATCAGTCGCTGTGATTATAGCTTTGTATCTTCATGGACTGAAGCTTGACTTACTTTTGTGGCCGTACTTGCTTGGGTCGGACGATGCGCCTGCGACGGCAAATCGTGGGGAGGAGAAGAACGTCCTGAGTGCTGCTTCCATATCTGCTTCGCGCCGTTGGCCTCTCGTTGTGGGCATGAGTATGGAGATTTGGAGATAGAAGTTGTATTTGGGATGCTTGAAATGTGGTTGATGTTTGGAAGAGGACTGCAGTGAAGGGGTCTTATCGATAGCCGAGGCAGCACGTCATCGCACACCATGATCCTTCCACTCGTCTCGTCTCATTCTGCACTTTGCTCAATTGAGCCCCTGCACTAAACAAAACCTGGCGCCCGTATTAATTGTGTTCGACCTGCAGAACGTACTGAATGGCAATTGCTGTCACTCCAACTGCACGATCGCCTTTGTACTTTCGAGGTCGCCTGGCAACACTTCGCTCCGTCAAGACCTTGTACAGTGAGCCCTACAGCTCAAACATCCTCATCGGTACTCCTGGCTGTCACTATGCATCATCCCCGCAACAGATATGAGGGTGAAGTACCTCGCAGCGTCGCTCTAGAGGTGCCACGTACAAAGTGTGGTCGTACAACCCTCCAATCGCGGTCGTATAACACGAACATCGTCTTAGCATCGTCGCACAGCGTGAAGGTTGCAATGGTTGCCTTGAGCTTATCTTTCCCTCAAAGGTATCAAAACGAGTATAAGATGTTCTCCAGATCCAGCTGATGTCTGGATTATCGTCCTGCTGTTCACCAGCAGCATCTTCATTCGCCATGGCTATGAATGAGCCGCTCGAAAACACGAGCCCCACAATCACCTCGCGCGGTAGCTTCGAACTCATCGAAGTAGAAGAGATGTCCATCGCTTCAAGTGCTACCTCTACCGAGCTTGCTACTCCGTCAGAGCACGCCCGCCAATTCCGAGAGCCGACATCGACAATCACAACCCATTTGGACCGGCCGAAGGACGCACCTCTTCCTACTTCTGTTGCCGACAATGCAGAAGCCAGCTTTCTCGACAAGATCAGAGCCATTCGCGAGGAAGTCGATAGCGCTACTCATCCAGAGTTGTTGAAAGCTTTACAGTGCTATCTCGAGAAAGCCATCAAGGACGTGGACCTAGACGCGCCATCATGGTTTCTCGACAACTGTGTCAAGACAGCTGATGAGCTAAAGACCCGAGGAGATATCTTGTCGATTCGCCGGAACGACAACAATCTGACCTCATCATTGGTAGGCTGCGACAGTCTAGATGGCTACGAGGTGGATGCTGTTGTGTATGATCCGCTTCTGTCCATATATCGTGCGCAGAACGAGCACGCACCATTCTGGACCTCAGTGTTCAGACACGATGCTGTCTACCTCCGATACCCAGCCAAGCAACAGATCCCGATGAGATATACTGGCCCTGCCTCCCCTCCTTCACCATCCATTGACCATGGCCATGTCCGAGTACCTCCGCCTCCACCGCCACCGCCGCTCCCACTGCCCAACGGCACGAATGCTTTCCTTTCCCACGTCGTGGAGCAGTTTGCAAAGGACTCTCAGGCTGATCTCATCACACTTACTCTAGAGGATCTGAGAGATCTAGCTGCTCACTTTGCAAAGTTACTGGACATCACTGTGACGCCATATAACACCATCAGGCAGGTCTTCGGACTAGATCCTGATCGCGACGATGATTCTCCTATGTTCCACCACTTGCACCCTGGAGGCGGACATGTCTATCATACACCGCCGCCGCCACCGCCCCCTTGTCTCCCACATCCATATCCATATCGCCGTCGCACACCTCGACCGGATGGTGATGAGGCGTCCAATCATGTGAGTCGGTGCTCTTGCAGTGATTTGAAATTGTATTGACTTGTATCAGCCCTGCTCATCTCTCCGGGCTATCTTTCAATCAACGCTCCAGAAGAGTTCTTCTTCGTCCTCGGTCTCGAAGACACGTCGAAGTCCACTAGTTGTTCATATGCCAAACGCACAAGACCTGATGTGTGCTCTCGGAGACGGCTGGCTCGACGCACTTCGAGGCGAGCTAGGAAGACTTCGTGAAGCAAAGGTCAGCGTGATCTTGTTGTTTACCTCCCCTGAACAATCCATCGGCAACTTTATCTGGCCAGAGAGGATTGTAATGCATGCTGCTGGCATCCATCCCATGAAGTTCTCGCTATGCGTCGCCCCCACGAAGTCTGCCAGTCAGATATCACTGTTCACCAAACATCAAGCCGAAGAAAAGAGCTACGCACCGTTCAATCTCCGGAAGTTGCAGTACGCCATGCGTCAAGCCCGAAGTGGATGTCTTCATCAAATGCTGCATCCGTACTCTCTGCCAAATCTGTGGGAGACGGAAGACGCCCCAAGCCCTTGGACGGAGCGTGAGCTGACAACTGAGGAGGTCGAGACGCTTGTGCTGATCATTGGAGACCGATGTGACGGTGTCAACATCAAGAAGGAGATCCAGGCCTTCTATAAGAAGCAAGATATTCTCAAGCCATGGTGGCCAGCACTGCAGGAACACAAGGATGGGCACGATCCAGAACGAAACCCATCTAGCAAGTGGTTCAAGTTCCCGGAACATGTCCAGAAGGTCGTCAAACAGATCGAGTCTGAACTACATACGTGGGATTACGAACGCAAATTTCTCGACACCTTGGTCAATCTGCAGGTCGTCGCGCAACCCTGGTCATCCATCGCAGTGGACCACGACATCAAACACACCATCGCCAAGCAGATCTATGGCTTCTTTGGAGGCCAGGATAACACGAGCCATCTCTTCCAGAACGCACGGATCGGAGGCGCATTATTGTACGGCCCTCCCGGAACCGGCAAGACGATGATGGCTCGTATTCTTGTCCGCGAATGCGAGTTCGCCATGCTGAGCGTCTCAATCGCAGACATCGAACATCATCTCATCGGCGAGACATCCAAACACATCAAAGCGCTGTTCAACCTCGCTCGCATGTTGCGCCCTTGCGTAATCTTCGTCGATGACGCTGACGTTTTATTTCATGCGAGACTACAAGGCGACCCGTACGAGTTGCCGAGAAGTCGCATCGTCCAACTATTCGCAGAGATGGATAAGAATTCTCAAATGAAAGACGCACCGTTTGTGATCCTGGCCACGAGCCTTCCCACCCATCTTGACCGTGCTGTACTACGCCGCGTCCCCAGCTTGTTGCATGTCGGACTCCCGCCGGCCGCCGTGCGAGGGGAAATCTTCAACATCTATCTTCGAGACGAAGATTTGGACAGTGACGTCAACACAACGCACTTGGCCGCGCGCACAGCTGGTTACTCAGGGTCCGATATCAAGACCTTGTGTCTACAGGCTGATCGTCTGCGCAGGCCTGTCGTCTTGCGCAAGGGATGCCCTATGCCCAAGTACCGACAGGAGCATTTCCAGAGTGCTATAAGAAAGTTCGCGCCGACGGTGTCGCAGGCTGCGCTGGAGGAAATCCGGGCTTTTGCGGCGCAGCATGATTTGGCGGCTCTCGAGCACTTTGGATTGAAGAGAATGTTGAAGGGGTAGGAAGGAGGTCAGGTTGAAAGTTCGAAGCGTGTAAGTTACCGAAAAGTAAGTACATGTTAGTGCAGTGAAGCAATGGGTAAATTGAATCCAAGTGAGAACATCTTCGATCCACGATGCGAACCACTTGCATGAGTGTGAGCGAGTCCTTGATTCTCCCGTGTTCCTGTGCGACGCTGAGACGCATACGAGGTCGTGGCTTGCGCCTGCTCGATGTTATCATGTGCAAGAGTCAAGGCACTTGGCGTGCCATCGCTGTAATCGCAAGATCGAACAAACTTCTATCGAGTCTACAAGTTGCTCGCAAGTAACAGGCACTTGGATTCTGCATTTTGCTGTTGGAGGACATCATTGGCCTTGGTGGTACCAGCGGAGGTTTTTTGAAACCAAGCAGCACATTCGATAGAGCACTACCCCAAGGACTTAGAAACGCTCTGTTGAATTTTGGATGATGCATTCGTAAAGCAACACGTCCGGTGTGGGATGACTGTGAGTGATGTGTGAGTCGGGAGTCGAGGCAGCAAATCACTGGCGCGAAATTTAGCGTGCGCACAAGCTAAGGAATTGCCCCACCGCCCGCCACTTGTCTACGATTATTATCGCCGCCAACATCCACCAACTTTCGACGATAGATACCCCAGCCCGTCCACCCTCACACCCTCAAACACACACAACACTGCCAACATGTCACGACCAGCAGGGTAAGCCTTGAACCGAACCAGCCTTCACCATCACCACATACTAACAAACGCAGGCGCACCGACTGGGCCGAAGAAGACGACGACAACGAGCTCGCCCTCCCCACCCAAACCATCACCAAAAATAAAGACGGAACCGAAACCATCACAACCTACCGCGTCGGCGAAGACGGCCGCCGATACAAGACCACCCGCCGCATCAAAAAGACCGTCGTCAAAACCACCGTAAACCCCCGCGTGGCCGAGCGCAAGCAATGGGCAAAATTCGGCGCAGAAAAGGGCAAGCCCGCGGGCCCCCAAACAGACACCGTCAGCGTAGCTGAGAACATCCTGTTCCGGCCCGTAGCCGCGTGGAAGGCAAGCAACGAAGACAAGGGCGACGAGGCGAAGAAGAAGGCGGAGCTCAAGAACGCGAAGATCAAGTGCCGTATCTGCCAGGGCGATCACTTCACCACAAAGTGTCCGTTCAAGGACACCATGGCGCCAGAGGGCGATGTCGCGCCCGCTGATATGCCGGACGATGCGCCCGGAGGTGCGGGTGGACTGGGTACGGGAGGCGGTGGATATGTGCCGCCGCATCTGCGTGGCAAGCAGGGGGCGGGAGAGAAGATGGGCGGCAAGTTCGATCGCGATGATAGTGCTACGCTGCGTGTAACCAACGTCAGCGAGTTTGCCGAGGAGCAGGATCTGAGGGACATGTTCAGCCGGTATGGACATGTCACTAGGGTGTTCTTGGCTAAGGATCGCGAGACGGGGCGGGCCAAGGGCTTTGCGTTCGTCAGCTATGCGGATCGGACAGACGCTGCGAAGGCTTGTGAGAAGATGGACGGATGTAAGTTTCCACTCCAAATCACCCCATTTTAACTGTTGAAGTGCTTGCTAACACGTATTGTAGTCGGTTTTGGTCATCTGATCCTCCGTGTCGAGTTCGCGAAGAAGGCTTGAGTGCGGGAAGCCGCCCCAAGGACGACCGGACGGGTATGCATATTGGCGTTCACATGGGCTTCATTTTGCGCTCACAGATATGACAAGGCTACACCGGCCTTGTCCACGCTGGTCCTGATACTGTCCACGATAGTCACGAAAAATGGAGACGATACGTGGTGTAAACTTCAATTTGTCTGAGACTACCTGGGTAACGATGCTAGCGCTAACATGTGATTCTCGAGCCCACCGACTTGTACTGCCTCAATCCTCACTTCCCAGATTCCACGACACCACCCTTCGGCCCCCAGGCAGCGCAGCGACAGGTACTGGCTGTGGCTGTTGAATGGCATCGCTGGTCGCTCTCTGGTGTATCGGTGGTGGTGGAGGCATGGGTTGGCTGAAGTTGAAGGACGTATCACTACCATTGCGGATGAATTGCTGTTTTTGGAGGTGATGAGTGGAGTGCGGTGGTTGGTGATCGTTGATGTAGCCCGCCGGAATAACGCTGTTCGGGCTAGGTCTGTGCTTGGTCAGAAGAGTAACGAATGGATGGCTAATGAGCAGCGATGAGCGTCAACAGTGACTCACTCGACCGGCGCAACACTGCTCCTACGACTGTCCATTCCGCTCGCAGTCACACTGCCATTCCCACCCATCGTGCTCGGTGGCGCCATAGTGTACGTTGCCGCATGCTGGGCTTGAGGGGTCGCCGGCAACCAGCCACTGCTGGTGATACCTTCCTGCTCAATGAGGCGAAAGAGGATATCCTCGGTGATTACAAGCAGGTGTTCGCAGGCAGCGAGACGCGAGTCTTCCTTGGCCGAGCAGCAGTGTATGAACGACCTACTCGTCGGATTGTGCTCCACGATGGCGGCTCCAATTTTTCGGGAAGACGTCGGTGCGAAGCTTATCACGTCGAGAAGGCGATTCGGTCCGTAGATCGCCCGGGCATTTGCTATGGCATCTGGCATCAGTAAGGTGACTCCATCACAGACAGTGAGTCTGACTCACACAGCACCCTTGCCCTTGTGCTTTCCAAGGAATCTTCGCTGTCCTTGTCCTCCATTCGATGAAGAATCTGATTGGCTGTTCGTTCCAGCGATAGATTCTCGTAGCTGCTGCTCTTGCCGTGCTTCATGTCCTTGAGGGTCTCGATCATCCTGGATTGCTGATGCTGACTCGACTTTGCACAACTGAGACGGGGTTCTGCTTGAAGTGAAGGATTTGATTGAGATCTGACTGTCTTGAGTATCGACGCGTTTAAGCTTGTTGTGGATGTAGGAGTTGACTCGGTCCAGGCTGAGAAGCTCGATGTAGGAGCTAGCTCGGCTTGAACTTGGGCTGTGAGAGCTGGCTCGGCTCAGTTCAGATGTACCCGAAGGAGACTTCGATCCGTCGAGACTCCGCCCTGTCTTGCGTACTTCTTGCCTTTTGCGATCGTTGAGAAGGCTTCTCGATCTTGATCTGTGCTTCCAAATTCTGCTTGGGTGGTCTTCGTGCCAAGGACTCACGTTGTGTTTCGCTTCAACGAGCTCTGCGAAGCTGATCCTCCTGCGAAGAGTTGGATAATCTTCGTTTGTGCGTCTGCGCCGCGGTGTAGAGGGACGCGAGGATGAGGGCGAATGCGGATTCGAAGAAGAACGCGAAGTTGTCGAGGAATGGGAATACGTGGACGAACGTGGAAGTGGATAGGAACTGGATGTATGCCTTTTACGCGGAGCTGGCCTGGTAGGTCTGCTGAAATCTAAGCCGGGTCGTGAACCCTCGTTGCAATCCAGGGTGGACGATCACAGTGGCCTTGCGAGCAGCTTCTGTGACACGTGGAAGAGGTTCTTTTTGGGATTGGGGAGGGGAAGCCAGACTGTCGAGATTCAGTCCGAAGGCAGGTATGTTGACGGTGGAAGGAGGATGTAGCTGCTCTTGTCAGTATGGTGTTTATTGTAGTGCGGCTGCGAAAAGAATGAACCCACATGAAGATATGGTCGTGTTCGCGCTGCTGGCGAGCGTGTCCAGAGAAATCTTCTGTCTGATGGTCGGATCAGGTCGAGACTTACATACCGATGGTAGGGGTGAAATTGAGAGGTACTGGCGGTGATGACTGAGAGCGACGGTCAGAGCAGCAACGGGGAGCTGGAGGAATAGGTGCTAGAAAGGAATGTATCTGAGGGCTCGCACGGTTGACGAGGTGAGTGTCGGAAAGGTCGCGCATGGGGAAGAATGTTTACTGGTGAGGCAGTCGCAGGTTGCGGTTGCCTACTGTGCTACGTCGTGCCTCAAATGCAGAAGCCACGGCCGCGCGCGCTTGCAAATCGAGCACGACGACAGCAAGCAGTAGATCCTGTGCTGTCACCTAGATATGGTGAATTTCCTTTGGTTGAATCACAATAACCAAAAAATGTCTTGTAAAGGCTGAATTGTCCAGTCTCATTGCAGCTCCCCACAATGGACGACACTGTCAATTCAGAAGCACTGACACAAATTGCCGAAAAGCTGGCGTAGCCGATGTGATATGCAGCGTCTAGAATGCCGGTCTAATCTAGCCATGCAAATGCGAAGCAACCAATCGACACAATACCGAAAGAGTGACTGAGGTGAATGGACGAAAGCAGTGCAGTAAAACCTCAAACAGACGTCCACAAGGGCCGTGGCATGGGCTTGCATATCGTGCCAGCCGCACCACTCCTCATCTCCGCCTCCTTCAAGCCGATGTATGCCTCTCTGCGTGCAGGGTTGCCCACGGTCACAGACCACGTGCTGAGGCCATAATAGACACCAATATGGTGCACGAGCCAGCGACCAAAGCTGCCTCCGACGTCGCCCTCAGGTGTCTCGAAGAGCATGAGCTCGCGCTTGATGCGCTCCTCTTCCTTCATCTGGTCGTGAGTCTGCCCATTGCGCCCGACAAAAACAATCTCGTCGTCCTCGCTATCCGGATCAGCAGGCAACCCATCTTGCTCTGCACGGCGCTCCTTCTCTTCCCAGTCTTCGACGAATTTGCGCACCTCGCCTTCGAGATCCATGAGCAGTCCCTTGGCTCCGCGCGAACGCTTAAGCTTCTCACGCAGCTCCTTGGGCACGACGCCTGGAGTGGTAGGCTTGTTGGCTACAGTCTTGGTTGCAGCCTTCTGGGCATTGAAAATGACCTTGCGCTCGTTCTGCTGGCGCCTCAGACCAGCATCCCAGAGGGGTGCGAGGTAGTATGGGACGTTTTTGACGCGGTGAGTGGGGTGGACTTCCCAGTCACGTGGTGTTGGTGGCTCAGCGTGTGGGTTGTTCAACAGACGGTCTACGCACTCTCGTCAGTCCATCAGCCTCCCATTGACATATACCACGACGAATGCGCAGGAAGTAGGTGGTCTAGAGAGAACGCAGACATAACGTACCGTTCTCCCACCTCCTGCGCTGCCGTGAGCCTTCTTTACCCTTGAGCAAGGCTTCGCGGCGATTCATGCTATCGCGTCTCAGAGGCGCCTTGCGCTTGTACAGGCCTCCTTCCTTTGCAGCGGTAGCGCCTACAGGCTGAACTGGTCCGCCAGAAGCGAGCGCATCGTCGTCCAGGGGAATCGCAAGTGTGACTGCGGTCGCGCCCAGCACTGCCCCAGGCGCAGAGATAGCCACAGAGCCCATCGCTGCAGTCGCCTGCTCGGTCCAAGCCTCAATATCGATAGGCTGGGGCACGGCGGCCTGTTGAGGTAGTTCATCGATGACAGCCATGGTGGCGTGTTTGAATTCGGCTGTGCGATTGAGAGGCCCGTGGGGCCTGGACAGAACAACAAAGAAGACCAACGGAAGAGGCGACCTCTGCTACAGCTACTGACCACTGCTTGATGCTCAAAGACGAAGGAAAGGTGGTGATGCCGGGGTATGTGTCGAGGGGAAGATGCGATAAGTCCCGCGATGCGATACGGGTGAGGTCGGCGCGTCATGCATCCAATCGGCAGCCAACGTGGGGAACTCTCACCCTGTGTCGCACTCCTGAGGTCAGCAAGCGGAGTCACGCACAAACAACATGACTGTATCTCCATGCTTGCCTGGACTATGACTGCAAGCGTTGAAGTCAGACGCGGAGCAAATTGTTGACAGCTATCACATGGTAAGACACGATGATAGGCGTTCATGTTCATGTGCTGACCCTCCACGCAGTGAGCCGAAGAGGTGATTGTTGTAGCGACTAGTATCTTCCAAGTGGTCTGGTGTCCCTGAAGACTTGAAACGGAATGTCGGTTGGCTGTTGATGGAAAACGATGATGAAGCCTGTGGTTTTTGCTCGGCCTTTGTGCGCGTGGAATTCGCACTTCAAAGTCAAGGGTTACTGGTAGGTATGCACACTACCAAAACCTCTCTTTCGTTACTCGCATCCTCGTCATTTCCGCCTCTGCGTTATTGACAGATGTCATTTCTTTCGTCATCCTCTATCTCGTGTGTAGGACCCATGCAATTCTCTGGCCTGACTTCCAAGGCACCAAATACCATGCACCGTGTTCTCCATACTGTAGTTCGCAGTACCCTTGTCCCAGCCGCAGCAACAATACACCTACAGACCAGAGTAACGAGCGATCACGTTTCCACACGATTGGCCAAAAAGGCTATTCCTCGGGAGACATACATCTTGGGACTACTTCCGTCTCCACCAGGACTACTACGGCGACCTCGTGAGGTTCGAGATGCACGTTGTGGCCTTGGCTTTTGCGCCATTGTACCGACTGAGGCAGGTACGTTTGATAAGGCGAGCGACCTTCCGCATTGCCAACCCCGCATGATATATCCTCGCCTTTCCGCGTTTTTAGCTCAACAAGTGCCGAGTTATTTCAATTCTTCTGATAGATTGTTGCTTCTGATAGGTTGTTGCTGCAGGAAATGCGTATTTACTGTAACAGTGCAGTGGGAACGTGCACGCGAAACGGATGCGATCGACATACACAGTGCTCGGACACCGTTCGAGCGAAGGTGTGCACTATTACTGAGGCGTCCGCGCAGCCACGTGGGACTATTGTAGCTACGAAACGAGGCCAGCCTTCCAGCCTCCCCTTCGCCCATCGAGCAGTCTGTCAGCGCAGGCTAAATCTGAGTCGTAGTCAGGCCACCAATGTTATGCCGCCGGTATCATTCACTACGTCGTGCCATTGCCGGATCTTTGAAGCAGCGCAGGCTTCAAATCCTTTGCTGAACGATGTCGAAACAATTCCACAAACACCATCAGCTGAACTACCCGCAAGCAAGCCACGACTAGCACAGAAGTGACGTGCCGAGGCGTGCTATCTGTCCCTCCCACGGGCCACTACTCCTTTCGAGTAGGTGGCTACCATGGCGTGGCTCACAATATGCAAGAGTATGCGAAGCCACTGCACCTGGGTTTCAAGGCCCTGTTCACACTAGCACCTCAGGATTGGTGGGGGATTTACCAGTATGTATGCAGCCTTATAATACGCACGGCTGCTCCCGGACGCTCTGCCATGCATTAGAAATCTCCTCGGAGCCCCCAAGTACTGCCCTCGTTTCATCTCGTCTTCTACCCAGCAGTGTATGCGACAATGACCTCGAGATTCCCCACAGCAGCGGAGTTTGCGTCGTTTCCGACACCAAATTATGTCGACCCAATCACTCGGAGACCGCTGGCCTTAGCAGTTGTCATTCCGATGACCGTACTGGTTACCTTCTTCATCTCTTGTCGTTTTTACTGCCGGACGGTACTCATATACACACTGGGATATGACGACTGGGTCATGTTAGCAGCAGCTGTAAGTGCTTTCATCATTGGAGTGGGAGCAGGAGAGTGCAACATACTAATGACAGCAGGTATTGGCCGTGGGCAGTAACATAATGCTCGTAATATCCATGCTTCCTGAGTATCAGATGGGTTATCATCTATGTAAGCATGAATGACCATCCTCCTCGAGCCGCGACTGATATTGACCAGGGGACATCAAACCACTGAGATTGTTTGGAAAGATGCCAGCCGCCCAGGTATGATCCATGCAATGTTTTGCTACCTTGTTCTCACGACCATGCAGATGGGCATGTCCACACAACTGCTGTTCACAATCATCGTCGCACTGATGAAGGTCGCCATCCTCCTGACATATCTACGTAAGCGTTGTTGAAGTTCGATCTGGCCCACAACTCACGGTGTACCAGGCATATTCCCTTCTAGAGTAAACAAGTGGTTCTGCCGCACTATGATCTTCTATACCATATCACTAAATACGGCGTGCTTCTTTGTCACACTGTTCCAATGCTCGTAAGTGTCACCACTGATCTTCAACGACATCCGCAACTGCTAACAATGATCAAAGACCGGCTAGCACATACTGGGAGATCTTTAAACACATTGGCACCGCGAAATGCCTCAATATCAAAGCCATCTACTATTTCCACTCGGGGCAGAACACTTTCAGCGACTTCGTCATCTTCCTTTGGCCGGCAAAAGATCTCCTTAATGTACAAGTCTCGTTTCGCCAGCGCATCACCCTGACATGCATGTTCTGTCTTGGAGTCATGTAAGTCGCCCAAACTTCAACTTCAAGGCCATGCTAATATGACTAGTGTATGTATTGCCGGTTGCGTGCGACTATGGTTCACTCACCTCTACCTGACATCGTACGACGTCTTCTGTAGGTTTCCACCCAGACCTCAAAATCACGCAGCAGCACACTTATCTTACACGCAGGGTACGGCGGCTCCACCTTCATCATCATGTCCGTCGAGGCTGGCGTGGGCGTCGCCTGCGGCTGTCTCCCCGGCTGCAAGCCCCTCATGAACCGCATGTTCCCCCGCATCTTCGCCAGCACATCGCAGTCGTCCTCCTATCCACGCCCATCCGCTGCCCGCGCCGTCAAGGAAATGAACGCGTCGGGGTCGACTGGGCAAGACTCTATTCAGCTGGCCTCCTTGCGCTCAGATCATGTTATCGCGAATGAAAAGCGAGATGTGGAGGCGCTGCCGGCGGTACCGCCGCGTGCAAGGCAGTCAAGGAGGATGCATTTTGGGAGGAGTGGGAGGAGTAGTAGGAGCACGAGATATGGGGAGTTGGAGGATGGGAGTGATGCTAGTTCGGATATGATTATTTTGCAGCGGAATGAGGGAGAGAAGGATTGGCCGCTCCATTGGCGGAAAGTGTAGAAGTTGCGCGTTTACAATTTCATCATCGCTTCTCCATATACGATCGACGAGGCTTGTCAAAAGCCAATTATTCTTGATATCGTAGTAGGAGTTAGGGCCGACTCGTGGTCAGATCGATTTGGGAAAGGGTGTAAGTCGACCACGTCCTCCTGGACAGCGTCTTCCAGCAGCACGCAACAACAACGATGGAGGTTCCGCCATTGGAATCGGAGCGCAAGGACGTTTAAGTAACGTACCAACGTCCATTGGATTGCGCATTAGGTTTCCGTGCACAACGTGACTCGATGCTAATTTTCGATGGGATCAAGAAGCGAGGCGTTGCTTATACAAACAGGTACACATATGGGCACCATCGCATCCCAAAAGAATCTGACTTAGTGATTACCACAGGCTGCAATCCCTCAGGAGGAAGACGAACGATTGGGGCTTCGCCAAGAAGCAGGAATTTGACTTCGCGAAAAAGCACAATGCCATCGAGATATCCCGCACGCGGCTGACTGTCGAGTAGCCACGCCTTGGGGCTCACAGAGCCAAGTAATGATAACATACTGATCATTAACCGTTTAGAGAACTGCCGCCTGCCATTGAGTCCTTCTCAAAGGCTTGGAATTACTCATTTTTCGACGCGATACGCGCTGGACTGCAGCGCGAAATCCGCGACATGATATACACCCATTTGGCCCATGGTTGGGGCACTACGTACTACATGATGGACTTATTCCAGGAGCTTAAAAGAGGGTGCACCGGGAAGCGGCTTTGGAAACGATTGAATCGTGGTACAAGGCTATGCATAGTAGTCCCAGAAATCGTTTCGTCGCTACCTCCCCGCGCCGCGTTGAACGCTTCGTTCTCAAAGATTACTCCGGCATCGGAGTCACCGGCTCAGACTTGCTACAGAAAATGACCCTGAGGTTTGATCTTGAGGAGATATTCACGTCGCCTGACGCAGACGATGATGCAGCTCAGCAATATCTGGACTCTCTGTACACGGTCAAGAAAAAACGAGGCTTCCAGCTAGACGTCGTGTTTACGCAGCGACGCATCCAGCTTAATCTTTGGTCACTAGCCTTTGACTTACTCAGGGAGATTTTGCATGAATTCATTGTTGCAGGGGCAATTGTTCGCAACCTTTGGGAGTATATGGGATATATTGCGGGGCACATCAAGAAAGAGCTGGACCTTTCGATCATGGAATCTCATCCAAATTGGAAAGTAAACATCATCAAGTACTTTGACAGCGTGAGTAACATGTCCGGGCTTGCACTGTCCGTACTAACACGGGTGTCGTTGTCAGGTAACGAAGATCGCTAAGAGACACCGGGCACTATAAGAAGGAGGACGACCCGCACTCGGAGCCGATTTATTGGTCCGAAACAGACTCGGAAGAGGAGGAGGACAGTGAAGAGGAAGGTGGTGATAATAATGAAGGTGAGGTGGATGGTAGCGAGGAGGGAGCGATGCCGTTGTAGACGTGCACGGGACGTAGTAGAGTGTTCCTCAAGTCACAAATTCCAGCCACACAAGATGCATAATTTACACAACATATGTTGCCGCTCTCTATTATGATGGCGCGAGATGATGCACGATCTCCAGAAGTCTGTTTGGCGTGTTGAACAGATGGATGAAGGGACTCTGGTGGTACAGGTTGGGTGCCCCTGATTTACTGGTACCGGTAGCGTGTCTTGGACCCGACTTCTCCAGGGGGTCCCGGGAATCGTGGACCTCTGTCAACCTGCAACATCGCACGGGAACAATGGACGGGCATAAATTGGATGCGAAGATGAGCAATGAGCTTCATACGGCGGGTGCAGGCCTTTGGGCGTATGCAAAGGGGACATGAAAGCGCGCATGAATGGAAGCTGAACTTTGACAGAATTGTGAAGCGAGGCGTCGCATTCAACCAGAAGTACCCATCTCCTTCTCTACATACTGCAGAAGACACACTGCTCACTTCTCTCAGACTTGATGCTATCGATGCTAGAATCGAGAGATTGCAACTCATGCGCGACGAGGTCGCATCGCAACACCACAGTATCGAAACGAAGTAAGCAGACCGCAATTCATGCTTTCATCGCGCGTTAACAGTAACTGCACAGCGATCTTGAACCTGCCATACAGCGCTATGCGAAGGCTTTGGATCGCTCGTTCTTTACCGCAATACACTTGTACTTGTGGCTGCCTCGCGAGCTACGAGACATGATCTACGTCCAACATTTTGACGGGTCGAAAGTCTTTGGTCACGAGACGGCAGAGGCATACTCTATTTCGTCATTGTGTTCATTGTTCAGGGGTGAGTTCGCCTGCAATTGTGGCGACACTCGTGGTTGTATTGCGCATGGATTCATGCGACCTCACTTTGCCTATCCAGACTTCGTGGGTCCTGATGCATTCAGGGAAGTGGTTGAGGCGTGGTATCAGGTCGCGCAAGGTCGCGACAGTTAAAGATACAGTCCGTTTCATACCTCCTCACTGTCCGAGATTGAGCAGCTCGTTACAGTCGATCGGTTCAAGGCTGGCATCGACCCAACAAATCTCCTTCGGATGTTTTCACTTGACCTCTTCTCAGAACAAATTGCTTCGTTGTCTGACCCACGAGAGGCGTCGCTTGCGCGAACACGGCTTGGCTTCTTGTCTCAGATCAAAAACAAACGGGACTTCAAGCTTCGTGTTCAGTTGACACAGAAAGTGATCCGCCTCAATTTGTGGCCCGCTGCGATTGACACGCTCCGGCCGGTTTTGCAAGAGTTTATGGAATCAGGCGCACAGGTAAAATTCCAGTGGATGTACCAGTCTTTGGAAGAAAGAGTCAAGAGAGACTTGACGCCGCTGCTCGCGGAGATTTCGACAGACTGGAAAACCGATGTGATCAAATACCTCGAGGAGGTGAGTTAAACCTAACGCATTGCACCCATTACAACACTAATCACTACTTGCCCATCGGCAACCCGAAATCGAGTATAGACATCGAAACTACCAGTCCGAGGATTTACCCGACTACGATTTTGACGAATACGTGTCTGACGACGGCGGGTACTATCCGTACACGGATGAGGAGGATGAACACGACTCTGATAGGGATGGCGGATGCTCGTATGGAAACTGCGAATAGTTTGCTGGTTTGAATGCCTTTCTGCCGCAACATTTGCGCCACTGAACAAATAGCTCTACATACGTCAAACTCTCCATATCGCATCCGCCATCTTCACGACCTGCGCC
>Ga0265798_10001115_pt1 | contig 42647 bp, 45 predicted proteins | sample P3T30metagenome_FD_192430 | JGI IMG/M metagenome (GOLD analysis project Ga0265798, IMG submission 192430) | Plant litter microbial communities from East Loma Ridge, Irvine, California - P3 T30 | ecosystem: Environmental > Terrestrial > Plant litter > Unclassified | place: USA: California... | reverse complement strand
CGTTCCTGCATAGTCAACGCCATTTTCTTTACTGCATTCGAATTCACCAAGAAGCGCATCAACGGCATGTCTTACGACGAGGAGCTGCTTCGTGCCAACGACCTATAGCTAATTCGACATTTCCATATTTGAGGTTTCACTTGTATCTGCATAAGGGCATGGAGTAGGTGCATATTTTGCTTGTATGCAAGTGGATATGTAGATTATCCTGGATCTGAGTATGCCACTACGAGCATATTCTGAGTGTGACACGTATATTGTGCGCCTGACCTCGAAGCTATACGCAATCTCCTCTGTGAATTTCTCAAAGATCTCATTTAGTTCTTGTCCACCTCCGCCTGGCACTGCTTCCTCTCATTTTCATCCGCATGACCGTGATAATCGCACGGCTTAGGGTCGTCCTCCGGTAGCCCTGACTCGACGATTTGACTGTAACGAATGATGGCGCGCATGAGGAAATCGTGTGGCAGACTGGCTCGAAGCTCGATTTCACCGTTCTTAGCAGAGTCACTTGTATCCCCAAAACCCCGGCAATGCATCTCCACAAAGAGATCGAGGATCGCGTGATCGTTGGGGAGATTAGCAAATCCATGGATCACAGCTCCGTAGAATACAGCCTTCGCAATAATGTGTTCGAACAAGCTATCGCGAACCCTTTTGTAGAACACTAGAGAGAGAATGCGATCGCCAAAAACAAGAGCTTTGGTACGTGCAAGTTGTGCCTTGCCTAAACTCATGTCTTGGTCCTCCTCATCGCACCACTCGGAGTCGTTCTTTGGAAGCCTCTGCGAGTACACCCAGTCGACGAAGATGCTGACTATCGCCTTGTTAGCTCGGTGGGGCATACTTCTGAATACTCTCCACTTACACGTGCTGCACTCAACGTCTTCCAATTTAACGACACCTTCCTGTGCCTCTTTCCAAGGACCATTCAACGCCTTCTTGAAGTAATCGGAGTGTTCGACGAGTAACGAGCGATGGATGTGGTATTAGGTTTTGGTGTCGCCTACTTCGACAATGGCGAAGATGGAATCTTGGGCAGCCTCACTAGGAAGTAATTAGCCCGTAGACTTTTGACAGTTACTCTTTGAAATACCAGGGGCGCTTCATTCTTGCGATCTTTTCCGTTGACATCGTAGGCTTGGAGCTCTGTTTTATCTATAGGCCTGCTGTCGTGTAGATCTGGACGAGTTGTCGGGGTCGTAATTACAATGGAAGGAGCAGTCGGGGAAGTTGGCTTACTGCACATGGTGGTAATTTGGTCTTGGTCCAGGCTTTCGAGCTTGCCTCTTTCCACTTTGAGATTCACCGTCACCGTGATTTGCGTGATTCGTTGGCACATCGTATCTACGCGATACGACGCAATGACAGTACTCTACTACCTTGTAAATGAGCGGAGCTGACAGAATTCGTCAGCTACTTCCATTGTCCAGATAGCGAGTTTTCACTCTTCATGAAGCATTGTAGTGTCTCTTCTCATGACGACAAAGACATGCGACAAATCTTGGTGGGTATGTTCTGTACAATCAGACTGGCGCGCGTGACCGGCCCCTACGCCAAGTATAGCGAGGAGTTGTCCAAAGTCTTCTGAACAGTTAATGTTCTAGAGGACCAATGTGGATAGTAGTGAGAAGCACAAAATACATGCAATGGAAGTCTTAGATGTTGGCACGACTGACCTTGAGAGGTAGTCTCAAAGGAAAGATGGCGGCTAAGCGAAAGAGAATGAGGCAATTGGCAAAAGCTACGCCTGTATAGGTGTCTGATGCAGATCCACTTAGCCATGGAAAATACAACTCGGAGTTGGAGGACTGAAGGGTCTGGCATGAAGACATGTAATGTGAGCTGTACTTGCGAAGGACTTCACAAGCATAAGGATTCATGCCTGTCCCTCATAGTAAAGGTAGGCTAAGGTACTGACTTTGGGCAATGATATGTTGAGAGGAGTGCCCATGTAAGCGATGATATGAATGCGCGAATCCGAACTCAGGTTATCCGACTAAGGAATACTAGTGCATGATTAGGAATCCTAGTCACGTCAATGTATCACTTATATCAAGCTCCTTTCATAGCCACAAACCGAACATCACAATGGCTGGTATGGCGACCGAACTACCGCTCCGAAACATCACGACGTGTACCCGTTTGTTGCACTTTTCGAAGTATTCATTGACCTGCCGACCTAACATATCTCATGACGCCGTCGTTGTTCTTCCGGGAGGGCCCGTATGCAAGTCGTGTCACCGAATAGTCGTGACTGTCCCACCCCAGCAATGGGAATATGCCCGCTGATGAATCCGTTTTGCAACCCCGATAAAGGCAAATGTCGAAGAAAGGAAGGGAAACGAGACGCTTAGTCGAAGAGACCGAAGCCCATGTCGTCGTCTGACTCCTCCTTCTCTGTTGTGTGTTAGTCTCCGTTCTATGCTCGGCGAGGGATGTTTGGTAGACGTACCCTCCTCCTTCTTCTCCTCGGCAGCTGGCTCGGCACCGGCAGCGTCGCCAGCGGCAGGGGCAGCGCCTCCAGCAGCGGGGGCAGCACCGCCACCTGAACCGACGTTCAGGAGCAGGTCCTTGACATCCTTGCCCTCAAGAGCCTATTCACATATCAATTCCGTGTTCTGCTCCAGCGTATCTGTGTATGCGCACCTTGGCGAACAGAGTTGTCCAGATGGGCTCGACCTCCTCGATCTTTGCGGCCTTGATGAGAGATTGGAGCTTGTCGGCCTGTTCAAATTAGCCATTGTGTCCGCGATTGCGAATTGCACCTCGGGAGTCGTACAGTGATGTCGACACCGTCATCAGCGAGGATGAGAGCGGCGTAAGAGGTGGCGAGCTCGGAGGTAGACATTGCGACGGATGTGATCGTGATATTGTCGTGAGTCGAGATGTTGAGAGTGTCGGCGCTGGTGAATTGAATTGATGGTGTGGACGGCGCTAATCGTGGCTTTCGCTTAGCGACGTCTAGCTGCATCGGGCGTTAGCGCGTTGGGTGAGGGCGACTTGCCCCTCGGTGACGTCCGGGCACTTTCCCCGCTATCAAGCTGCATCTTGGCTTCCCGACCGGCTACTTCCAAGTTCGCATATTGCAGAGTTCCAGCTTTCACCACCGTTCGGATTAGCCTCAACCCCACCGAAAGATTCCCCAACCAGCGCCGATCAGCGTCTGCAGCACACAATGACCGACTCCCCACTCCCACGGATTCCGCTGGATCCGAAGGAGCAGCCCATCCTCGACAAGCTGCAGTCCATACGGACGGAGCTGGAACTACTGAAGCGTGATCGGTCCACCTATGTCAAGAGCCAAGATGTCTTGAAGCTGTACGACCAAGTTATCGAGCAGGTCATAATTCTCAACGAGATACGGGAAACCAAGCGCCTGGAGCAGAACAAAGGTATGTCACGTTGCCACCTGCCCAATGTGGCCTGTTGATGCTGACATCGTCGCATAGTCGATTACATGCTCGATGATTGCTTTCAGCTCATATCACTTGCGTATCTGACCGTCGGAAAGAACCATGAACCACCAGCAGTGTTAGTATTTGGCGGTGTCATGTGTTGTATACGAAGTTACTGACAGTAGTTCAGCTACTCATACATATCGACGATCAAGGTATTTATACATGTCGGAGGTTATGTGCACGTCAATGTCTGACATCCCACAGCGCCTCTTGGACCATCTCAAAGAAGCCACCTTCTACTCGCAAAAGGATCTGGAAGCCCTGGACAAGAACCTGCAAGACTGCCGGCGTTATGTTGAAAGGGGGCAAGAAGGACACAGCCCGCACCTGCTTACTCTCCTCGATGCTCGTATCAAAGTTTGCGAAGAGACACTAGCAGAACTGAAGCTGAACCTATCTGGACTGACACCCGAACTGACACCGAAGTGGGAGAAGCTTGTCTCGATACTAAGATCCCTTTGCGGCTGCAATGCAAGATCCAAGGTTAGCAAACTCCGAATAGGCCGTTACCGTGTACTGACCGGATCTGTAGTTCCCACTTGAAGAGGTTGAGGAGTACTCAGAGGAGCTCAACAAACTCGACGAAGAGCTGAAAGAACATGGAATTCGCGCGTATGAGACGGAGGGAACCACTGAAGAGAAGCTGGCCGAGATGGTCGACAAGATGCAACTAGCCACCGAACACCCCGAGGCCGCACCAGACGCCAAGACTCTCATCGGCACGCTGCTACGCCGTAATTTGCTCTGGGTCACGTTGATCAAGCAAAAGTTGGTGCATCCCGCTAATCTTACGATCCGGACTAACACCTGAGCAGGCAAGGACGCATATCTCCCGCTTTCAAAGACACCTACGACAAACTTCTTGCTATCCGGAACAAACTCGAGAAGCTCACTCTAACACAGGCATGGTCCCTTCGTGAGACTGATCTATGGGACTTCCAGCGCCAGCTTGATCGCATAGACGAGGCACGCGTTGACGGTAATTTCGTTGATGCACTTGGACGTCCATCTGAGATCTACGAGCAAAGGGTATGTTCTCACAGACGTGATTGTCTATACGCTCACAGGCTAACGTGATGTAGACACTACTCTATCTTCTCAGGAAGAGCTACGCTCTCATCTACCAGCTGCTCTTAACTTCAGAGCCTGTGTCAGAGGCATTACTGCCAATATACAACCAGCTGACCACACTTCGGAAATGCTTACTCGAAGTCAAGAAGCTGGGAGGTGTATCCTCACCAAGAGAGCTGTACCCATACAGTATGAAGGTTGGTGCACCACGCCATGAATACATCGATACGTCTATTGACTCATATATAGCTGAACTCAATTGACAACATGCGGGTAGACGGCAAGTTCATGGTTGGCGAAGAGATACCCGATGGACAAGGACGCGTAACACAACTTCTGGAGGAATGCTTCGAGCTCGCCTACGACCTGAGAAACGATGCCGAAGACAACAACAGCTCCGCTGATGTCACGCCGTCGACCGAAAAGCCCGAGCCCCTTAGCACCTGATGTATTCTCTCTCTCTCTTATATTGGCGCTGTACATCTCGGCGTAAGACGATCGCTCCCAAACTGGCCACCCACATCTCTTCTGACCTGTCTTACTCCGGCGATTCTCTCTCTTGTGGCAAACACGTGTAGAACCCTTGTACTTTCTGTACTTCTAACTATTACTTAATATGGGTCAATCATTCGAAGCTGTTCAATTTCGTCTTCTGGTGGCGTTGGTGGTGGAACATCTGCATCCTTGAAGGTTAGGTGGCTTCCGTACGATATGCCTACAATTATTAGCGTCTTTGGCTATCAGCTTCGGCTCTCCCTCTTACAAAGCTCTTCGCCTGTGGCAATGTCTCTCAAAGCTCGATACGTGATGATTTGACGTCGAGTATCCCGCATCCATCCTACGTTTTGTTCCTGGGTCGAGTGATTGAACATGCTTCCCAATCCGAATATGATGGCTTGTGTGACCTTGCTGTTACCGTCCGTATCTACGATTGGCCAATTGCTAGCATGAGTCAGATTTTGGGTACTTCCAACCACCTCTAATAGATACTTTGATCAAATGTAAGGCCATCAACCTGCTATAACTGCCGATGCCCGCACATGCGTACGCATGCTATATGTCCAGAGGAGGTGGTAGCGCGATAATACAGCAGCTCAAAACAAAGAACTACGTACTAAGTGTAATGATAAAGCGAGGTCTGCTCTATGTGCTTCTTGTTTTCTTCTATTCCTAGGATCAATACAGGACATATGTCTATCGTGGTCCCCGATGGTATGTCCCTGGTAGCAAAAATACCACGCCCTACATGCTTTGTTAGTCATCCGCTACAACTGATCTGCCATCATCTCGAGAAACGTACCTTTTGGCGTATCAACCTTCAGGACAATATCTGGACATCGTTGAAGTGGGATGTCGTTCGGCGCTGTTTGGAAACCCATGGTACCTAGTAAGAAGATCGGCACTTCGCAAAGCAGCAAGAATAGTTACAAGGATACAATAAGGACAACAGTCAGCAGTCCATTCCTCTCAAACCCACGACATCACTTTTGGTAATTGTATCACAAAAATTTATCACCGCGCTAAGTCCGCGGTCCGAAGGCTTGGACCCTGAGGGTTGCGCCCCACTCAAGCTTCGCTCATGGCTGGCCGCTTTCGTCACAGGTCCTCGCAACACGACTGCCAGCACGATGGCCCAGCAACGAGGGCAAGCAATGGGAGACACCCTCAAGACGGCACACTCCGTCAGCCTAAAGGTCTTGCGGTATGTTGGCACGTCCTCTATGCTGCTTCCGCACGGCGTCCTGTCGCAAAGCTGATCGTCGCATCATCTCATGACCGCCCACCTGACTTGTCTATCTATGCATATGCCATGGACATGCCAATAAACTGGGGACTCAGCGTATTGACGTCGTTTCCAGATTGTCTCGTCCATCTCTCGCGGTGCAGCACCCTCTCCCGAACTCCAAAGACCTAGGCATATCACCCAAGGCGTCGCTCGCGTACCCCACACCGAACGACACACAAGACCAGTTCGTCCTCAGTCCCGTGTTAAACCTTCCTGAGGCGTTTGGTAGCGCCTACGTCGGCGAGACCTTCTCCTGCACTTTATGCGCGAACAATGAGCTCGATCCATCCGACGATACAAAGGCGATTAGTGGAGTGAGGATACAGGGCGATATGCAGACACCGTCAAATCCTGCAGGGTCGCCCCTAGATCTGTCTGGTCTAGAAGAAGAAGCAGAGAACGCGTCCCCAGGACCAGCGGAATCATTACAACGTATTCTACGATTTGAGCTTAAGGAAGAGGGCAACCATGTGTTGGCAGTGACTGTCACGTATACAGAGACCGCACTAGGAGAAGGAAGGGCAGCGAGCGGCAGAGTACGAACTTTTCGCAAGTTGTACCAGTTCGTGGCTCAACAGTTATTGAGTGTGCGCACCAAGGCTGGAGAGATTGGGCAGAAGAGTGGATCTTCTCGATACCTCCTGGAGGCACAACTGGAGAACATGGGCGAAGCTGCAGTCTGTTTAGAGGTACGTCGACGCGTTCTAAGTCTCACGATTCATGTGTTGGTACTATCATTTACTCCAAACAACGAGTCAGAGCGGCTCCTTTACGTTGAGGATTTCGGCTCCATCACTAGCTCGATCGCAGAGTCCGATCCGGCAGTCTTGTAGATCCGGCGCTATTTCGCTGCTTCAGATAGCCTACCACCACAGCCCTGCCCCTAGTAGGCATTGAACCACGACTGACTCCAAACAGGCAGTCAATGTAAACCCGAAACCACCCCTCAGATCTACGTCGCTTAATTGGGATATGCAAGCCTCAGGTATCAATGCGCCGATATTGAGCCCACGGGATGTGGTGCAAGTCGCGTTTCTTCTCGAACACCGGCCTAGCGACAAGGACGAAGAGATGGCTGGTTCCATGACGGAAGACAACAAAAGAGTGCTGGGTCAGCTTGCTATCCAATGGCGGAGCGCATTGGGCGACAGGGGCTCTCTCAGCACCGGATGGCTTACGGCTCGGCGCTGAGCGTGTCTTGTCCAATAGACTTTGCGTCGCGCTCTAACGTCGGTACGGTTTGTATATCTCCGACCGAAAGTTCTGACGCCCGTACCTGCAGTTCCAAGCGCTTGGTCTTGCATTGTCGATCTACCACGGTAGGTTTGCGTTGATTGAAGTCATTCGGAACCTGCTCCGTGCGCTGTGTCAACATGAATCGAGTAGCCCGGACTTCGTCGCCGAAGATTGAAAAGCAACCTCTTGACTATATTTACTCGCGTATGACTGTACCTCTGTCTACCACCGGCTATATCGAGGTCCATGTATGGATGCGTGGGGTTGCGGAGATTTCGATGGAAATTTGTAATGCCGAACATGCTCAGAACGCTGTCACACAGTCCATGGGTAAGTCCAACACAGACAGCCGGAATGCGGAGGAGGATCTCTTGGACGATCGACGTGTGGAGCGAACGCAAAAGCAAAGTCGACTTGGACAATCAAGGCATTGGATGCAGCTGGGGCCACGCGAACAATTCTCCTCAAAAAGCACGTCTAGTCTTACGGCATTGACCACTAGTGCGCCCAGCAGACCGAACAACAGAGCAGTCAGCTCTGAGGGAATCCGGAGAAATCGTTGGAATCAATGGCAAAGTTGGTGAAGCGCGGCAGAAGGAGCAAGGAGCCCCATGATTCCGGCCTAATGGCGCAGATGAATAGGCGACAGACACGGGAACATGTCATGACAGTCTGACGAACTACTCGAGGGTTGGGCGATCGTGGGGGAGTCATTTTATCTCGGTCAAATACGAGAGCGTGAGATGTTTGATCGTCGGCCCCCAGGAATGCAAGATACGCAGACGCCGAGTGATGGAAAGTAGAGCTCGTATGTATTGAGCAGCACAGACGAAGTATTTTGAGGTGGCTGCAGCTGTCAGATTACATGGGAGAGCACAAGCAGTAACCGTTTGAGGAGCTTGTGTGTCGAAATCGGCAGCCGACCGCGGATCGACATGGCTATATGCTACATGCGTCTCTGGGCGGGCGTATGCAGCTCCAACACCGAAGACAAGATAGATACGGTGACATGTCCTGGTGGAACCGATGTGCACCGTTTTGTACAGTTAGGCAAGCAGAGTTGAAACGACAACGGTTTAGATGGTGGTCAGAGCATACGACGGCGGGCTGGCTAGAGCGTACCGCAGGTACCTGTATGCATGTATGTGCAGCCAGAGGTACTGTATGCTGTGGCATTGGCCTGACATATGACAGGTTCGGTGCATAGATAATGCTGGACGGGGTGGAGAGTGGGCGGCAGTTTGCAGGTCAGCGTGGGGCGGTCTATTTTCTTTGTCTCGGGAGGTTGAAGATGTGCAAGCACTGCGCAGAGTATGGGGTCGCGTCCGGGACACGACAGGCAGGCCCCTATTCGTACCGCAGAGTTAATACCGTGTATGCGTGCTGTACGCTGAAGGTGAAACACATGCAAATTGCACGCACACCACCATGGCTGTGGGCGCAATAACCGTCGTGTTGGTGAAGGCCGTCGACGACCCCTGAACGCGCAATGCAGCGCGGCCAATCCGTCTTCGCCCAAAGCAGGCTGGGCTCAGGCCGTGCCTTCCCAAACCAAGCGGCGCCCCCTGGTCGTGCTTTCCGAAGACAGGGTCTAGCAGCGCGACATGGGACGACGGCACAGCGACGGGCGGAGACGCCTGTGCGTCGAGTGGAGCGACACGGCCACGCTGGGCGATGGAGGGCGTACCGTGGGACGCTGTGTCTACGCCAAACTCTGCGGGCAGATGAAGGTGCTGCGCGCGGGTGCCTTGCATGGACAGGCGCGCGTCGCCTCGCGGCCGGCAGCGCTGACAGGCTGTACTGCAAGAGAGTGCAGCAGTCCGGTCCAGGCCGAGGGGCAGTCGAATGCTCAGCGCGGGAGCGGTTAAGCGCTAGACTGTCTTCCGCCAGCGATAAGAGTGCTTGTGGGTTAGCTGCTCGAACAGGCCGGAGTCTGTCCCTATGAATTGGCCTGTGACCGAGCGCAGCGCACTGAACCCTTCTCCGCCAACCCTCTCCCCATTCACTCTTTTCGCCCGCAAACCGCCGTCGCGACACCACCGAGCACCCTCGCTGTCTACTGTCTACTGTCTACCGTCCACTGTCTACACGCAGCGCCGCCCACCCGCCCCCGTGCAACCGCGCCCTCAGTCACCGTCGCACTCGCTCTGCCCTTCCCGTGCATAAGCCTCACCACCACCCGTTGCTGCGGACCCCCAGTCTCCAATGACCTAGAGTACAAGGCGACTCGACGTCCCACACGCCGTGACCGCGCAACCCCACGACGCTCTTTAATCGCCCATCTTTTTGGATATCCTATGCCCACCATCTAACATGGCGCCCGCTCCCTCGTCCACCGCCGAGCAGTCGTCCACCCCGCTCGCCGACTATTTCTTCATCTCCGGCATCGAGTCGTCGCAGGTCTACGACGAGCGCACCCAGAGCAATGGCATAGTCACCTCCCCGCTCGCCCAGCCCCCGGTCGATGAGACCATCGAAGAGGACCGCGCCCTCGAGACCGATTCGATCCGCCCAACCTCCCAGGATGGCCTCTCCAACGGCGACTCCACGCGCCGGCGCTCTGCGAATCGGTTCAGCGAGAACCGCCAGTCCAATTGCACCATCATTGGCCCAGATCCCAAGCAGACTGCGAGCAATCGGAGCAGCGCCACCATCAAGGGCGTACAGCTTGGCGGCTCCGGCCTCAGCGACCAGGACTTTGACATTGCACTGCGCAAGTTCGCGTCCGAGCGTGATACCTTTCTCGAGGAAATTCAGTTTACTGCTGGTGTTGCGCAACAGGCCCGCTCCACCCCCACGAGGCCGCGACCCAGGCCACAGCGCGTGTCACAAGCTAACAATGACGATGGCGTCGGCAACCTCAGGTCCGGCGTTGGCAGCATTCGACGGCGCATCTCCACAATGCAGAGCAGTCTGAAGCGCCAGTCGTCGACCGCAAGACAATGTAAGTTGCATTCCACACCATGTCCGACCAGGATCTGTGCAGGGCTGGGCCCTGGCCTCTGGCTTTGACATGGGTTATTTACTTTTTGATCGACGCATACTGACGTGCATGCAGCCTCAATCCGAACGTCGAAGCGCATGTCCGGGTACAATTCCGTCATACCGGCACCGCAGCCCTTCAACCCGGAGCCGGACATGCATCCTCTGCTACGTCGCTACGAGCCTGTTCTCCTAGATCGTTACCCGCCACGGAACATGGTCGAGGAACTCAAGAGGCGCAATCCCTTTCCCGACTACGTGCCTATGTTTGCATTTCCTAATGATGTTAGTGTCGTCTCATCTGACGAGCGCCCAAAGAGCCAATGGCATGGTTTCGCCATGACGAATGGAGATGGCTCCAAACTTTACGGCATCACCATCATCGTCTGGCTGCCTTTGAACGCCACCGCTGCAGAGGGCCTCGAGCGCCAATGTGAGGAATGGCGAAACTTGCACATGAATCCAGAGGAGCGCGAGCTGGCAAGCAGTTTGGGCGAGCGCCTGGCATTGGAGCGCGCAAAACTATCGCAACTACTGACTAAGCTTCCGTCCGTGGCCCCTGACTCGGAAGAGCGTGACGACTTGGACGACCAGATCGGCGCCGTTGAAGAGAAGATTCAACTCATGACCGACTTACTTCGTCCCGTAAGGCACGGTGCCGCCTCCAAGATCGAGGGACTGACTGATGGAGAGACCGGACTCTGGATCCCCCGTGCTTATGGTGTAATGGGTCGAGATGCGAGTTTGACGCCTTTCTGGAAAGAGTGGCTCAAGGCCGTTGTTGTCCCCATGACTACTGGCGCAATCCTGCGAGTCCCCGCCAGCTCACCGCGAGTTGGCATGTGGCAGCCGCTCGAGCGGTACGTGGTCAATCTCTGTGCAGAGGCTCTTAGTCCGATTACCTCCATCACGCAGGTTGAACTGGCAGTCCGTGAGCTTCGCATGTACGCTCGCAAAGAGGCAGTCAATGAGCTGCCTGGATCCCGGAACATCGACATCTATGCCCTGTTCCGATGCATGTCCATCCCCAACATCATTACGCTATTCGAGTATGTGCTCTCGGAAGCTAGGATCATTCTCCTCTCCTCACACACGGCTATGCTGCATCTGGCCAGTATGGCGATAACGAACCTGCTGTATCCCTTCCAGTGGGCTGGTGTCTTCATTCCAGTCTTGCCTGCTCGTCTGGTGCAGACGATAGAAGCGCCATGCCCATACATCGTAGGAATCGAGCGTCGTTACGAGCCCGCCGATTACCCCGACGACGACTATGTGCTCGTCGACCTGGATGCTGATTCAATAGTCTCGAACGGTCCACCACCACCACCACTACCACGCCAACAGCGACGGAAACTCATGTCTCTCCTTCAACAATCTGCACCGCATCATATGCGCTACGGTGTACCTACTGGCCCTCCTGCTTATGCGGTAGAAGCCTTCCCATACGACACTTTCGCCTCCGAGAATCCTGGGGTATTCTCGTACAGAGCACATCCTTCGACTGTCCAGAACTACGTCGGGCTGAACTCGACGTCTTTTGGGACAATGGTCGGATCACCAAGCTCCAGACCTCTAATCTACAACGCCTTCTTACAGTCAAGTGCGTCCAGTCGTGGAAACGACCGTCCTTCCACAGCGACTACCATAAAGACATACCAATCTCCGCCTTCGCCCAAGGTTTCTCCTGTATCGACAGTCTTCCCACCCATGCCCAGTACTCCCATCTCGCGTAGCGATTCTGGCTACGCACTCCAGGCCAATCTGCGTGAGAAACGATCCGCTCACTTTGAGACCTCAAGTCGGCGAAGTTCATCGGTAAGTTTGCTCTACTCTGTACACTGTGATAGCTCATTGACTAATGTGGCTAGTTTGGTTTCGAACGTGTCCCTCAAATCCGGCGCCCCTCTCAGCCGTTCCTTGGCCATGCACCGAGCGCATCAACATCATCTCTGAGCCATGAATACAAGGCGGGGTCCTCGTATGCGCCATCAGTGTATGCTCAGTCAACTTTGGCTGCATCCACTATCATGCCCGGCATGGCTACGCACCAAGTGCGCAACACTGCAACAACACAATGGCAAGAAGGTCATTGCTTGCAGTGGAGACCGAACGAGGACAAAGCCATGTGTTCAATATGCGAGGAAAAGTCTGATGACGGGTTGTATCGTTGCACCGGTGAGTTTCAGATCCGCTTAGTGCAACTTACTTTTCTAACAATGTGTAGGATGTAGCACATACGCCCATGGTAGGTGCGTCGACTTGATCTGCATTGTCTGCCCCACAGCATTTCGACCTGATCAGGTGCGCGCATCGTTTGTACGATGCTTCGCTAGCCTGTTCTACACGTACAGACGCTATCTTGTACCGGCTAGTGGCGAGCGCAAGAAGTCTGGTATGACCTACCAATTCAAGATGGATGAATTTGTGAAGAGCCTGCCAGCCGAAAATGTGCAGTATATCGAAACGCTGCAGCAGACACAAGGTCAGTATTGCTACTACAGTTTCTGAATCACACACTAACCTACAGTAGCTTTCAACGAATTCATCCATGAGCGCGAGAGCAAGTCTGCAGATGATCCTACCATCAAACTTTTTGATGAAGTCATCCTGGCAAAGCGAAATCGCGGAAAATCTTCATTCTTTTACAAGTCCAAGGTCGACTTCTTGTCCGACACAACGGACCATCTTTGGCGCACTGCGTCTGCGACTCCACCGAATTCTCGCTTCCCGGGTGACTATCGCTCTGTGATCAGCCGAAGTATGTCATCTACACTCCCTCAGCCAGACACTGCTAACAGAATCGCAGTCCCCGCGAAGCTCGATCCCACACTCATGAAAGAACCGCGTGTCATTCAAGGCGTGCCACGCGTCCCTCAAGGCAAAGCCCGCCGCAAGCCCATTCCATCCATGCTCGGGCCTAACGGCAACAGCCCGCCACAAATCCATACCTCATGATCTCTACACCAAAATATTACGCTCTCTATAACGACGAACCCGACCTCCATGCCTCTCCCTCCTTCGTCACAACCTCACATCTTTCCGTCTCATCATTGTACTACATGTAACATACCTAGCGACGGAGTTTTCGGCGCACCACGGCATTGCGAGTGGACCTCGATAGTCCGCTGGCCGGTGCTTGTTTCTCAGATTGGATATCTGATGGAAGGATAGAATGTCATCTCCGAAACCATCTTGCATTACATGGGGTGGTTTGGAAATGCTTTTTGCGCGGATCGATTTGGATTCCGACTCAGTGCGTATTCTCTCTCGGCTGTATACTGGGCGGCGCAAGAGAAGCATTTGGTCTTTATGCGAGTATACCTTTGTAATGCGTTTCCTGCCCTCTCGCCCCAGATTGGCATATTCTATTGGTTTTTACCTGCCACATGCAAGATGTTTTGGCAGCAAATGGCTAGGAAGCGGCGAGATTCTTTTGTATATTATTGCATTAAGCATAACATGAGCAGTGGAAGAAAGAATCCAACTAATGGACAAAGTTTACTACAGCATGGAATGCTGAACAAAAGTCATCCCTTAGAAAGTTCTTATCCCTCGAAACTCTGTTATCGCCCACGCGATTCGAAACAACGCGTACCACGTTTCTAGCACTGCCACAAGATGCAGGAACCCGTCCAATCACGCACGTGTTTCTATTCTTGCTGTTCCTGACTAGTGTTTTAGCGCACCCCCTCTGGGGCAAGCGTCGCTAAGCTTGGCAAGCGTCCGCGTGTGCCGAGCCCCTTGCCTTGGGGATCAGGTCGAGACTCATAGAGCCGCTCTGCTCTTCTTTCTCTCTCCATCAACAGTCTTCGTTGTACAGTCATTCTTTTAGAACCGGTCTCTTACAGTCACTCTTTAGACTACACTATCGTTAATACAAAGTCGCCGTTTCTACCACATCTCCATCCACCTTTTCAACCAACCAACACTCCCACTTCAACCGCAACTATGCTCGGACGTACCGTTTTCGCCGCGACCTTCTTCGCGCTCGCTCAGTTCGCCATGGCTAGCCCCCCTGGCTGCCTCCTCGGTGCTGTCAACCAGTACGAGGACCCGTCCGACATCAAGGCTGTCTGCAAGTCCAAGGACCTGAGCTCAAAGGTGGCGGAGCTTTGCGGCAACGACGCCGAGGCTGCCATGGAGGCGATCGCGGACATTTGCAACGACGTGGATGTTGATGTTTGTAAGTACAGCCTTTTGCAGCGGATGCGCTGTTACACACCGGACGAGAAGATCAAGCACAGCAAACTCTACTTTCCATGATCGCATGCTGACAGGACCTGTAATAGCAACTGCCATCTCCTCCGCCTCCGGCTCAAAGACTGCTACCGGTTCATCCCACAAGCCCACCGGCACCTCTGGCTCTACCCTCGTCTCTATGTACCCTACCGGCTCGAACGGACAAGGAAGCAGCAACGGCACTGTCCCCGCTGCCACTGGAGGACCCAAGCCCTCTGGCAGCGCGACTGGCTCTGGCGGTCTCCCCGAGGCCACCGGTGCTGCTGGCAAAGTCGAGTTCGGCCTTGCCGCTGTTGTTGCTGGTTTGATGGTCGCTGCTTTGTAAATGGGAGAATGATACATGGTGCGAGGGAGATGGTCTGCAGATATGGAATAGATGTGAAACATTGGGCTGTTTATCGAAAATGGAATAGAGGCGTAATTGCATAAACGGGAAGAATGTTGCACATCGTGCTACTCAAAGTCACTTTCCTTGTGCGTTACTCCTACTTAGTGCACATGCAGCATGCGATGCTTCGAATCTTACTAAAGTTTCGACATTAAAGGATGAAAGCAACCCCGATCTACCCAGCAAGCCACAACAACAATCCACGTAGGCTATTCCCCCACTGCAATTTTACCCGGAAGCGTTGAACTCAGTAGTAGCGATTCTAGACCACAGCGAACGATGCCCGATATCCGGGGGGCGCGGTTATACGGCCACCACAAACAATTTCCACCACTTTCTCTAACAATAGCCATTACCTAACTGCATGGTCATATGTTAGGACCCAGATAATGCGCGCATTGCTACCGAGTTCATGCTATCAGGCGTTTCACGAAGCCGCTTTCTGCTGTGGGTACTAAACAGAGAAAGTAGATGTGTGTGAACCGCTGGCTACGTGCCCCGCCTCAACCCCCCACCTTCCTTTGAGTCATATCTTGCGCAATGGAACCTGATTTCAAGCAGGATACCACTGGAGACCCCAGATATCCGTACCCAAACTCTCTACATGGATTATCTTTACTGCTAATATAAACCGTCATTTTTTCGGCTTAGTCATACATCAGATACAACCCGTATCTTTCCGGCAGAATGGCCGAGCGGTCTAAGGCGCTAGCTTCAGGTGCTAGTAGAGCAATCTGCGTGGGTTCGAGTACGTTCCCAACAATTAAGACGTTTCGTCAGACACTAATAGTAGTATAGATCCCACTTCTGTCAATATCTTCTCTTTTTGCTCTTTTAGACAACTCGAGTTTACAAGGAGTTAATGCTTTTTTTTTGACAAGCTCGTAGCATACGAGCTGCAAGACTGCGCTATGATTGAGTAGACTATAGAACAATAAATAACGTTGCGTTTCTGTGTGCGCTTTACGGTGCTAACAAGCTCCTGCGTATAAGCCTTGTTATCTTCACTTAACAGCAACTACTCTACCTAGCCTTTTTCTAGTCCGCAGATAGTTTTTTAATCTACATGTTAGAGATACGCTGTATATACAGTAAAGCATGAATTCAAACATAGATAGCTACATGTACAGATCTGTAGCTCTAAGCATAGTAGAGTATACGCGCAGAATATAATACCTAGGTAACAGATGTGTAAAAAAGAACACGGAGAAGTAGACAATCAAGTATTGTTCATACGCGTTTGCACAGAGTACATGATTTTCGCTATCCCCCAAAAGGAAACTTCATGTGAATTACCCTGCATTTTAGCCAAACAACCACATCGCTTTCTTAAAGTACGTCTTTCCGGTTCTGTGGCGCCTTCCATGCGGTCATCAGCTCTACGACTACCGCCGACCTGCGCTCAGAGAAGCCTAGAAGTTCGGCAAATCCATTCGCTTCTCTTAACTCCAGCGCCCTTAGCAGGTCCTCGTGCCTGTAGGATACCCTGTGCGCGTTGCGATGTACACTAGCATTATAATTAGTGACGATATAGTTCCGAGCATTCCGCCGCACATTCGCGTTGGACTTCGAGTGGGTGTGCAATCTCAGTGACAGCAACAGTATATTATACTTGCGATTTCTCTCATTCGGCAACACCATGCGCGCATCACATGCGCACCCATATAAACCCGCCAAAAGCAAGACTGGCATAACGCCGGTCGCGTTGGTGGCATTCGAATCTGCAAATACTGCTTTAGTAAACCTCCAGGCTCGATAGATGTTTCATAGTCGGCGCTTAGAGGTTTGTTGATGGCCGTCCTTTTGGTCTAGTGAGGTTGAATCACGAGTGCGAACGCAACTGCACACGCATATTACTGCACTCGGATCAGCTCTGTTGTCCTTAGGCGGAAGATCCCCATCAAATGCGCATCTCTCGCGCAGTGCTATCTCTTACTTTTTGATCCTGGAGAGGGAATCACGGAAGTCTGCAGCAGGGAAATCGCATTTGCGCCGTTCCGCTTAGCGCCGACACCGAACTCATCGTAAACATTGGCTTAATATTTGGGGGAGGTGCAAATGGCTGCGCGCGAGTAAAGATGCCTTTGGTAGAACTAACGTCCATTGGGTATCCAACAACGAACCGCTAGTGCTTTCCTCGCACAGCCACCGTTATCAGATGTAGTATATTCGAATTGTGCGTTCGCGTATCAATCCGCTCTAGCATCTTGATAACCCCCATCGTCATACAATAGACGACCACAGTTCCATCAATTAGCTCATAAATGAATTCGATAGGTCTGTAGGTTTTTCGGGGTGTAGTCCCGCGACCCTGCGATTCGATCATGACATGTGAACCCGCTTTCTCGAAATGTTGCGACGAGCTGGTAGGGTACGAAGGATATTCAACTCGACGCCAGGACCTCATTCCAGTGGTGCTGTGATTCATAATGGCTGCTGGCAAGTTTGGTTGTGCAAATTTGCCTATCTCGAGGTCCGCCGTTCACGCATCCCAGAGTGTTGTGACCTTGTGCCTTCTTCGTGATTTCATCTCGCTCCTTCTCTTCCTCGATAGAGTTCTCTCGGAAGTCATGTTCCGGTGCTTATGGCAGGCACTGGGTTACAAATCCGCTCGCGGAGCGGCTCCTGCACATTGAGTGCGTCTCGCAGGTCTCGACTTCCAGGAAACCTGTGTTGTGACTTGTCCGCGATGCAACCGTTTGCTTATCCTGTCCGTGAAGCTGGTTCCGTTCCACTGTTGATGGGCGCGGAAGTGTCCTCCTGACTGCTATACATAGGTACCTTCCCGTACCCTACTGTTGTGCCGTAATCGGTTCAGCTGTGATAGGCTCAACGCTGGTGCTCCTCGTCAATCATAAGTCCATCATTGAGTTCTGACCAGTGTCAGACCAGAGCCATTTTCATCTTTGGACTCTCCTGTGCGTGTGCCCAGCATATTTTTCCTCCATGTCGTTGGGTCTCCAATCGTATCGTAGTGGAGTAGGAAGTTTCGTTCATGGAGGTAACATGGAAGCCCTCTGGTATTGGAAAGCAGTACCATCTCTTTCTTTCCAAACAGTCTGGGACTCCCTCTTTAAAAGGTTGTTCCCTCTCCCCTCTCTTTCTCTTTCGTATCATCATCATCAGATCGAGCCATCCCAAATACCAAAAGCTTCCTGATCTTTACCATCATTACCCATCATTCCACTGTCATTTGAAGGCCGCAGTACGCCCTCACCACAACTCATCATTTCCCATCACACCATCGTCATCATGATGATGAAGACATACACTGCCGGCGCCAAAAACCAGGAATCCAGATTCTTGCAAGATTGGAGGCAACCAAACAGGACCTCTCCTCCGACTTCCCCTTCTCCTCCCACCACACGCTCCACTACGCCATCATGGCGGTCGCCATCAGATGATTCGCGAAGCCGATCATCATCAGAATCCTCTTCCTCTTCGTCCAACTGGAGGACGGGGTCACCACCTCGACCCATCCGCAATCAGGCAGGACTACCACCACCTGATGAGCTGATGGAAGGGGATATCGTCTACCTGACCCCGGAGACAATCCCAGACTCCTCCATCATTAGGGGGCACAAGAATCAGAGCGGCTTTGAAAATCACCCTATAGTCGTCCTGGGAAAGGAGAGACGAAATGGCACCATGATCGTTAGTTTCCGGCTGCTTACCACCTTCAACGGCCACACAGTTGAGGAGAAGAGACAGGGCGGTCGAGAACATCAAAGAAAGTTCTTTATGATGGTTGAGAACCATCAAGATATGGCTAACTCCACGATCAACCCGGTAGCCAAAATGGCTCCAGGTTTCGATGCGTTGAAGAGACGGAGCTACGTCAACCTCTCGAGTAATTCTCGGTTCGAAGTAGAATACGAGTATCTCGAGGCCTTTGGAAAGGATCCACTGCGGAGGCTTGACGCCGGGTCAGTCTCATATATCAAGAGCGCATGATCCGACACCTAAATTCCTCTTTCGACAATGCCGAACGCCACCGATGGCTCATGCCTGAAGGTCCCCGGCTCTTTTCTCTCGACAATGCTGATCGCCACCGATGGCTTACGCCTGAAGGTCCCCAGCACCCTTATATTGACAATGCCGAACGCCACCGATGGCTTATGCCTGAAGGTCCCCGGCACCCACCCCAGCGTCAAGGTCTGAATCCCGAAAGGGTTGTCGTCTTCCCGGTACGCCTTGCGAAGTCGTATGAATTCGAGGGACGCATCAACGACCTCCAGGCTGCATCATGTGCTGGCAGAACGACGAGTCACAATCTCATGTAGTCTTCTACCGGGCGATTGTAGCTGGGTGATCGAAGGATGGTGCGGACGCGATTGGATCGTTGGAGTTTATAAAGTCTGCTTGCGCCGCTGTAGTACTATAATAATTAATGTCTTATTCGTTAGATCTCTGCATTCTCGATTCGTGCTCGCTTCGTAATCACAAATGTCGGATAATAAATGTGTCGGGGATGGATGTGTTGTGTGCGAGATTTGTGAGGGGACATAAGTACGTCATCCCGCACTAACCACGGTTGCGCGGTCCCACTATTATCTGCGCGTACACACAACATCGACCTGAACTTCGCTCATCGTTGATGCAAACATCTTTCTGAGGTTACCTAGTCTTCTGATCATCTCAGCCGTACACGTAACCGTCTACAGTGCTTCCTCATCCTGAGCTCAGTTATGACCCATACTCAGGTAGTATCTTTTGACAAGCGCAACCGACAAAGGCGATGGCTACTGACGACTTGTTATTTCGATCCCAAACTGCAATATACTCACTTGGTCTCGGTCTACTATTGTTTGTCCTCGTTAGAGAGACTGCACACAGCTTTTCTTTCTCGCCACTCGCTGGAGGGTACAGTTTCCACCACATCAAACGATCTCTCACTACCTACGGCCCTGTATCGCTGTTGCGATGCTCTTCCATTGGAGTTTTTTTTCCGTCACTCCCAAGTTATCATCCCCATGGCGACTGTACCACTAGCCACGAAGGGGGTCGACTGATCGCCTACGAATAGCCTCCCTTTCATCCGTTCATGGACATTGTACTAGTGAATACAAACATGACTGCGAAGGTAGTGGCGAGATGACATCAGAAACTACAAGACTTACAGAGATGGTAGTTCTATGACCTTCACTTGCGTGCCTTGGCCGCTCCTCTCTGGGTCTTCTTATATTTCCTTACACACAAGCCATTCATTGCTAACGCACCTAGAGTGTTCTCAAAAGCGCGTTCCAAAAGTACTTACACTCCTCAACTCCTAGCAAGTTCCTCGTCCACTACTTCGCTCACACCCAACTCTCGTTCGCTTTCAGGTCTGGCCTCGCCGAAACTTCGTGCGACCCCCTTTTTCCAGCAGTCCCATCATATTGTTCTAACAACCGCGCAGGGTTTCCTTCTCTTCGATACACGCTATTCCAAGTACTTTGGGCGCTGTATCTTCCTGTATCTGCTACCATACTTCCGCAACCACGGCGCCCTTCAGCCCGTTGGCACGCCCTATTCAAACCACCCTACACCCGACATTCACCGCGCCTTGGTCACATTATCCCTACCTTCTGCTCTGAACACGTGCACGCCTGGATTTGAGCTGCTATATAGCCCCTGCACTCTCTTCTCTCCCTGTATTACAGAGTCAACGCTCACCACCTACGATCGGCGTACAGTGTCAACTGCGAAATTCTCCTGGCCTGGCCGCTGACGAGTCGATGGAAGGAGATACCGGAGACTTGTTCTCAGGTCTTGACTCTACACACATAGTCGCCCAGTCACACGAGCGACTACACGAACCATCTGCTTCTCAATCGAACCTTGAACATGTTTCATACGCTTACGATCATACTATGCGTCCTTTCACTGGCGTATACGAACTCAACGGTTCTCACCCCCGCGGATTAGTACACACTACTATCGCAAGTCAGGGGGAGCAGGTCCAAGACGATGTGGGAGCTGATCGCTATTCTGATACCGTGAACAGCCCTGTCGGGGGAGCTTGCAATGCGACTGAGCATGGAGCCGGCGCACTCCTCAGCGTAGACATGGGGAGAACTTCCAGTAGTCCGCCGAAAATCTTACATGAGTCAGAGCTCGACACAATAATGCACAAACTGGAGGAGCCGATCCAAGAGCTAAAATTGGGACAACGCAGTCACGAGACCGCCATCTCCGATGAGCTCACGGAGCGCATACCAAAGCTGCCACTCAGTGTCGAGGCGCCCCTGATACCAAGTCTGGAAACGGAGTTGTCTACAGCGACGGAAGCGATGCACTCAAACTCGAGTGCGCTGACCGAGAACACGATGGAATCTACAACTCCAACGTACCACTCACCGCCACATCGACGGCATGTTACGTCTCCCGATGGGACAAGTCAGAAGCCTCTCTTCACTATAGGATCTTCTGTGTCTATGTTCAACCCTGTCCAGGACAAGACCCCACCCCTTCGACGGACTCACAATTTCATTACCAGCACACCCGTTGTTGGTAAGGTTTACTACATCCCTGAAGGTGGTTACTTTCCTGCCTCAGTCATTCACATGCAGAAACAGCAAGAAGGCTTCTTCAAACATCCAGTACTTGTCACTGATGTAGATCATGACTTCGCGTACTTCTATGCTCTTACTAAATCCCCACCAGCTGCTATTGGAGAGATGGCAATGTGCCTACGCATAGGCAATAGTACAGCAGATGAAGGTATCTGCACATTAAGACTGGCGAATGGCTCACTCCCCATGCAGACCGAGACATGGATGAACCTGGAACAGCGCTTCTACATCGAGTGTGAAAACTTGAATGATTGGGCGATTGATGTTCGTATCGATACGGATGATTTGTGGAAGCTGTGGAGGCGCGTACAGCAACTGGAGGCACGCCAGAATCGTTTCCTCTACAAGCCACTCCCACGAGACATGAGTTTATTGCAGCCTGGAACAGTCGTCATGTTGTTGAACAATCCGCAATCATCGACTCTTGGCGCCCCTGTCCTTATAGTGGAAAACCAGTACCCTTGCCTCCGCTATCTGCGCGTCAAAGAATTTAGCGAGAACCCTCACTTCAACCCAACATCACGGCGCACTACTGGACCACCTCGTCATCGGTGTTTGGAAATCTGCAAGTACCCAAAATTTGGACATGATGGCACACCAGTCATGTTGGTTGAGTCTGATTCCCCTGGGATGCGGGAGTCGTCTTATGTTGAGGTATACTCAGCTCCCAGTACAAGCACTTTCGACATGTGTAAGACCTGGTGCTGGCCGCCGGTAGTCATTCAATCCCAGTCGATGGCTATACTTCGTGGTTATAGCTCATTCGTAGGAGCGCGCTTCAATTTGCAGATGACTTCACGGTCGTCATTTGTAGGGCCGACAACCCCCTTCCGCAACGGAGTTCCACAAACCCAACATGGCAACGTGGGATACCAGCCATTGCCACACCAACATGGCTACCAAACAGCCGTGCCTCCTCCACCGCCGCATACATCGTTTGGGTTTCGCCAACCTGTCCAAAACAGTCAACTCACTGGCCTTTATGGACATGCTGGCGCCCCGTACTCACCAAGCATGTATCAGCATTGTAAGTGACACACAGTATACTCTGAATACAGCTGAGTGCTGACGTCAATAGGCCCTACTATACTGTTTGACGGCTATGGCCACCCTTATCCGCGCATGTAATTGTTCGCAATGGTTGGTTTGAAGAGGATATTGATTCTATTTGGCCCCTCACGGTTCGGGCAGGATTGCTAGGTGATCTAAAAGTTCATGTAAGAGCGTCATGTTGGTGAAGTTGTAGTTCTTGGAGCACTCTGTAATTCAGACGATCGTCTTGTATGATATCTCCTGATCGATTGTCGGTATTCTTAGTCTCTTACGACCGCTTCATAGCCTTCATACCAGTTTAATCGACATGTAGTCGTGCTCTCCATGCCAATATACGCAATGCGAGCACATCGGCTGTTTTTATCAGCAAGAGAAGTTACCCATCACTGCTCAGTGTATGGTTGCGAGTAACCTGCGAAGTGCCCCTCGTGTTCTGAGCTGGGTGTGCATGTTGTCAAGGCCCTGATACAACCCTCTAGCTCCTTCCTCACCTGCCGCCTTCGCACTACCGCAGACTCGACCACCCTCCCACTGGTCCACATCATATGGTGGACAATTTCCTTCGTCCTCTGGTATATTGTGATTGCCGCTCTCTTCTCGGTAACTGCATTAGCCGTCACCGGTGGTACATTCGGCAGAAGGAGACACCGCAGAAGGCCCTCTCCCGTATCGTACATCAGGAGAGGAAGGCCAAGCAGCAGGTAAGGGACTGCCAGTACCGCTTACTCGTTTCGCAATAGCAGAGAGATTAGACCGCGAAGCCCAGAAGCTCAACCTGGATGCCGGAACTGGGCCTGATCGCCGCGCGCATCACCCGAGCCGCAGAAACGCCAGTAAACATTACCTTGCGAGACCCTTCTCTTGCTATGCACATCCCTCCTCGAGACGAAGGCTACCCAAGACAGCATCGTTGAGATTGAAGGCCGAGGGCGGAATGGGTCCTTCGGCGACAGGCAACCGAATACGCTCCACGCAGTCGCCGACTCGAGTCAGAAACACCAGACTTCCTCACTCTTACGGTCTCATCCCACAGCGACTGTCGTTGAGGAGCGCCATTGTCGCGTGGCTACAGATCCTCGTGTAAAATCTTCCGATGCCACAAGCCACCAGGGTCGAGATTCGCTCTCGACGCTCGCCGCGGGATGCCTCAACCTACTATAGTTGACGATACCCGCCATCCACGAAGACACTAGTCAGCACTATCACGCCTTCGGTTCGCACCTTGTCGAAGGACCCGAGGTCTAGTCCTGTCTCCACAAACGCCTGAAGATCCAGAGCAGCTCGTGACCCGTCACGATCGAAGAAGCCCATCGCGACCCTCTTCCATCTTATCGTCTACCGACGCTCGCCGCCTCACCGACATTTCTACACCGAGCAGAGTGCGCTGCTAGCCCCACCTAGGAAACCATATGCGTCGAGGAAAATATCAAGTCCAATAATCGGAGGCAATATGGGTGGAGATAAGGTATTCAGAAGTCAAGAGTGAGGGGAATACGCTCAATATCGGCGTGGCACATGGCAATGTGCAGCCCCTGTTGAAACAGGCTGCAAATGAGATGCGTGTCAGGGACTGCGTTTCGAAAGCCACGCTGACCGCGCTCTACTGTATCGAACCTCATTTAATACTCGGGTAATGGTTGTGTGCTGCACTGTCATCCACGCGAGCCGGAAGTAGCGCCTAAAGACGACATTTAGAGGTTCGTCGCAGCGCGTGGATGTCTGGGCATCTACAAGCGGAAGTGCGTGGGCAGATGCCTCGGTGTTACACAATATTGCATCGTTCACGCCAGCGGCCGCTACTGTAGGCAAAAGGAATCGGTTGCCACGTGTTGATACCCCTGGCAACACGGCATTATCTTGACGAAAGCCTGCATGAGTCGTCACGCTCTGAGGCTGCCGTAAGCGCCGAAGATCTTAGCCCTGTAGAGCGACCATGGGATTCTTGCGACGATAACCTAACGATAATATTCTCGCGGCTAGAGCGGGCAAGCTTCGAAAATTCTAAAACCCTTCGAAAAAAAAATTGACCCCAGATCAGCAGTATGGTCTGATGTTTGCCAGGGTAACGGCATTTGCATGCGGCAACTCGGGATCTTTGGCGGCGGAGGATGCTGCACCGGCATCGCTTCGCAATCACAGAGGCGCCGGGGGCTAAAGAGACGACGGTCGATTCTGATGATCCGAAGCCTTCGCTGGGATGATCAATACACTTGCATCGTCGTTTTCGCTGAGCTTGGCGAGAATGAACCTCTACTCATCCGCTAGCGGCGTCTGCGCTCGCCACGGAGTGTGGTTGAACGGGAAGGACCCTTTGCCAACCGCCCTAGAGCTCCGGGAGAACGCTACGATGCGAGCGAAGAATGCATTTTCGTCCCTGTGTCATCATCGCGTGGCTCCAAATTAGGTCCGCGCCCACCGCCAGTCTGAAACGCACGGGTGGATGCTTTTTTTTCTTTGACTTGTAGCACGTGCTGCATCACGCCGGGCAGCTGGGCATCGTGAGCGGGACTATTCCGGAGGAGATTGTGGCGGACCGTATGGTGAGCGTATCGCTGCTTGGCCTGGAGATGTCGGCTATACTCTGCTTACCGTGCAATCAACGTAGAGGGATCTGCAGCAGCGCAGGCGTAAAGAGGCTACGACTCGTGGGAGTTAAGTCGGAGCAATGCCGAAAGCGACAACGATGGGCAGATTGGGCACACCGGAGGCTTGAGGCTTGAAGGGTCCAGCATGGCGGAACTGTGGCAGTAATGCGGGCCACAGCCAAGGAGAGCGATGTCTCGCATGGACGGGCAACGATTCGCTGTCGCTGAGGTGGGGTTGCACACGTGGAAAGTGCGGCACATTTACCACTCTCCAGGCTGAGAAACACGACAATCTCCGCAGGCATGACCGGCTCTCACAGTCAGGCATCGATCGACTGTAGACGAGATGTAGATCTGCCGAGCCTCTTTACACATGATGACGCGCGGACATGGTTGCTCGCAGTGCAGCGTCGCGAGATTTGACAAAGATGCCGTCAGCGATTTGAGTGCGTCCGACCAATGCAGCACCTCCTGCATGTCGAGGAACGCAGGCTGACCAGGCAAGGGTGCAACGTGCATTCCACGTTGTGGTGGCCTCAGCAGCAAACCTCCGGGCCTCTCAGTAACGGCGACGTGTTCCACATGGCCGTGGCACAGTACGACCAGTTCGTGGCAGCGGTCGCCACCAGAACGTTACGCGAAAACGGGTCTGCCAGGAGGTGAGCAAACGGCGGTGCAGATGCGAAACCTGGGTGTCGCTGGTATGTAAGAGGCTGCGGTGTCTGCGCAACGGCGCTTTGCTGCCTGGGGCGGCGGCGTGACACAGGTCGGTGCTCTGGGACAGGTTTGTGGAAGGGGCAGCTGTCTGCGTCAGGCCATACTATGGCAGCAGCCTCTCTCAACAGAGCACAGAGGCACAACAGGATGCGCGTATCACTGGCCGTACCGGTCTTGCGTGCAGACGCAGACATGCAGCAACGTCGTCCCCTTTGAGCGCCTTGTCTCGCGTGGTGGCTGACTGAGATGGGGGCAGGCGGCGCCATCGTCGCCCACGACAGAGTGCATGCAGCTGCTCGCCGCGTGCTGAAGACGTCCAGGTCGTCGCAGCGAGCCTCTTCCGGCGGGCCCATGGCGTGGTAGCGGGCGGTCCCCTTTGTCGGCGTGCGGCGCTCAGAGACCTAGTCGTCGGCAGCGTCTCACCGTAGACAGGGGGCGGCAGAGGGCAGGGATGCCTCGTGGAAGCCCTTGGCCAAATACTTTATTCCCATGCGTTGGTGGCCGTGCATGCCGCCATGTGTCTCGTATGCGACTAGGAGGCCGCTGCGGTTAGTGCCTTTGTCATGGCCCAGCTCCAGGGCTAATTCGGCGCCATGCTAGGCCATCTTAGCTGTCTTAGGAGGGCGGTGTGAGGACTGTTCAAGCGGCAGAAGACTCAGTGGTCACGGACCCCCAGACTGTGAAGGCCAATCCCAGCTAGGGTACCCACACATTGCCCTTCAGTGAGGTCCGCGATTTGATTCTCCGCGACCATCTTCTGCTCGGCATGCCCTTCCAGACGACATCTCTTCTCCCCTTGACTGCGTCTGTCTCCTCTGTGCCTGACAGCCTGAGCCCTCCCACCAGCGAGCCCCTCCACCCCCGACCCGACCACCACCACCACCACAACCCAGACCGACTGCCTATCGCACCTGCCTCCGCCGGCTCAGACGCACCTTCCGCGACTTCTTCAGGGAGCAAGAACAGCCCGCCCCCGCCTTCCTCCCGTGCCATCAACCACGCGAGACGCTACACCCTCTCCCGCTTCCCTCTCCTCCGCAAAGGCAGCCGCGAATTGAGCAGGACGCCTTCCACCACAAAGAGCCCCGCCGAATCGCCCTTTTACGCTACAGGTGCACCACGCTCCTCGCAGTCTCTTGCGCGTGGGCCCGATCTTTCTCCCGCACGCGAGCCCGCCAGCCCCCACGACGACGGCGACGTCATAGCTGAAGAGGCGGAAAACACACACCGGTTGCCAGACAGGCCGAGAGCAGGCAAGCCCGACAAGATGCATCAAACAAGTTCGCGGTTACTCCGCATGACCGACGATGAGCGGCCCTTTACAAGGGTGAGTACAACCATCTATCAACTTTTTGAATCCGCCGAGATCGGCCCAGCCCATAATTTCGTTACCTCCGTCACATCCCATGGAGCTGGATTTCCTAGTAGGTACTATTCCTTCGAGACAACAGCGACCACTTGGGGAAAGCTTGGGAAGTTGGTCACAGTAACCACTATGATACACTTCCAAAAGCCACCAAAGAGTAAAGGAGCCACCCTTCTGAAGTCTGCGCAGAACCACTGGGCGATCAGCTGCGACGAGCAATATCCCATATTCCCGAGATATCCACGTGTCTATGGAATGGTGGAGGTTTGTTGTAGTACTGGATTTACTGCGTGCTTTTTCGGACCGATTTGAATTTCTACCGGGAATGCCGCGTGCTCGGAATGCGCCCGCAATCTGACACCTGCGTTGTGCCTTGAAACTTCCCGCAGCCGCTGCTATAGCAGTACCAAATTTTGAGCGTGGGCAAGAATGTTGCTAACACATCAATCCAGGACTTCAAGGACCTCTTCTCGACGCTTATGGTTTCGCTTCCCCTCACAGCACACCGCGTTCGCTTTAGGATGATCGACTTCACCTTTACATCGGATGAAGCCATTACCAACCTTGGATCCCTCAAATTCTCTCAGTCCAACCGCATGCCAGATCCCAAGGACTCATCACGTGTCGTCACGACGACCACTACGACCACCTTCTCAATGGCCAAGGAGATGGCTCGCTCCGTTTGCCAGAAGTTTCTTGAGGCTAAATTTGTTGAGTCGGTTGAAGGTAAAACGGATTTCATGAATAAGAGCTCGGTCTGGCAACTCACGCCCAAGGGCATTCACATTCTGGAGCGCTTTTGTACCCGCAACGGCATCGCTTCAGCCCACGTCAAGGCTGTCATTGAGTCTAACAGGAACCCGAGACAACTGGTTGTTCTCGAGCGCAACACTGAGACCGACAAGCTTCATCATGATGAACAGACGGTTGAGATCATCTTTCGCCGCTTTATTGGTACCACTGCCAATGAGACCCAGTCAGATTCTGACTCGATACATGAGTTTTCAAAGTGTGATGTCGGGGTCAAGCTTGTCAAACACCGACCTACTTCTCAGCGCCAATTTGAGTACACCTTCAACGGACGCAACGCCGCACAGTGGTTGATGGACTGCTCAACTATGGTTGACCCCCGTGAAGCTATTGAGGTTGGCTCGCTATTCTTGCAGCTCAAACTCATCGCCCCAGTTGATCCTCGCAACTCAGAACACCAGTTCCAACCTTCCAAGCAGGTGCACTACTACATCACCAATCACGGCGAGCGCGTCGCCGGCTGGCTCCTCGAGGAAGTACCATCAGGCGGAGATGTAGCAGTGAAGTCAAGAGATGGCGTTGCTCGCGATTCCAACAGCAACCGTACCAACGTCATCATCCGTAACCCTTCATGGCGTCTATTGTACCGCGAGTTCCTCAAGGAAACCATGTGCGAGGAGAACCTCTCTTTCTACCTTGAGGTCCAACAGTTCAACAAGCAATATCGGGACGCTATCAACGACAAGGGTGATAACAAGGTCGAAACAATTCGGGAGACACTTGCTGCCGCATACGGTAAGACTGAACACTGTCCAACTTACAAACAATCTCTAATCAAATCCAGGTCTGTACAATGCTTTCTTGGCTCCCGGCTCTCCGAATGAGCTCAACATCGACCACAGTCTTCGCACACAGCTGGCTACTCGCATGACTCGTGCCGTTGGCGACGATGCAGCCATGTTGCAGAGTCTTAACGAAGTCGCCTCCTTATTCGAGAAGGCTCAGCAGTCCATCTTCAAGCTGATGTCTAGCGTACGTGCTAACTTCCACATTTGTGATTGTGATGGGTTGCTAATCTCACCATAGGACTCTGTGCCCAAATTCGTCAAGCATGCCAAGTACGGCCCTCAGCTCCGTGGTCTTGATGCCGCCGCTGCATCTGCCTACGTCGCTTCGCCCACTGCCACCCGATCATAGAATGAATATCGCGCCACCTTCACGACCGATTCTGAATCTCTCCGCAAGATAAAACGACGACGATATGCGAGTGCTGAACCATCTCAGGCCTAACAGCCCTACTTGGATAGCTGGCGTCACTTTCTTGATGCATTTTTCTTTCGGCTCATCGACCTCTTCTCCTACTCCATTGCATCGAGTCATAGACTGCGGCGTTTTTGGGGTTCCGGGCCAAAACATTAGCATCGGGTGGTCGTTTGTGGGACTGTTCCTCTTTCCTTAGACCTACTCGACCTTCTGTTTACCTTTGTTGTCATTTCTTTTTCTTTCTTCACCTAGGCGGTCATAGCGGGATGGCGATCTGCGAGCACTCGTCACGAAACGTTTCCAACAACCGAAGCTGGAAGCTGATCTCTTTTTCTTCTTTTCCCCGACCGATACGAAAGTTTGAGACCGAAATTCGCAGTAAATTGCCCAGATCACTCATCTGGGGCAACCACTGCGGCTGTATTCCGGCTGTTATTCCCGTAACTTTTACACCTTCCGACAAGCGAGAGTCTCAATGGGGATGATTGGGTCGACATAGCCACGGTTCTCTGGCCGAGTCTTTTGTCAGTTTAGGTTGAGGAAGGGTGACCATGATGTTGGATGTGGGGAAGGCACCCGTACGACAGACGAAGGCACTTGATTCGCATCGGACTTACGATGCGATGCGACTGAACCCTAGCGCACCCTAATAGGAGGTTTCCGATGATACCCTCATGCTATAGAAGAACTCATAACGATACTACATATTCTGTCTTATTGCTGGTGACGACGTCAACGCAACCAATGGGCTCAACAGTAGCAAGCCATGGCATGCCTGTATTGTTGGACTGCACGGCCGCCTTACCCTCAGCTTCCGCATTACATAAACATGCGCACCACCCTCGTGAAAACATCGACCACGCCTTTGCAAGTCTGGGCCCAAACTCTTTAGCATCCCCTAGCGCTACCCCCTCTGATCGAACATCTCAGTTATCTTCGCAGCAGCACGACCGGACATACCCTGCCTCATCATCTGTCAGAAGTCAGGACGCAAGACTTGACCGGACTTCGCGAATCATGTTGATCAGCGAAAGTGCCAGGGGTCTCTGAAGTTAACTCCGAAAGCTACTTCTGTGGGGTTTGCTGGTAGGCTGGTGACATCGATGGAGATCACCGAAGATGTGGTGCGTTGCTGGCGCAGGCGATGTGCTCCGGGGTCTGTGGTTGGTGCGGAGGAAGACCGGGGAAGCTGTTTGGCGGAGGGCAAGGCTACGCATCGGAGCTCGGTGCCGAGAGTCGTTGTCGGAATTCGCTTTCGGTGAAAGCTCCGAGAAATCGAATGAACGGAAGGTGTACGTGAGATGGGGTGTTCATGCGGTGATAAGGTTCAAGGGGTGAGAACTGTCATACCATCGAAGTGAATGCAGGGTACACAACGGCGATGCCAGCAACTTGGTAACACGGTGGGCCAAGCCTCTATTTTCTTTGTCTACCGTGATATGATTGTCGGATACTCGTGCCTCGATGCCGAGCTCAGATCTACAAGGCACATGCATCACAAGCGATCAAAACGCCGGTACTTGCTGAGTACGTCAGCCACCTGCACCTTCCGCTGCATAGTCAGCGTTTGCGACTCGACTTCGGAACAACCCTCTCGGGCCGGTGACCATCGTGCATCTCCGACCGCATATAGCCGTGCAGTGGCTTTCAGTGGGTTGCAGATTAGGTTTGTTAGATAGGGTTTTCTTAGAACAAACGGCGCAGTTCCCATGGAGTTTGGTGTACTCCGCAGTCGTGGTCTCTTCGGTCAGATGCAGGTGATGCAGGGGAATATACATGGATTGCGGATGACTAATTCCGTCTCGAACAGCCGTGGTTGCGTCTCGCATTTGATGTATATGGCAGGTGGTAGCGTTTTGTCCCCATGAACCCTCCGACAAGTCTACGAGCATCCTCTTCTGTCCAGTGTGAAAAGGGGGGACCCTGCATCGTGTAGTTAAAGTTTGAAATGCCACATGGTCATGCTGGGTGGCAGAAAACGTGCACTCGGTCCCGAGGATATGGTAAGTTTTGCAAGCGTCGCGGTGTAGGATAGAAGAAGAGACTCGAATGTCAGTGGCGCTAAGCTTACTCCACAGATTACTCATAAAGTGTAAGGTGACAAGGTAACGGGAAGTTTCTCAACTGTGCAGATGAAGTCGGAGAGACGCAGACAGCGTAGAGGTCCTGGTGATTGGGAAAGAGCAGTATGCGATCTGCACGTCTGCTGTACTTGTACGAATGGACCACTGGATTTGATGGGCAGGGTCTTCACTCGCTCCGTCCTCGATGCCATGCATTGCTAGTTGTTGCTTGTAGCGCCAAACGTCTAGGCCCGCGTACTCCGATCCTGCTTATGGTACGACGCGTAGTCGCGATCGACAGGTACACTTTCCCCGTCGAGCAAGCCTCTGCGAACCCAGGCATTTGTGGCTTGCAACGAAGAAGGCTTGTGTCTCGCGGGAATCGCGGGTTTTGATGCTACATTCGGGGTAGGTAGGCAACGACGTCCGAGAGCCAAGGGGGTAGTGCGGAAGGCTTCCATGGGTGGAAAGAAGGTTTCGGCATGCGGTATCTTGGGCCGAGGCAGATCGGTTGACACGAGACAAATCTTGGAACCTTGGAAGCGTCGCGACCACGTGAGCTGGCGTGTTCGCGTTGCGCGTGGCATCCAGTCCGTGCGCTCTGTTTTCGGGTCTGACGCGATCCTCGAGACTGTTGCGATAGCGGCGATTAGGCACCAACATACAGTCAACACCACAAAGTACCACCGGGTCTCATTCGCGCATCTCAGAACCTCTGTCCTCGATCGCTTTCAACTCGCTTCCCCGCACATACCTCCTCTACACCTCGACACCATGGGCCCGGCGCCGCCCAACAGCCAGATGGCTCCTCTGCCTACAAACCTGCCCTTCCGGCTCGTGAGTAAGACGATCGGGCAAGGCGCATATGCCTCGTACGTTGTAATCTCTCCTCGTCGAGTTTTGGGAGTCATTCGCTCATAGTAGATCTACAGCATCCGCAAGGCCGTCCCGCACAACTCGCCCAAACCCGTCATCGCGATCAAGTTCATCAACAAAGAACATGCCCTCAAGACCGGCCGCCTTACTCCGAAACAAATCAAGATGGAGGTCGTCCTACACACACATCTCGGGAAGCACCAGAACATCATACACTGCTTGGGGTCTGGGGAGGATGCGCTATGGACGTGGATCGCCATGGAGCTGGCCGAGGGCGGAGACTTATTCGACAAGATCGAGGCGGACGAAGGTGTGGGCGAAGACATTGCGCATCTCTACTTCACGCAACTGGTCAACGCCGTGGCATATATGCACAGCATGGGTGTTGCGCATCGAGACATCAAACCTGAGAATGTGTTGCTGAGCGCCGAGGGGGATCTCAAACTCTCCGATTTCGGTTTGGCAGCATTGTTCAAAAAGGACGGGCAATTGCGACTCTGCAACACCGTATGTGGCTCGCCGCCGTACATCGCCCCAGAAATCGTATCAGGGAGGCGGAGCAAGAGGGCCGATATGCTCGACACTGGCTACGCGGCGAACATCTGCGATGTCTGGAGTTGCGGCATTGTGCTCTTCGTCCTCCTAGTTGGCAACACCCCTTGGGACGAGCCAACCAAGCGCTCTGCAGAGTTCAAGGAGTACGTCGAAACTGGGGGACACACTACTGATGAACTCTGGAGTAAGATCCCAGCGGAGCTACTCAGTCTGCTCCGCGGCATGCTGAAAGTCGACCCGAAAGAGCGCTTTACTCTCGATGAGATACGCACACACCCCTGGTGTACACGCAAGAACCCGTACCTGACTGCAAGCGGACGCAATGCAAATCCAGTAGGATTGGCGACACAGATGTTGTCGCAACTACGCATCGACTTCACGAGGCCGCCAACGCAGTCACAAAGAGAATTCTCGCAAGATGCAGACGAAGATGGCGATGCGATGGACATAGACACTGACACAGACCCTCGCCGCTCAAGCGCTGTAAACTTCCTCTCCTCCACACAGCCCGAGACTCCATCAGCAGAAACACCCTTCGACTGGGAGCGACCCCCACGCCTCGCCTCTCACGACGGCATCTCCGCCTCGCAGCCTGTTACGATCCCCGACAATCGTCCTATCAACATGAGCTCTACGCCCTGCTTATCACAGCTTCCCTCATCGACACAGGATATGCTGTCGCAGGACCCATCCATGACACAGTTCAGTTCAACCCCAGGTGTACCTCTGACCTTTACGCAAGCAGCTCGAAAGTTCGCCGATATTCTTCCATCCTATTCCCTGGCGCGTTTCATCTCTCCGCACAACCTGGGTCTCCTCTTGCCGCTCCTTCTTACAGCTCTGCACCGGCTAGGCGTCCCTTCACCGTCTTTCACCGAGACGCAGATCGAGGAAGCGGAAAAAGCGGGGACAGCCTCTATACGGGTGAAGATGGCAGATGGAAGACGACAAGGCTTGAATGGCCATATCGTCATCGAAAAGGCCGTCTACGATGGAAGTGCCTACTGGGAGGTGAGGTTTGTCAAAGCTAGTGGAGATCCTTTAGAGTGGAGAAGATTCTTCAAGAACATGGTGCTTTGTGTTGGAGACGTTGTGCTGCGGCCCAACTAGGCCAGTCTGGAAACAGGACGTGAAGCACGATAGATGACGATATACCCCGGGTTATATAATGATGGGATGGGAACATGTGGGGGGGTTGGTATCATAGATTAATCGCAAATTCAACTTTGGTCGACACTGCAAATCTGAGAAGTGCACTGGTATTAGGTGTCGCATTGTATAGGAAATGGACAGGCGAAGTTGCTATGAACATTGGAACACGATGGCGGAAATACAACAGCCTATCTACAGCATCATAGCGCTGATGATAGCAGCAGCGGTAATCACCAAGCCACTTACTCCTCCAATGCTCGCAGCGCTTTCGTCATCCCCGTTTCCACTGCCTCCGCTTCCGCCTCCATTTCCCTTGGGCTGATCCTCCGCCTTCAGCTCACCCGGACCGTATGCCTTGAAGCCTCCGGAGATGGAACTCGCATGTCCCGTAGAGCCCTCGACACACTTGCTGTCATCCTGGAAGGCGTCCCAGGCTTGCTTCCAAGCAGCATCAGGATCAGCGTAGGTAGTCGCAGTGTAAAAAATCTTGCAGTCACTGGCTTCGTAGATGTACTGGAGAGGTGTTCCAGAAGCATCGCCTTTTCGGACCTGGTCTTGGGACTGAAGGCGCGATGATCGGTCTCCGGCGCGTGTAAGTACTTGCGGGACGTTGGCGACGGCAGAGAGGGCGGCGTCATTGTCAGAATAGGCCGATAGGGAAAGAGCGGTGCTTATGTTCAATGCGACTTGGGCGTACTGTTGCCAGAAAAACAGAGGGGTTACTTCTAAATCACAGTGTACCATGTCAGCGCATGTCTCATATGTAAAGCTTACAGGGATGTTACTTACCACCACCCTTTGATCCGGTCACAGTTTGGATGGGCTTGTTCTCTGGACGGCCACCGACTGTCACTGCCTTTACACCGGCGATGTTCTTTAGCTCTTCGTGGAAAGAAGCGCAGGATGAACCACATAGGGCATCGGTGTACATGACGACGTTGTCCGCCTTGAAGGGGGTGGGGCGAGTACCGTTCGTGAAATACCAGTCAGGGGGGAGGATAGACACTTGATCGGTATAGTTGTACCGCATTGTCCTCGTGAATGAGTCGCCGTTCAATTCGACCGGACCATCAAAGTCATCCCAGCCTTTGAAGTCGGCCCCGTCAGCATTGCGGAAGTGCCACCATGACCAGTATCTGTACATGGAGCCTTCTTCTATGCTCTCATTGAGCAATGAGGCATACTCATTAGCTTTGGCGGGATCACTTCTGATCTCATTGACCGCATCGCCAATCTTGACAAAGGCATCGCTGGCCCTGTATCGCTGTCCAGAGAAAGGCTCCATTTCGGGGAACAGCTGTATGAATGTGTCGAGAAGTAGATTTGTGCTGCCGCCGCCATTCTCGCGCAGATCGATGATGAGTTTCTGCTTGTTCTCGCTCACGCATTGGGTAAGGAAAGAAGAAACGGTTTGCTACATGGCGGAGAAGATGACGTCAGTTCTTGTCTGCTATGCATGCTGTGTATCAATGTCTTACCTGGAAATCCGTGCCGAACTCACTTTCGGTCAAGTCGGAACCCGGGTTACTGAATGATATGATCTTGAGGACCGCTATATCGTCATAACCTTCTCCACTGAGGAAGGCACCAACAACAACACCATTCGAGTCTGCTGCAACAATGTTCTCCGCATAGGAACCAGGGGTGCTTCCCATCGTCTGTCGTTTGTTGCGATTTGTACCGAGAGGAATTCGAGGAACTGGTCCGGGAGCACTAGGTGCGACGATATGGTCGAATACAGAAGGTAGCTTGGGTTTTGGAAGAGCGACATCGGAGGAATCAGAAACACCCTTTGTGCTAGCTGAGAGAGGTGAATCGGTTGAACCGACGCAGAAGGTATCGAAGAAAGATTGTCCATCAGTCACGCCAACGAAGCTGCGATCTGTGCTAGCTCCGTTCGGAACGGAAGCTGTAGAGCCATTTGCCCAAGTGATATCAGTGCTAGGGCCGTCGTATTTCGTTTGATCCATAAACGCGCCAGTGTTATCCGTGTCTCCCTTTGCTAGCATGTTGTTGAGTAGTCCATCGGAGTCGATGTACTGTGACCAGGCATTAGACGTCAGGAAGTCGTATGGGTTCTGACCGTTGATTTCCGTGATCTCGGAAACATCTGAGCTACCCTCGGCTACGCTTGCAACATCATCAGCCAAATAGAGCTTTGGAAGCGCTTTGCCGTCCTCGGAGATGGAGGCAACATTGGCCTGTCTGAAGAATGAGAACACCTGAAGTATATCAGGCCGGTAGTTGAAATGGAAATTTCCGGTCCGGATAGTGATGTTTTGGATGGCAAGTTGAACCGCATATTCGCTGGAGAAAGAATCGAGGTTGTTCTTTACGTTGTCCAGTTCGGCTTCGATGTCCAGGGGTCCAAACTCCCAGTCATCGCCAGGTTTCTTCAGCCATACGAGTTCAGACTGGAACTGCCAAAGCTCCTTTAGCTCATCGATAAGCTGAGAGTTTCCTTGGACGTCAACAGGGACTGAATCCAGACAGTCAAACGCGGCCTGTGCCTCGATACTCGTTGATTCCTGGAGCTGCGACGCAACACTCGCGCATGGCTCAGAGGAGGAGGATTGTGCTGCGACGAGTGCTGTTGAAGCCAAGAGTAGGGTGTTCTTCAGCATAATGATGTGTGTTGGCCTCGAGGCCGGTCTCGTCCGAAGAAATAGGAAGGATTATTGGCGGCGCACGAGCAGTGAATAAAACAAAGTAAACTGCTCAACAAAGTAGTAGGAGACCCACGTGGCCGAGGGGGAATTGACAGCCGAAGTGTTGGGAACTTCAAAAGCTGGTGATGTCTCAGCTGAAGGACTGCAGGACGTTCCTACCTGATATAGGAGTATAAACGAGTAAACGAAGCAGAGGCGCACCCTGAAGTGCTTTACCTTCATCGGTCTAGGCTCTCGGGAGGCCTGAGCCGCAATCAGATGGATGAGTGATAGCGTCAGGATCTCCGCAATCGACACCCGCCTTTGAATTAGCTAGCCTGCTAGTAGGGCTGAAAATCTACAACCTACCAATAAACAGCGCTCAGCTGCGATCTATGCACCGCCCATCCGGCGTCCACAGCCCATCTCTGCACCATGGAACAATGCAAGCCATTGCAAAGCGCATTGCGGGCGCGACATTATGTCTTGGCTCAAACACACAAGTGCATCGAGGCGTTTACTGAGGGACGTGGATTGGAATTGCGCGAGACCACAGGCGAGTCCAACCGCCAATGGGATCATCAAACGCTAAGTGCAATAGCTTTTTCTCGCATGTCTATGTCGCTTTTTGCTGGTGTGCCACCGCACAGCAATAGCGCGCCAAGCATGGCACAGCATGCAGCATTGAGGGTGAGGCGCGGACGAGTATCCAATGCAGCATGGCGCTTGCATGGCTAGGCGAGCGATCAGAGCTATTACGGCCACCGGTCAGGGTCCACCAGACAGATTCTTGACAGAGGATGGCAAGCTGTGAGAACAGCCAGAGTTTGTGAAAATGTGCAATGTTCAGATGTTGAGCGTAATGGATGGATGTTGTTGTTCATGTTACATTCTGTAACATGAATATGCCCCTGAGGTTGTGCCAAGACCTCTACGTTTGACAGGCACATCTCATGTCGTGCACGCAGTTCAAGCACTACCTCTCAAAATTTACCACATTTAGAAACATGACGAATCGGATCTGCCTAGCGGAAGGCTTATTGTACGGGATGCTCGTTGCATCATCTTGAGGTAGACTACAAGCTCAACGGGATACCATTCATGGATAAGTGCCATCTGATGCTCACCCGAACCCGCCAACACTAGTCCCGATCCCCTACCGGTCAGCGCACACTTTGAGACAGTGCGTAGTACATGGCTTGATATGGCTGCCTCCCGAGGTGCAAGACAGGTCAGAAGCTGAAGTATCAGGCAACCGACATATTCGGCCCGTCAAATACGAGATCGCTGTTTGGCAGGGCGAGGACACTAGACATACAATTCGGCCCCCATCTGTAACGATATTCCACCGCCTCATCAGGCCCTCAGGCACCAAGCTGAAGCAGCTGATCAAATGATCGGATGCCTGACTGAACCGACTTTGCGACGTGGTCGACGATCCAAGGGTGTGTCATAACGTCGTCAAGACTCACCCGCTTCTCAGCATCCAAATTGAGCAACTTTTGCGAAGTCAGTACGGCTTCATTGTGAGCACACGTATGGCGAGGGGGTGACACTTACCTCCCGAATCAGCTCCTCCGCGCGCTCGCTGACATGTCCTGGAAACTTGATACCTTTACCCTTGAAGTTCGCAATCTTCTTTTGTGTGCTCTTCATGTCTTTCATCTCGAATGGCGGCTTACCCACAAGAAGCTCGTACATCAAGACGCCCAGACTCCACTGGTCGATCGCCTTCGTGTACCACCCTCCGCTCATTCCGGGCTTGAGCGTCATGACCGCAACCTCTGGGCTTAGGTAATCTAGTGTGCCGCACACCGTTGATCGGAACCCTGACTCTGAGTGTACGGAGTATCCAAAGTCAGCAAGCTTGATCTCGCCGTGGAAACCAAGTAGTATGTTTTCGGGCTTGATGTCGCGGTGCATGATGTTTTTGCTATGCATGTAGCGCAGTGCGGACGTGAGTTGAGCGATATAGACGGCTGTTTGGTGCTCTGTGAACCTACCCTTGGGCTGCTTGTTCATCTTCGAGTAAAGACTGCCACCCGGAGCAAATTCGAGCACAAGGTATATCGATTCGTCATCGTGAAACCATGACAGTAACTTCAAGATGTTCTTATGCGCGAGGTTTTGATGGATCTCTAGCTCGCGGCGTATCAACTTCTCCTCTTCTTGTGTTGTAGCCTGCGCTTTTGATATGATCTTGAGAGCGCACACGTAATCTGTCGCGAGATGACGGGCGAGGTATACGCGCCCAAATTTCCCACGACCAAGCGTACCGCCGACTTCGAAGTCGCGCGCTGTGAGCGAAGGATGGGGATCGGAGCCGGTGGATAGGATTGATGACGCTGCGGGGTCGCTCCGCAGTTCGTCGCTGGTGGAGGAGACATTAAGGCCAGTAGCAAGCTCATCGATGACGGAAAGTCGTTTTGCTGTTCGTTGGAGACGCTCTCGCTCGTCGACCGTCTTGCTCCTCGTTCCTGGTTTGGTAACCTTCGGTTGTTTGGTTGGCCGGAGAGCGTTGAGCTTCGCTTTCGTGTTCTGTATCTGCCCACATGTCAAAAGCAAACACCAAGGTGAGAGAAGCGATTACTTACCGACGACTTCAAGGTTGCAAGAACAGAACTAGAATAGGTAGCGCTCGGGGAGGCTGGGACATCTGCGTTTGCTGTGGACTTGCTGGGCGCCATGTTGTTCTGCTGGCGGTAATCGTCAGGCTGACAGTTCATGTTATTGTGATCGAGAACTTTGCTAAACTCCATAAAGTGAAGGCGCGTAAATGACGACATCGCGCTCTCATTGCTCTAGTTTCAGTCTCGTTTGGTTCTTGTCACCAGGTGAACGAAGGTCTCAGTTTTCGCAACACCGACCACCACAACAAACGCTCAACGCCCATCACTGTCACTGTCGACATTGCAACATGGATTTCCTCACCTCTGATATAGTATAACTGGTAGCCTCTGGTATAAAGACGTTGACTTTCAAGAGTTATTCATCAAGACTCGAGTCCGGCCTGGCGCCGTTGGGCATATCGCCTGCTCAGCTCGCTAGGTCAAGGTCGCCGATTCGAGCATCAACAAAGACAGAAGCGAGACAGCACAGACCGTGGTCTGGTTTAAGAAATTAAGGAGGCTGTCAGCATACGGTGCGTGAGAGGGGCACCTATCTAAGTTCTGTCTTTTTGCTCTTTTGTGTATGCCATCTTTTTGCTCACGTGAAGCAGTATGCCCTCTCTCTTGCTGCGCCGTTCTGTGCTCGGGTATATATGCGATGGCGTAGCACGATGTGGCTTGAATCCCTGACATAGATATTAGTATTTTTCTAGGCAGTAAGGACTCTAACCGTACAAGAAGAGTGCATGTAAGAAGCTATCACGGCAGCAGGCCTAGCCGCTGCTCAACCACTTCCACAATCTCCCTCCAATCTTTCATCGCGCCGCCACCAATGTCTCCACACGCTAGCTCTTTCTCCATAGGTTGCAGTACCTCATACCAGCCTCCACTCTTTACTCCCCACTCTTCTTCCAGCACATGCAACTGTTTCTTGGTAATGGGCTGGAACCACATGGCGGTATTCATGCTCGGAGCGACTAGTATCCTCTTCTTCTGTATGCCGCCATCTTCTTGCGGCCATTGCACGCCTGGTATGCTCCTCACGGGATCGATCAGACCTGTGGTATCCCATGCGCGCGCGACGGACAGCAGGAGGTTATCTGACCAGCCCTGTGTGATCTTGGCGAGTAGGTCGGCACTCAAGGGTGCGATGACCATGATGTCTGCCCATCGCCGTAGCTCAATGTGGAGGATCTTGTTGCCTCGGATCCATGGCTCTCTCCACTCGTCTTCGTCAAAGTATACTCCGTCCACGTTCGGCAACGCCTCTATTTCCTCGATCGAAGGCTGCTCCCCGCTCTGGCCTTGCAAGAAGTTGGTTGCCGCAGCCGTGAAGATGAGCCGTATTCGTACGTTCGCGTGTCTCGCAAGCGCGTTGATCATGTTCGGTATCTTAATGGTCGCAACAGAACCTGAAGCGCATAGGAGGACGTGGATCGAGTCATCGTGGTGGTCGAAGGCGAACGGGTCTGTCTTGAGCGGGTCGTGGACTTGATGCTGGACGGGTCTGATGTTGAGCGGCTTGAGGTCGCGTACTTCGGCGGTCATGCTGTGCTGCCTTTACTAGATTATCTGTAGGTGTAAGTGCGCGAGCAGATTGTCTGAGGTTGAACGTCGGCGTCGCGTAAGCATGGCGACCGCATTACAAAGAAGGTACTAGGGTATGCATTGGTGGGGGAGGTGTGATGTAGTGAGGTTTGACGGACGCTAAGTTGGTCATCGGGGAGCTTGGCAGGAACCTTGGGAAAGGAACCTTGTCGCCTGCCGCGACGCGTGAGAGACCTCCCAAGCGACACAACGTGCAACGCGTCGAATACACCCTGGATGCCTGATGCTTCACTCCGGACCAACTGGTACCTCCTTCAGGCTTCAGCCATGTGACCGGAGCTCTGGTAGCTTATCTCCGTCTTGCTCCGCCGACTCCAGAGCGGGGAATTTCACGATGCTCAATTCTTCGGACGAACAAACAAATTGCTCACAGAGTCGGCCCTTAGGTTTCAATCTCCGTTGAGGTACTACGTCTCAATGGGATGTGAAGCTACAGTACTCGTGGCAGATGCATAGGTATGATCTCATGCATAGCGGGGTTAAGAAGTTAGTGGCAAGTGAGGTCAATGCGGGTGGGATACCAGCGTCATTGCAATCAGGTACCCGATAATTAAGCTTATTTTACTTCGTCCGTTCCAGTTCCTATTTCACACTTAAACCCAAGTCCCTTCCGGTCGAATTGCACAACAGTCTGACTTCTATCTGAACCGAATCTCAATACCCAATACAACAATGTCTCTGCCCACTGCACCTCTCGGCCGCGATGGCCCTCAAGTCAACCGCCTGGGTTTCGGCCTCATGGGCTTATCCTCATTCTATGGCAAGCCGAAGCCAGACTCTGAACGTCTGGCAATGCTTGACTTGGCCCATAAGCTAGGCGAACGCTTCTGGGACTCTTCTGATGTGTATGGTCATCGGGTCATTGGGCTCGACAACAGCTAACAGCTATTCCAGTTATGGCGACAACGAAGACTTGATAGGACAGTGGTTCAAGGCCAACCCTGACAAGCGCAAGGACATCTTTCTTGCTACCAAGTTTGCTTTCAAGGACTCGATGGGTACAATCGACACTTCTCCAGAACACGTCAGTCAACCGACATAAAGACTGCGACTGAGACATACGCTGACTTCGTAATCCCACTTTTAGGTCAAAGTGGCCATCGAGAAGTCTCTTCAGCGTCTCGGAATCGAGCAGGTAGACCTTTACTACTGTCACCGCGTCGACCAGAAGACGCCAATTGAGCTCACCGTGCAAGCCATGGCCGACCTTGTTAATCTCAAGAAAGTAAAGTATCTCGGCCTGTCAGAAGTCAGCTCTGAGACTCTACGAAGAGCGCACAAGGTCCACCCCATCTCCGCCGTACAGGTCGAATACTCCCCCTTCGCGCTGGAGATCGAGAGCAAGCAAGTCGATCTACTCAAGACATGCCGCGAGCTTGGGGTGGCAGTGGTCGCCTACTCACCGCTCAGCCGCGGTATGCTGACTGGCGCCATCAAGAGCCCCGACGACTTTGAGGAAGGCGACTTCCGTAGCTACGCGCCCCGATTCAGTGCCGAGAACTTCCCCAAAAACCTGAAGCTCGTGGACCGCATCACTGAGATTGCGAAGGCGAAGGGCGTTACGCCTGGTCAGTTGACACTGGCGTGGTTGATGGCACAGGGTGACGACATCTTCCCAATCCCGGGTACTACCAAGCCTGAGCGCCTGGAGGAGAACGTCGGGAGTGTGAAGGTTGAGCTAAGCA
>Ga0265798_10001114_pt1 | contig 42650 bp, 40 predicted proteins | sample P3T30metagenome_FD_192430 | JGI IMG/M metagenome (GOLD analysis project Ga0265798, IMG submission 192430) | Plant litter microbial communities from East Loma Ridge, Irvine, California - P3 T30 | ecosystem: Environmental > Terrestrial > Plant litter > Unclassified | place: USA: California... | reverse complement strand
CAATAGCGACCCTGCGCCTCTCGCGCGGGCTCTTCAGCTTCTCCCTCCACGCTCTCTTGCCAGCCTGCGTGTAGACATGTTGCGAAGTAGAGAAGTCCGCCTTCCGCGTCCGTAGCGACTGGAAGATATTCTGTTGCGTCGTCTGGCTACACGATCGACATGTCCAGGGTGCTGCTGCTGTTGCTCTCTGGCGTAGCAGCAGGGAGTGGGCCGAGGCGGAAGCAGAGAAGGCACTCCGCGGTATTAGGCTGCTCATCTCATGGTAGTACTCTGGGGAGGTACTGGGAAGAAAGTCGGGCGGCAAGGGAGCCCTTGTGTTATATGCGACGGAGGATTATTATCGTGATCTTTAGAAAGTCGCCGCTGGTCGGAAGTGATGATCAGATCAATCGTCCCTTTGGCTTTCGATCGCTGCAACGGGCCGCTGGCGCTTGCTGGGAAGAGACAGGTCCGTGATGCTGCTCACAGGTGGGGGTGTTATTATTGTTATCAATGTTTGGGATTCGATATTTTAGATAGAGCCTCTCTTGAAGAGGGTTCGTTCTGCCGTTTCGACCATTTTTGTGCTATTTTCTGTCTCAATGTGCATGACGAGCATCCCATATCCTCTCGACCACACCAGCAAAACATATCCTGAAGACGGCCTCGCCGCCAGTCACATGCTTTCCCTTGTTCGCCATAACGCCACGCTGATAATCAAAAGGCACATCCCATTTCACTTCCCGCGCATAAGGAAAACAGTCGTCTTCCGGTCGACCCTAGCGCACGTTCTCCCTTCCAGATAAAGGTCATAATCAAGGTGCTTGATTATCCTTAACAATCTTGCGCACCGCCTTCTCGTACGCCACGCGGTCTTTCTTGAAGAGGTTGTACGCTTCGGCCTGAGCGGGTGAGTCCGGGTTGACTTCATCGAGCAGCATTTGGATTCCGAGGAGGATTTGTTTGATAGTGATGGCGGGCTTCCAGGCCTCTTCCTCGTTGAGGATCGAGAGGCAGACGGTGCCGGAAGGGTAGACGTTGGGGTGGAAGAGCGGCGGAGTGAATTTGCCTAGATGGAACGTCAGCTACACCGTCACAGATCTTGTGATTCTCGTTGCGAGTGAGTCGTACACTTGGGCGGCTTGGTAGGGTACTCTGCGACATCCGTTAGCGCTCGTGTTCACTCAGCAGCTTCCTACACATTATTGATCTTACCATCGGGGAACTGCACTTCGAGCTTGAGGAGAGCGCCCTCCCAGATCGTCTTGTCCCTTCCTGGGATCATGCACTCCCAGCGCTTGAGGTCGAGGGCGCCTTGGGAGTTCTTCATTGGCTTTGCGACGAAGCCAAACGGATGGTCTTTGCGCCATGCTTTCCTATGACAGAATGAGCCAGAGCTTCACTCCAATGATCCATGTGTTTCTCTTTACCTCTCTTCCTGCAACCGGCTCATGCAAAGCGACATATTTGCGGTGTTGTCCGGGTTGCGACGAGATTGTTGTTGTCGTGGTGGGGTGTTTTTGTTGGTGGTCGCGGTGAGGGTGTTCGTGGAGGATGATTGGCGGATAGGTAGCAGTCCTTTGTTGGTCAGGTGATGGTGCAGATTTGCATGTGAAGTGAGATGTTGGGTAGTGAAGAGGGTGAGAAGTAAGACAGCAACTCCGTTTGTTCTCTTCGAATGCCTTTGAGGCTCACTTGCATGATCCAGGCCAGCCGCCGATCACTTGCGGATCTTGCCGCGATGGTGAGGCCTGAGGTTCCACTGGGTTCTTGGTTCTTGATGTTTGTGGTTATCACCTCGGCATGTGCTAATGTGGGACCGCTGACTGTTTGCCCGCCAGCATGCATACATACATATTGACTTCTCCAACGTAGACTTAAATATAAGTTAGCTGTTGCTCGCTTAGCTGTCCATGACTAGACTCTTCAAGATCCCTACAAGTTCAAAACAACATACATTTTGAGGAACCCACTCTCAAGCGATCAAACAACATACCTTTTGAGAAACACACCCCTAAGCAATCATGACAGACAAGCCCAAAGAACAAGTCGAGACCGCCGCGCCCGATCCCGACGAGGACGATCTCGACGACCTTGACGGTACCCAACTACAACCGAACGAACTAAACGAGAAGCCTCACTAAACAACCCCATCACTAGACGTCCTCGACGAATTCTCCGCCCAACCCAAACCCGCACCTCAACCCACCAGCAAACCCCAACAACCCCCACTACCACCCCAACATGGCCTCCCCAAAGACGACGAGCTCGCCGCCCAGCTCCAAGCCGGAATGGCAGACCTCATGGGCGAGCTCGACTCGAACCCCGAAATGCAGCGCGAATTCGAGCGAATGATGGCCGAGCTCGTGCAAGCAGGGCAGGCTGCCACCGACGCAGAAGCGATAGAACACATAGGGAAAGCGACCGAAGCAGTGCATCTTGGCGAGGAGAACGTCCCCACTGGAGCAGCAGCAGCGAGCTCTTCAAGCGGCGGAGATACTAGCAAGGAAGCCGGCAAGAAGAGCAGCGGCAGCAACAACATTAGCCAGCAGCAACAGCAAGAAAGCTTCCAAGACACGATCCGCAAGACGATGGAGCGCATGCAAGCCTCCGACACCTCGACCTCGGCCGCCGCCGCCTCGAGCGCGCCCTCGTCGGCCGAAGACGACATGATGGCGCAGCTGATGAAGGAGCTGCAGGCCGGCGGCGGGATGGGCGGCGGCGAGGAGGATTTCAACAAGATGCTGATGGGCATGATGGCGCAGCTGACCAACAAGGAGATCCTGTACGAGCCGATGAAGGAGCTGTACGACAAGTTCCCGGCTTGGATGGAGAAGAACAAGGCGAGCACGGGCAAGGAGGATTTGGCGAGGTTTGAGGAGCAGCATGCGCTGGTGAAGGAGATTGTGGGCAGGTTTGAGAGGAAGGGGTACTCGGATGAGAATGAGGATGATCGCGAGTATATTGTGGAGAGGATGCAGAAGGTAAGTTTTCTCTTGGAGTGCAGCATGGATGGAAGGAAGGACTGCTGCTGACTAGAATGCCTCACAGATGCAAGCCGCCGGGTCACCGCCGCCAGACCTAGTTGGGGATATGTCTGCCGCTCAGGAAGCTCTAGGAGATCTTGAAGGCGGGTGTCCGACGCAATGATCGATCGAAAGGCTGATTGATGTCTGGGAAATGTTGGTCTAACGAATCGAAACGGCTTAGAGTCTGGAGGTCAAGTCCCTTTTTACATTCTGTAGCTCATGATACCCATGCGAAGAAGTAAAATCGCAGTTGAACGCCAAATCGTCGTGCCACCATGCCATGCCAGGAGTATGTGGATGTACTGTGTGATCTCCGTTCTCGTGCTGTGAGCTGCGAGCTCATGGTATCCCCAACGCCGTGCTAAAGTAAGGTCAAAGAAACAAATCATTTGTCGCGTGCAAGCCTCAACTGAGTTGCATGCTACGACATGTCCATCACGTTGTCGTCTCCCTCGGGCATTCCATGCGCGTCCTCGTTGATGAAATCCGAGAAGAGCGCGTCGTAATCGTCGTCGTCGCTGCCGAAATGCTCGTCCTGTCGTTGAGCCTGTTGTGCTTGATGTTGTTCTTGCTGCGGGTACTGATGCTGCAAACCGCTCGCATCTCCAGGCAAAAGACTGAGCAACTCCTCCAGCTCCTCGTTCTCTCTCCGCGCGACCTCATCCGCTTCCTCAGGCGTCGCGTCCCACTGCGACGACGACATCTGCATCGCATTGCCGCTCGAACCCGGGACTCCAAAGCTGCCTTCTTGATCATCAAGCTCTTCCTCTTCCATCGCATCGAAAGGCAACGAATGCGCCACCCTCGCCTGTTCGGCCTCCCACTTCTTCTGCCTCTGCACGAAATCCAAGCGCATGATCTGGTCCAGAAGTCGTCAGCAATCCATTCCACTCTTACACTCCCTCCATCGTCCATCCGAAGATCAAGGATCAAGAAATACTCACATCCTCCCCATGCCTTTCAAACCTGCGATCCTCCCTCCCCTCCCTGACCTTCCTCAGAAACATTCCCCTGCGCCTCTCCGTGAGCGCATCCTGACTAACAGCCGGCGCGCGCTTGATGGCGCGTTTCGAGTAGGGCAGAGGAGCGGCGGGAGCGGCGAAGGAGAAACTGCTGTTCTGTGGCTGTTGTTTTGTCGTCGTCGTCGCCGACGCGTCGTAGTTCTCGGTGTTCATGAAGTTGGGTTGTTGCGGGCGATTGCCGGTGCTGGAAGAGGACGAGGCAGAGCCATGGATGTTGGCGCTGCGGGGCGAGAGTGGCGAGGGAATCTTGGGCAGAAACTCGAGGCTTTGATGGCGGTGGTGGTAGGTGATAGGCGTTTGGTACGATTGGGGGTAGAAAGGCGAGGCGAGCATTGTTTTTTTGTTTGTGCGCTGTAGTGGTATGAAATAAGGTGACTTGCTGTGGTGGTGGAAGACGAGAAAGAGGGTCTCGGCTTCTTTTTGACCTGGACGCGACCTCGGACGCGCTCAGTCCGCGCTTTTGGGGGGGTTGGGTGGTCTTTGCTTCGGATACATGATGCACTCACTCTACCTAAATTTCTAGACAGTCATGCAGTCTATAGTAAGATAGGTACATGGTAGCTGGCAATTGATCAACACAAGACAAGGAAATTGATGTCGCTCTCGAGTTCCGCAACCTGACTGTTGATCAGATAGAGTAACATTAGGTACTCTATGTAAATTATGGGTATTACGAATATGGACAACACTCGAAACACCCAAACACCTCGCTCGCTAACAATGGCAAGATACATGAGAAGAAAACAGAAAAGAAAGAAGAGAATCAGAAAAGAAAAGAAACCCCCACCTCCTACTCCACCTCTTTACCCTGTTGCGATTAGCCCAACAGCCATGCAAGCAGCCCTCCACTACCTACAGCATCGATAAGTAGCACTCCACACGCGATACCCCAACTAAGCCAGCCGAGATTCCTCTCCCTCCACAAGGCCGCAACACCGACAATGGCGAAGACAAGAGAGCTCACAATTGCGAAAACAACACCGGCGTCCACCTCCGTGGCAAGCTTGTGCCTGCCAGTAGCAGCGAGCAAGTAAGCCACGACTAGAATCACCAGCGAGGCGACGAGCGAGACGGCGGCGAACTGCGGGAGCAGCTGGCTATTGTCGTACGGCTGCACATAAATACTCTGGCTGTGTCTATGTTGCATATTCGGTCTTGAACCGATCGAGCCGTATGATTTAGGCTTGCGAGCTGAGAGCAGCCGCGCGTCCTCGTCCGACGAGCTCTCGTCGTCGTGCGTTGTAGTCGGAGATAGCAGGTTTTCATCATCGTCTCTCGGCTTACGCGAGAAGACCTTGCTGAGCTTTTCGAAGAAGACTGAAATGGACGAGCGCTCGTTCGGGTCGATGTAGATGACATATGCGTCGCCAGCGTCGGAACCATCTTCGGGATGGTCGTATTCACTCCAGTACTTGGCCTGTGTTTGAGGCGTGGCCTCTGGGTATTCACGATGGCGCTTGTTACGGAACGCTCGTAGTGGCGGCGCCGGCGCTTCGCTATCGCCGTTACCCATGCTTGGGTTGCGAGAGGTTCCTACCGCCGTGGTTGTACCATCAGTGGTATCCATCACTGACGACCCGGTTGATGCTGTGGCGATACCATTGGCTGGGGAATTGCCTTCAGTCACATTCCCGCTGCCGGTTCGTTTCGGGGTGGCTGGTGGAAGCTTGCGGATGTCGCGTGCCAGCATCGTGACCCAGAAGGGTGCTGCTACTGTGCTTGGCTTGAAGAGATGCCAGATGGCATGGTATTCCATCGAAAAGCCGCGTACGCGCTCGACCAAGTGGGTGGTGTTGAGAGTGTTGAGCAGGCTCGAATCTCCCGTACCTTCCTGTCGCACCAGGAGAACTGCAAACGGGAATTGAGTTCTGTTCCCGCTTGCTTCGGCAGGCGCGAACGAGATGTTAGTGTCGAGCGAGGCTAGGATTGTGCTATTGGCTGAGTTGCCGATGCTAACGAATCGCGAACGATTGCATTGCAGAGAGTACAGTGCTCGGACGGCGTCATCACTAGTCAGTACGTCACGAACATCGCTCAACTCGGTCGCACTGCCTCTCATGGACTCCCTTCGTGGCAAGAATGGCCCGCTCTTATCGAAAAAGTCGTCCACATGCTTCGGCTTCAGGCGGAATGTGCTCATGTTGGGAGAGCCAATTTTGGCAGCCACCAACGCGTCATCGCCGCTATTCCATCGAGCGCATAGCTTTGTCCATTGCGGTGTAGATCCAGCCAAGTGCTCGCGCTGATCCACTGTGAGCGCACTTTGTTCCTGGATGAAACGGTCTGGGCAGTCAGCCGCTAAAGTGAAGCAGTCTGGTTCCTCATGGCCATTCCGCGAAGAGGGGGGTACGGGCGATCCAGTGGAGCTTGCGGAGCTTCTCATAAAATAGCGCAAGTGCTGTAATAAGAGTACTTGGAGCTCCACGACATTATCATGGTGAACAAAGTAGCTCGCGAAAGTTCCCGCGCTACCCAGAGGAGAAGTCGCAAGAGTAGTATCGAAGTCCGTCCGTGAGCCAGCAGATACGGTAGCTTGAAGTCGGGAGATTGTAGAGGATTCCTTTGTGGTTGTATCGGCTTGCGTATTAGTTGAGTTGGATGTCGACTGCTGCTGCCGGGCGTTGAAGAGTGTCCTGATATCGTTCAATGTTCCCGAGTAGTCCTCCAGCAAAGGACGCAAGTCATATTGTGTGAAACTTTTGGGATCGTCCAGAACCTCTCTCCGTACACGCTCCTCCAATTGGGTCGACCCGGTCCATTTCTTGTATTTTTTCAGCAGCTTGCGGAACGCTGTACGTTGTGCGCCAACAAACCGAGAAAGCGACTTGATCTCTTCACCTGCCTTGATCACATCGTTTTCAAGTCTGCCGTAGCGCTCCAGTCGACTAATTGGTATCCTCCGATCGTTGGGTGTGTTGCGCGAAGCGAGGTGTCGCAGTCGCTTCTTTGCGTCATCTGGTGTACCGCCGTTAGTCTTGTCTGATCAATCTTTCTTCCATGCGACAAGTGCATTCATACCGAGCCTGTGTTGTATTTCCCGCGCCTTGCTTTTGACGAACAAGTCTATGCGACTGTGCTGTTCTTCGAATATGAGATAAAGGTCGTTTTCGAAAGCTTGTGCAATGAAGTCGGGTTGGCCGGGGACCGCAACGGTCTTGCCCTTTGCCGGGGTCGTCCGCTCTTTAATGAAGTTCTTGATGTCGTCGTAGTCGATGTTGTCTAAATGCCGACGTCAATGGATCGTCCCGAAGTTTTGGGTGGGCCACATGGCCGTGCTGGGGTGGGATGAGTGCGACGGCCAGCCAATGCACCGGTTAAGGGTACGAGCATGCGCGGAATGAGGTGGGAATGCGACTTACATGCGCTCCAAGCAGGTATGGAGCGTTGACGGAGCGTCTGCCCGTACTTCATTGTGGTGGTGTGATGGTGGTGGAGCGGGGCCCGAGGAAGGGAAGGAATAAAGGAATGAGGACTGGGATTGAGGAGGGGCAAGTGAGAACAACAAAAGACTTCTGTGAGAGGAGAAGACTAAAGTATTTGCGTGTGGGATGTCGGACGTCGCTCATGAGCAAGCGAAAAGAGTGAGAGCAAGCAACAATGGCGACGGGATGGTGCAGCGAGTTTATTACTACTGTAACCCAATGCCCAATGCCCTGGCTGGCAGGCTGTGCAGATAGCCGGCTATCTATCAGACTAACAATCAACGCGGCCGGTAACATCCCTCATCCTCCACCAAACCCACATTACCCATACACATGCCATCCCTGCCCGTGCGGGCGCCGTTGTGCAGTTGCCAGTCTATGTCTGTCTGTCTAGCCTGATGGGGCAGAGGAGCACACGACATGCGACATGCTCCTCGACTCGCCGGTACTCCAGAGACACTTTGCTGTCATCAAACCGCCCGTGTTCACAAGGTACAACTACGTAGGTGCAGTATTGATCTGACCTTTGGTTTGGCCGTTTATTGCGCCCGCACCGCACCGATCGCCCGCCTCACGCTTGAGCAGCCTTGAAGCTTGGCCATGCCTGTCTGTGTCTCTGATCTGTGATCACCTACCGACATATCCGATCCCTTCAATTCCTCCGCCAAACTCTCTCTCCTGCCTGCCACCACCTCTCACGTCTCGTTTGCCCGACTAAGCTCGTCGTATACAGTTGTCAAGCCATTCGAAACACTCCACAGCACAGATCGCAACATGGCAAAGGCGTCTATTCTCTCTGCCCAGGGTACCAGGAGTGGAGTGCCTACTCGCCTCGCCCACGCCTCCACAGGCTAAGGGCGCTTCAGGTGAAGTCCCTGTTATGCTAGAGTATAATGGTATTAGATCAGACTGCTGTGCGTGGAGGACCAAAGCCGAGGGTGTCAGCATCTTGTTGGAGTAGTGAAGTCTCGCCCGGCGCGCCTTGAGCTAAGTATGGCAATGGTTCGCTGCTGTGCCCAATCGATCAGCGCTTCGGATTGCCGACACCATGTCTCTGGCTTAAGAATTGTGCTCACAGTCACCGCAGAAAGTACCGGATTGCTACGGCACATTATACATACCCTCGATAACTTTAAATCAGCAAGAAAAATTATCACACTTTGCCGTAGCACTTTGCCATCAAGCTTTGCGCGAAGGATCAGGCACAGTAAGCTGCTTCCATCTTGCCGAGCATCTGACCGTTTTCGAGTCTGCCCACTTCACTCCAAATCCATTGAGATGTTGAGAAGTCGAAACCGGGGGATTCCGGCGAGCGCGCTGATACTACAGATACCTACCTTACTGGAGTAGAAGTCTAGACGACCACACCTCTAGACCACAGACTATACCAACTCCACATGTTCGTTCGGAAGACCCACACCGAACAAGCGCGCAACCGGGAGAGGTTGCCGATTTTATAGCACGGTCAACGTTCCCTCTACGGACGACGCAACTCATATCCATCTTCCTGCGTCAGTAGCGCCCACGTGCAAGCAACTGGCGAGTTGTGAGGCTGCTTCGCGTGCAGGCAGGCTGCATACAGTGACATCTTTTCTTGTTCTTTTTTTTTTCTTGGATGCATCGCTAGAGTGGCTTGCATCATCGCGCCCTATGTTGCATGACAAGGCTGTCTGCCTGTTTCCTATCGTGCCTGACTTGCACGCTCTGTCGTTGTTCTCAAGTGCCGAGAGCCGTCTTGCTACAACATGCACTGTGATGCGTGCTGGAGTCGTACTGCTGCTTTGTTAGCAGTCACACATGTGCGCGTGCTGTGAGTATGTACATAAACCTGGTCTGCGAGCGATACATGTAAGCACATAGCATGGCAGATTCTACAACACAAGCGGTACAGTATTCGATCGACTTCGAGATCAACTACTCCCTCGCCCGGATCATACCACACATGCATCGTCGCCCAAGCTTTCCGTCGGCACCAAAGCGCACGGCCAGGCCAGGCCAGGCCAGGCGAACAAGGAAAAAAACAACCATGCACGCAGTCTTCCCAAACAGGCGATGTATCGCGTGCCTCATCACTCAGCCATCAAATTTTCGCCATGCCTCACAAGCGAGACAAAGGCGCTTTGATCCGACCTGACGAGCCATGCGTTTACATACAGTACATATCCCACGGCCGTTTGACCTCCACGGACCATACGTCCGGCGATCAACACGTCTTTCCGGCACTAGTGTCGGTGTGAAAGCGTTGCCTGTGGGTGAGACGAAGAGGTAAGACATTACCACCGAAAGGGAGTTTGCGGACAGGAGAGTAGTGGTGTACCAGGTTTCAGCCATATGTACATAGGTAGGATTGCGTCGAATTTGGGATGTTGCGAATCTACGATTGTGCCACGCTTTGGAAGAGTTGGATCGTGGATCGATTTTGCTGACTGAGCGTATGGTTTTTTATTTTTGGGAAAACCATTATGTGCATATAGTGGTGATGACAACGGGATTGGGTGAGGCATTTTAAATCGGATCTTGCGACAGGGCTTATCACTGCGTATCTCTATGTCTTTACATGTCTTCCTATGCGACGTTTAAGTTATGTGGTGAGTGATGGCCAATGAAAAGGGTTAGGGTTGGGGTAAATTTGTATCCATATATACTCCAACTTCATTCCATTATTGGGAGTTTTTCATCAGGTATTTGGCTAATTGTAGTCCAGTTCCAGTCTCAGTACACTGTGACGATACGTACCGATGGTCCAGCTGGAGAGGCGTGCTGCGCTAGTTAAATTTGCACATCTCATCCGTTTTCCTCGTCAGCGTACTTGCGCACATGTCGTTCTGTCTGTGACGCTGTAGTTTCTCGCGACTGGACCCGAGCAAATACATCGCCCTCAAATTGAAAGAGTCATTTACCTTGCACATTCCTCATCTTCCACCATTCTGGGCCCGAGTCAATGCTTGGCGCTTGCTGAAAGGACTCAGACTTCTCTCGCGCTGTGCTGGAGGAGGTCGCTCTGTCTGTGTCGGCGGTGCCCTTTGCTCGTATGCGGCACTTGACCTACGATAAGGGCTGCGGGACCTCGATCGCTGTGGCTCACGTCTGCGAGGTCTGTCTGGCGACGGCGATCGACGGCGATGTCTCCTTGGTGGGCTTCGAGACCTACGGGAGCCCGCTCTTGAGCCTTCACGTTCTAAATCGCGGTCGCCACTCCTGGATCTCACCACAGGTCTTGGTGCACTCTTTCGGCCAGGAGAACGTAGGCGTGATCGACTACGCTCGCGGGCACCACCACGATGTGAGCGTGAAGCGGTAGTGCGACGAGGGGGAGGGGAGCGTGAACGCGATCGATTGGTCGAGATAGTCGAGATCGAGTCAGCGCTCGAATGTGATGATGCTGAGGGCGATCGCTTGTGAGGAGAATCCACATCGTCGAAGCTTCGCTTGCGTCCACGTGTAGCGGCGCTCGATTTGATGATGCTCGAAGCGGATACTCTGAGGCAACGTTAGTCTCCGACAAGCATTACCATTGGAAAGCCACTCAACTTACTTGGGCGTCTCTACAGGCGCAGAGTTGGTGATCTTGGGTGCCAGTTTCGGATTTGCGAGCTGTTGTGTGCGTGACGGCCGAGAAATGTAAGGTCTGTCCTGCTGTGATGCCGTGCATTCGTAACTGAAGTGGCCTCGCTTGAGACACTTTTGGCAAAGGGTCGTCGAAGTCGCTTTTGACGGTCCACCGGAACCGTATCGATTCATTTTGTGTCGACTCGGTTGATTCTTTCTTATCTGAGGGAGAATGTAATGTTTGTGTGTTCGGTCCAGTGCTTCCTCTCAATCAGTGTATTTCAGTTAAGGTCAAGCTTCATTCGAGGCAAGCACGGAACAAAACTAGCGGCGGCAGCAGCCGGACGGGTTCCTTCCCGAGCACGAGGGCTTCTTTTTGAGTGCACAAACGACATCAGCGCTCTTACGCACATCGCACTCGTGGACGCAATATTGCTGCCGCTGCGACGCCCACTCACCACCAACCCCAGCCGCTCAGTAGAGCTGTCTCTTGCGGTCTCACTCTCACAGGCACGCTGCCTTTTCAACGCGCCTCAACCATTCACTGGACCCCGACAGCATCCCCAAATGTGCCTTTTACGCCATGAACGATCATTTGGCTTTGGAGTTGACGATTTTCCTTGAGCCGCCGGTTTCTTGACGTCTTTTTGCATTCCCCGACAGACATTACCTACACCCTTTCATCGGTCGCATTACATTCACGCCCACCCCAGGAAGCAGCAGCTCTCGGCTCCGTCACTTCTCGTTCGAACCGGACCCGTGAGTCTTCACTACACTTCCACCACCGCACTCGATACCATGGCTTCATCTGTGGATTCCGGCATCAACTCGAGCAGGCCTTCTTTTGCAAGGGTCAGTCGTATTTTTCCGCCAAAGTTTTTGAACAGTCATCACTAACGCGTACCCAGATCGCTGCCGCCGGCATCCAGCCTCCGAGTGCACAACAAATCCCCCAAATCAGGTCAACCAGTATACGTCGACCTTCTTCCTCTTCACCATCGCCTATTGGCCCTAATAAAGGCCCTCTTTCCCAAACCGCCGAAATGCCGAGTAGCAATGCAACAAACGCGCAAAGCGCTCAGGAATCCCAAGATCAAGGCCACACCAATCACCGTGGGCCAGAGGTGCTTGTTCAAGCTGCGGACAAATCCTTGACTCCAGCCAAAACTGCGCACACCCCGGATGGCTTACTCCCGCCTGCCAACAACGACGAGACCGGCACGCTCCTGTCTTCATCTGATGGAGACGGAAAGCCGCCCAGCCTGGACGGAAAAAGTGTTGCTTCCGGAACAACGTTCGCTTTGGACGAAAAGGAGTCGCTTCGACCCGATGACAGTGCCAGTGTACAAGCCTCTGGCGAGGATGAAGATCTCTGCTATCCACCGGGCACAGGAGTACCGACTTCGCGATTAGGCTCTGAAGATGGTGTCCGTGCATTCCGTGATCAGCTTCACGAGATCCATGCCATGGAGCCGTCACGACGGCCACAAGTTGGCGCTACCACGGGTGGGACTCCACATCAAGGTGTGCTGTATGTTCCGCCTGAGGGCCCTGGTATGGGCAGCGTGCCGCGACCTTCTCGCCAGGGTACTGTGACGGCTGAGTCTGCTGGTGCCGCTCCCGATGTTAAGCTTCTTGAAGCCCTTGAGAATCCACGTGATCGCATTTGGGTGTTGAAACTTGAGCAAGACGTGATTGACTTCGTCAAAGACGCCAAAGAATCGTCCCTTAACCTCCCACAGTGTAATTCCTTTTATCGGATGTTAGCCCACAAAATTGCCGATTACTACATGCTTGGACATGCTGTGGATGACTCCAACTCCGCGGTTCGCTTGTTCAAGACACCTCATTGCCGTATCCCACAGCCTCTGACAGGTGTGGTCACTCCATCGACTGCAGCTAGCACGCCCCCACCATCTGGTCCACAGATAAAACTCCTCCGCAGAGGCGTCGATTCCGGTCCTGCGATTGCGAACGGTTCCATGAACTCGAAGACCAACTCCGACGACGATAGTGGCGACGAAAAGAAAAGGCCAGTTACCAGAGAAGAGCGCGAGGCAAGATACGAGGCTGCTCGCCTGCGCATCATGGGCTCAGCAAGGCCGACCGAATCTGACGCATCCAAGGAAAAGGATGAATCCAGATCTAGTTCGACCGCTGGTAAACGTTCCAAGAAGAAGCAGCGAGACAACAGCGACGATGGTTTCGAGGCTCGCTCGGCGTACAGCTCATACTTCGCGCCTTCGTACTCCTCGAATGGCTACACGAGCCAACCAGTGGCTTATCAAAACCCACAAGGCGCAAACGCTGCACAGTTCACTTCCACTCCTTACGCTGCTTCCGAAATGGCCGCTCCCTTCCAGTATGGTCAAAACGCTAGCCCACAGTGGGGAGGCTCTCCCTACCCAGGCCCAGATGGAAACCAGTCTTGGTACCAAGGCTCCCAGCCGTATGACATCTCCAAGAACTTCAGTCAAGCGATGTCTTTCCAGAACGCAGACCAGCAACCCGTAGCCTCCAGCCCATATGCGCAGGGTTACGCACAGCAGTCGCAACAGTCGTTTGGGACACCCGGTGCCTGGCAGCAGCAAAGCTTCGCCTCTAGTCAAGCACCGTCGACAGGTTATGGTTCCTCGCAGAGCTTTTCTGATAGAAGCCCCATGCCGTCATACACCACTCAGCAGCAGCAGCAGCAGCAGCAGCAGCAGCAGCAGCATCAGCATCAAATCCAGCAGCAGCAACAGAACTATCCGTTCGGCCAGTTGCCCAGCCAGAACATGGGTCGTGCTCCCAGTGCGTTGGAGCATCCACTACCAGGTAGTTGGAAGAGTCCGCACTTCAATCCGCAAAGCCAAACTTTTGTTCCCGACACGGCATTCCAGTCGTTTACTTCTCCGAGACCGTCGACTGGTACGAACAATGCCATTCCCCACGGCATGCCATATCCGCTAGAGAGGCAGATGTCATCGCAATCCCAGGGCTCCTCGTTCGGCTCGCCTCACCATGGCATGCATGGTGGTGGTGGTCCTCGCATGTCAACTCAGCCTCTCACGCACCCTTTGCCTCAACCTGTGTTCCCCAGGCAGCCGTCACCGAATGTCTCCCTTCCACCCAAGCCCATGCTGGGACATCAGGTGCACGCGGAAAAAGCACGGCATTCCCCCTCCAGCGTTCATCAACAGTCGCCGCAAAACTCCAGTATAGCAAAGTGGGGTGCTCCGGCTTCGTTGCCCGCTAAGCCGCCTCCTTCCGTCGAGCCTTTCGATGCCTCACGCTTCACTCCAGCACAGCGAGCACCCTCCTTCAACACTGCAGCAGCCGCTCGACTGCCAAACAATGGTCTGTCGGGCTTCGGATCTATGCAGTCGATGAATGGCAATTCCATGGTGAATGGAAGCGGCTCCCCAGCAGGAAGCAGGTAAACCCCAAAGTCAATACTTCACTTTCTTAAAATGAATCACTAGGTACTTTAATGTCCACAATATCCCACCGTTTTACTTCAACCAACCGCAGCTCAACGTTCTGGCACATCTCTCACAACCTCTTGGCCTCCTTTGTGCACGCCCGACCCAAGCCGAGCAAGCTTGCGGGCCTGGTTGCAGGTATTGATATCGAGGTTCTCTTCCCCTGTCTGTCCTCCGTTTGCATCCGTGTCACCGCTGATCACGGGATCTCCGCGTGGTCTGTCACGGACCCGGCGCTTTCTACTCGCGCCTCACTCACTGCATGTGACAGCCTAGCGCTGTGCATAAAGCTTCCGCCTACAGTTCTAGCATCACGAAACACCACCACCAACACATCTTCTGCTCTTCGTCCGCAGCAGCGTCTTGCGCCTCGGATCCCCTCCTTTGCCAGTCAATTCACCCGCCTATCCTTCACCATCATGAGCCACGTAGCGGTCTCGCTATGGGGGTGCCCAGGACTGTCAGTCGGAGTGCACCGCTTTGACAACAACGCAATAGACGCTCCGTTCTGGCAGGTTGCCGGACATCCAGTCCCGATCCCAAACCCCAAGTTCAACGATTCCCAATTCCTCATCAGCGAGAAAGATGTGCGCTTCGCCATTGTAGTGAACATCAACCCCGACTTTTTTCCAATCAACAACAATCTGATCGGCAGCATCCTCAGCATTGACCTGACTCTGGATGGTTTCCATGTGGCCGATTACCTGTGGGAAACAGAGAGCCTGAAATGGAACCAAACTGCGTTCGTCGCAATCCTTGCAAGCCCTCCCAAGCCGAGAACAGGTGAGGTGATGGCATTCAAGTTCTCTGAACCCGCCTTCGGTGCGTTTCACTAGTCCTCAACTATATTAGAACCACCATCACTAACCAGCTATAGCATTGGACGATAACAACAACAGGCCAAGCCCACGCCTCGGCACCATTAGGGTTGTCATTTCCCATGCCCGTGGGCACCCGGACACCCAAGGCTTGCCTTTGATGGGAGACTACACGCGCCTGTTCCCCGACAACTCGACGGTCCCGCAGGGTCACTTCCCCCCATAGATCATCCCTCACGTTATCACGTAAGTTGAAAACCACGTTTTAGGAACAAAACAGCATATTGACAAGAACATAGGTATCATTGCGAGACCCACCCTTTCAGGGCAACTTCTGGAATGGTGAAGACGGCCACCATTGGGGAGCCGTGTGCTTTCAACTTCACGTATGGTCCTCGCAGAACCATCGAGTACTTAACGGGTCTGCGCATCGTCATGCCTGGTGATCGTGGTTCCTCTAGTGTCGCGCCCGCACCAGCTTCTCACCCTCTTCAGGCTGTCCGCGAGAACCAGGATAGACAGAACACTCTTGGGCCCCGTATCGAGGATCCGAGGCTGGCTAACGCCGGCCGTCAGGTGATGGATATCCTGCACAATTACGCCCACGACCACGCTGCCAACCTGATCTGCCGTGGTGTGCGCCAGGGGACCCTGCTGTTTGCCAATGCTCCTGGCGGTCTTCCAGTGGCTAGGCCTAGCAATGTCTCCCACAGCCAGAACCCACCAGCTTCTGATCAAGGTCCTCCGCCAGCCACCGCTCAACCTCCCGACACCGGACGCCCAAGGGCTGAGGAGATTGACATGCTTCGTCAGTTCAGCAATGGCCTACGTTTTGCTCCTCGTCCTATCACTGTGGGACACCCGCAACAGCCTGGTCGTTACGGTGGGCTACCTCTTACCTCTGCTCCACCCAACATTTCTACTGGTTTCACTGCAATCAATACCGGTTCTGCAGGTCCTTCTGTTGGCGCTGGCTCTGCTGCAAGCGCAGCTGCACGTGCTGGTTGGGAAGGCAGGCGTCGTTGTGCCGCTCCAGACCGCGGCCACTCTGCTGGGCGTGCGGACAGCACTACCTCTCGGGTGGGTGCATCCCGCCGTCGTCGTGCGACTCCCCTCACCGATTCAAACGCACTCGCTGCTTCCGGCTCCAGCGCTGATGACGGTGTGCCTGCGAACAGGCTGGCGGACGCAACGGGAGCTGCGCACGCCCACCAAGCTCTTGCTGTCACATCCACCACGGCAAGGCTCCCACTCCCTGAAGGCCTTCACCGGGTCAATCGCAGTGGAAAGAACATCATGACCGGGAATGCCAGCAACGTCACCAACCCAGCCAATGGTACTTTTACTGGACTGGATGCCACCCACACAGCCGTATCCGCTGGCAATGTCCTTGTCACAGCTTCCAACTCTTCTGCAGTTGCCAGTGGCGGCGGTGACAACGATGCTAAGCCTGCCGCGCCTAGCGCTGAGTCCGAAGGCGGTGGTGCGAACACAAGCGCAATCGCCGAGAGAGTCACTCAAGGTGCCTCTACCGGCGAGGACGTTACGAGAATCATCAAGGTCGAAGACACCAACGGCGCCGATGTGCTTGTCACCGCGCAAGACACGAACTCTGCGAGCACCCCTGCTGCCCTCGCTCCGGGCGAAAGCACCAGCAATGCCACCGTACCCGTCAATAGCACTGCTGAATCCGGCTCCGAGAGCGGTCACAGCCCACCGCACAAGAAGCAGAAGGTCGGCAGGGGCCATTCTGGCGGCACTGCTGGAGACAACGTTGCCTAAATAGCTCGAGTGTCTCACCCGAAGGAAGAGCGAAGAACTGTGTCGGAGGCAGACGAGTGCTAGCCTCTGGGAATTCGATGGACAGTACCACTTTCCTCTCAACTTGCGAAACAATTCAATTTGGCTTTCTGATCAACAACCACGAGGGTTGTCCGAGAGGTCATTGCAGCTCATAGAAATTGCGTTTGAAGTCGTTTTACAAGGCTGTTCCCTCACTCCTGATCCTGTCAGGTTCTATAGTAAAAATGAAAACTCCCCCCAAAAGACACCCATGCCTTTCGGCCATCTAGAATTATGTGCAAGTGAAGGTTTGTCGTTCACCGCAATTTTGTGACCCTCCGCCATAAGAACTTCCTCTCAACCCCACACGTCCCCTTGCAAACAACATGTCCGCAGCAGCAACACCAACCCGGTCAATCACTTTGTCACCTCAACAACGCCCTCCTTGCCCTTCTGAAACGCGCTCCGCCACATCGAGCTAACCTTCTCCTCCAACCTCAGCCTCGCAGCGCTCCAGTCGGCCGTCTGCAGCGTCCGCACATTCTTCTCTAGCTCGGCATTCCACCTATCTTTGGCGGTCTCCAGCAAACCGATGCGGACTTCGCGGTTGATGGGCTCGGGTTGTGTGGGCTCGGGCTCGACGATGCCGTTGAGGAGGACTGCTTGCTGGTGCAGCAGGGCGCTTTGGTGCAGTCTGTTGCGCGCGTGGATGTTGAGTGAGAGGTAGATGATGGAGGTTGTGAGGGTGAAGCCGCCGAGCTGTGTTGGGCCGTTAGTTTGATTGATTGAGTCAATGGGTTGGTTTGGCTTGGGGGTGAGGCTTACGAGGCCGGATGTGAAGCCCATTGTTTGTGATTTATTATTAAAGTACTTTGGCGGCGAGGAGTGTTACAAGGCGATTGGAGCGCGTGAGTTTGGCGGTTTGCTCGGTGACGTTGGTTTAATTGATGTGAGCGCGATTCGGGCGCATCTTCCCGAAAGGGGACTGCCGCGGGCTTTGGAACTTCGATCTTTGGGACTCTGGCCTTGAACAGCCAGACGAGTCTTGAGCAAACGGGAACTTTGGCCTGGACTCACGATCACAAACAATCCTTCTCCTGTACTGCGAAGCTCTCGGATATCCACCTCTCACACTTCCACGAACGCGCCAACTCACTGGACGACCAACATATTTGAAAGGAGGCACCGCCGCAGACCACAGCCATGGCCGGAGGTCTCACAAAATACCGTCACCTGAGCAGAGACTCTGCCCACCGCAGAGCTCTCCTCCGTAACCTGGTCACATCTCTCATCGAGCACGAGTCCATCTCGACATCATGGCACAAAGCAAAAGAGGCACAGAGGCTTGCGGAAAAGTTGATCACATTGGGCAAGAAGAACACCGAAGCTAGCAAGCGCTCGGCAATGTCAACATTATTCGTGAGTGAATTCGATCGCATTAGAAACAGAAAACATCACTCTTGCTAACATACTTGTTCCCAGCGCCCTCACGAAATGCTCCCCAAACTCTTCGGCCCGCTGCGAGAACGCTACGCCAACAGGCCCGGAGGCTACACCCGCGTGCTCAGGATCGAGCCCATAAAGGAGGACCAGGCTCCGTCGGCCATTCTGGAACTCGTCGACGGACCGAAAGACATGCGCTTCGCGATGACCGCGCGGACGATCGCCAAGGCCCAGGCCGACGGCAAAGCCATCAACGACATGACTGCCGCCAACATCCACAAAGTCACACGGTACAGGCCTACGGCGGAGAAGGATTTGGAGGAGATGGTTGGCAAGTTCGCGGAGATGGAGGCTGCAGGCGACTTTGGCGATGAGGAGGTCAAGAAGAAGAGGGCGTACCCTAAATTGGAGCAGAGCCGATGAGGGATGACTTTGCGATGGGAGATTGGATTGATCTTTCTGCGGACTGGGTGTTTTGGTATCGGGCTGGGTCATTGTGGGTGTAGAGAACATGGGACTCCCGCAGGTGGCGGCGAACGCACGCGAAATGTCCAGGCAGGTCTGGAGCACATCTACTGTGTCTCGAGACGCACCTGCTTCGGACTGCTCTATCGGCTCCAGTCGATGTTTTATCATCGCCCAAGCACTCGCACTTGAGTGGCATACGATATGCGACCAGGGATATTCGTTGTAAAAATTAAGGCGATGTACGATGTATAATACCACCTAACCAGCATATTTGGGCCGCAGATCTGCTGCGAGCTGGCAATTGCTTGACTATCTGGATTGCTATTGTACCTAGCGACAAGCCATTTCTTCTGAACAAGATGGCACGCGTGATCCTGGACGGTGAGTTCTGGTCACTGGTCCAAGGCATATAAACCAAGTGCACCCAATTGTGCAGCCTATGCATCAGTGCCACTGTGGAACTATGGTTTTCACTACTCCGGCTCTTATCGACAAGCCGATGTTGGACCATGTGCTTTACCGAGAACATCAGAACACACATGCGTGCTCTATCCAACCTGTAACTACGATCCCTTACAGTAGCCCATGCTCTCATCCCAACAACAAAAAGTCCAGTCACGTACAAGCGGATATCAAAAAGACAGAAGGCCACCGCCGCGCGAGACGGTAGACCGAGCAAAAGCAAAAGATATATTGATGAGAGTGGGATTTGAACCCACGCCCTTTCGGACCAGCGATTGTGTTGATGAACCACGGATGGTATCACCTTAAGCTGGCGCCTTAGACCGCTCGGCCATCTCACCGGTTGAATCTGGATGATTCGATGTAAGGACAGGCCGAGGTTAGGTAATTGTAGTGCAGCACATTGGGATGTACGATACGGCAACAGCTTGCGTGGTGCAAGCAGAGCTCCCTTGGCTCGCTGGATGGCGAGTTTCTGAGAGGTCTTGCATGCTGAGTTCATGATTTGCTGGACCGGAGGCGTAGTCGATATTTGGGAGATGTCATTGATGGGAGATGATGATGGGTTGTGTTGGTCGGGAAGAGATCTGGTGTTCAAAGGAAAGGTCGAGAGTACGGAGCTTGGCGCCGATCGCATGTGAAGCAAGGGATTGCATATGCTCGTCATCCAATTGTCCTGCTTCTCTTCACTCGATGTCGTGAAGCATATCCCAGTGTGAAGATGAACGAATGCGGCACGTGTTCATTTTCTTCCAGTGTGCATAGAACGATTGCAGGATCTAGAAGTACCTATGCTTTTGCTCGAGATCTCAGCTCAGGATGTAATCTTCCGACAACATGGACATCTGAGGCGCCCGAAACCCCGAGTGGAATAGGGGTCGATCACAATTGATCAAATTGAGTGCGATTCTCTGCACTCTAACAGACTGCAATATCGCATCATGTCTGCATGCAATCCGAAACGAGCAGCCCATTGTGATCCAGATACATCGATCGACCAAGAACCAACACACCGCATCTCGTCCGAACGCGGGACCGCATCAGCTCATAAGTACCGAGATGCCCAGAATGACAAGAACCAACCACGCAACATGCAGCAGCAGAGCAGAATAATAATGTGGAAGAGCTACGGGAGCGTCGTTCGACGTACCTTAGTCTCTATCCCAAGAGACCCTCACCCCGCTCTGCCAAGCTGCCCAGGTCGACCTCATTCGTCCGATCGCATCATCTCAAGTGATCAAACCCTCCAGCCCACGAGGCTCAGACCCCCCTCCAAGCATTGCGACCATGACAGCTACACTCTGCTGTGCCCTCCCTCATTGGCATCGCACGTGGCTATCGAAGAGACGCGTCGCCTTCGGGTCCAGAACGGGGCCCTTGGCTCATGCTTTTCAACAGCGTCGATGATGATAGCTGCTTTGCCTTTCTCTTGGCCGTGAGTGTGCGAGGGCAGAGAGAGGCTGTTGCTGCTTGCGATGGATCGTAAACTTCAATCTCGCAATCTCATGATGCGCAATCGAGACATGATGGAGGCGCATGTGGCATACCTGGGCGTTTGTTCGATAGCCGCCGCATGGCTATGTACTATGACCAAGCAGTGGCGCTGGTTGTACCGATGCTGGTATAAGAGGAGCTGAAGGTCGCGTAAGCATTGTAAGAAAAGAGCTCTTCTCGGTCTTGGGTAAGCTTTGATCTCGTTACGTTCATCTTTGTATTTTGTTCTTGCTTCTCGATCGAATCATCATTGCCAACGACTGTAACACTGTGATCATCATCACACCAGCTATCCAAAACAACCGGAATTCACAAAAACAAATTCTCAATCTCACGGCCCCCATCACAAACACTCCACCTTCAACCATGGCCTCAACAGCAACCATAACCCCCTCCCTCCCACCAGGAAGTCTCAAATCCGCCTTTGCAAAACTCGACGACGACCTCTTCAACTCGCTCGCAGCCTCCCAACCAGGCTCGCCCTCTCTAGGCGCCACAAAAATCTCCCCGCAACCTCCGGACACCTCTTCACCATCAACGAGCCTCTCGCACCCAAAACAACCGCCAACATCATCATCGGCAACAACATCATCAACAACAACAACAGACAAACCCAAACCCTCGCCCTCCCCCGTCCTAGCCCTCCTCACAACCCCCAACATAACCTCCACCTCCATCGAACCTCTGATAACCCCCGACGCAATGCTGCTCTGCCCACACTGGTAAGAAGGTAAACGTCCCCTCCCAAACCAAGCAATCCCTAACGAAGCCCGAAAAAAACAGGAACATCCCCGAACCCCAAACCCGCGCCCGCCGCCACTCCAGCGCAGCCCACACGGGCGCGCCCGCCATCGCGCAGACCCTGGCCGAAATGCGCCAGCACCGGCCGGGCTTGGCCTTTGACGTCGAAACGTGCTTCGGCGGCGACGATGATGCGGCGGCGACGGGGGGCAAGGGTAGGAATGTCGCCGTTTTCGGCCACGTGCAGTGGCAGAGCGAGCATTTGGATAGGAGGGTTAGGGTGCCTTTTGCGGTGTGGGCGAAGGTGGATGGGAGGGGGAGGGTGGAGTTTATGCAGATTGTTGGGGAGTAAGTTTAGTGGGGGGCTTCGTTGTGTCTTGTTGTGGTTGCTTGGTTGGTGTTTGCTTGATGGGGGGTTGAGTGGATGATGGAGGTGGAGATGGAGCTGCGGAATCCGGATTGTCTGTTCTCCAGAATTCTTTCTTCCATTGATGGGGAAACATGATTAGAGAATCAGACTTAACTTGGAATACCGAGAATGAGGGAATAAAAGAGTTGCCAAGAAATCGGGTCAAGTGCCATGGAAATCGTAAGCTTTTTCGTCTTATATTTCATATGTATGGTAGTATGTCCAAAGCTTTTTTATATTTTCGCAATAGGCATCGTAAATGCCTTACCTCTGCTTCTACTTCTGAGGTACAACCTCAGCAAGACCCTCCTTCAACGCCTTGATAGCCTTGTCAAGATCGCCTCTGCTGGGGTCCGTGACGGAGACTCCCATGTGGCCGAAGCGGATGTACTTTGTAGCGACTTCCTTGTGCAGACCGCCGGCAAAGATGATACCCCTGCTCGCCAGCTTGGGCAGAATCTCAGGCGGAGTAAGACCTTCAGGCAACCAAATGGCCGTCATGCCATTCGCCTCGTTCTCAGGCTTTGTGGGAATTTGCTTGAGACCCAGCTCGGCGATGGCCTTCTTGACCTTCTGGCTGGCTTCACGGTGCTGCTTGAAGCGCTCCTCCAAAGGCCTGCTCAGGATCTGGGTGAGAGAGGTGTGCAGGGCGTGGATGAGCTGGGGCGAAGGGGTGGCGAAGTAAGAGGGCTTCTTGGCTTCGTAGTTTTGCATGATCGGCAGCCAGTTCTTCCAGCTGCCGTAGTAGCTGGGAGGCGGGGTCTTGCGGGCGCGGAAACGCTCGATGGCGCGCTGGCTGGCCATGAGGATGCTCAGGCCGGCGGGCACGCCGATGGCTTTCTGCGTGGCGGTCAACACCACATCGATCTTCCAGTCGTCGAAGCGGATGTCTTCGCAGCCGACAGAGCAGACGCCATCAACGACAACGAGGGTGTCGGGCGACACGCGGTGGACCAGCTCGCTGAGGGCTTGGATTTCGGAAAGCACGCCGGTGCTCGTGTCGGTGTGGGTGACGGTGATGATCTTGTAGTTCTTCTCCTTGAGAGCCTTCTCAACCTCGTCCAGCTGCGGTCGGTCGCCAATGGGAGCCTTGAGCTGTGTTGCCTTGACGCCGTATGTCTCGAAGCAGTCTGCGAAGCTGTCGGCAAAGTAGCCAGTGTGCAGGACGAGCACTTCGTCGTCTCTTTCGGCCAAGTTGGCTGCAACCTGGTCCCATCCAAGAGTTCCAGAGCCGTTGATCACGAAAGGCTGGCTGTTGGGATCGGTGGTTTGGAAGAGCTGACGAAGCATAGACAAGACCTCGCCGAAGCACTTGACGAAGGGCGGTGCGGTATGAGGCTCGCTGTAGTGGCTCATGCTCTTGAGGACTTCATCGTCGTACTCGATCGGACCCGGGATGAGCACGGTGGGGTGGGGTGGTTGAGTCGACATTTTGACTGGTTGTTCCTTCTCTTGGACTGCTTCTTCTTGCTTTGGTGGTGGGGATGTCTGTGTTCCGAACTGGCGGCTTTGCTGTTGCTTCTTGAAGGGTGAAGTTTCGACGTCGTCGTTTGGGCTGCTGTTACGTTCGATGGAGAAGGGAGTGTTCAGCGGGACTTGAGTGGTTGTATTTAGGTGTCTCGAGATAAGAGACAACCTTTCCCTTGGAGGAGCCAGCTTTACGGCGGCCGAGCGTAATCGGCTGCAGCGGAGGAGGCAACGGTGCGGGGCAATGATTGAAGCCAGGATGACGATGCGAATGGGAGGATCGGAAGCTTGAGTGTACCTGCAGCACAAAATCGGCTCGATGGACCAAAGTGGGAATAATGTGGGATGGGATGGGATGGGAGGCGAAGGTCGAGTTGAGACGGGGATTGGATTGATTGAAGCCGGCTATCGAGGAGTCAATGGCGTTTAGATTGACGGAAGCTGCCGACGATTTGATGGGCCTTTTTGATGGACTAGAGTCTTTCAATGGAATCGAATAATCAACAATTACAGCAGTGTTGAAAGGCTTCGGCAATTGATCTGGCAGGTCTTGGAAGACTAAGTTACCTAAACAAAAGGGCCAGTCCGGCTGATTGATATGGCCATATGGTGCGGAAGATGAGCAACCTAAGTGATTACTACCTCGGACACGGTCCCCTTTGGCCGCAATACCCGCTATCTACCTACTCTCCCTCACCAAACATCGCCGACAACGGCTTTTGCTGTGAGGTCGAGAAGTACGCACGTGACGCGGACCGTGACCTTCCGCGAAGCCACTCAGGCACCGGTCGAACCTCACTAACAGCTACAGTACTCCACCAGAGCCCAGACCAGCCGCAACACCGCAGGCTACAGCAGCCAGACCTTCGACCTCACCAAATCCCCTTTAGGAAATTGCGACAACTCCAATAGTATCTCAACATGGCTACAAGACTCGTCCTGGTCCTCGGCGACCTCTTCATCCCAGACCGCGCAATCGTGAGCCCAAGCACATCCACGCTACACACAACCATGAAGCAGCCAGGCTGACGGCTGGGGCTAGGACATTCCCGCAAAAGTACGCCAATCTCGAGCAAAGTACACCCACCGACACGATCAGTCCAATGGCTAACCCACAGTCAAGTTCAAGAAGCTCCTCACACCCGGCAAGATCGGCCAGATCCTCTGTTTGGGAAACCTCACATCGCCCTCCGTCTACACCTTCCTAAAAGGCATCGCGCCCGATCTCCAGCTCGTCAAAGGCGATTTCGACATTCCCATGAGCGCCGCTGCTCCAGCAGCTCCCTACGGTCAACAACAACCCGCGAGCACCGAGCCCAGCTTCCCTATCCCCACCGCTCTATCCAAAGTTGTCACCCACGGCAGCCTGCGCATTGGCTTCACGCATGGCGATAGCATTGTCCCGCCTGGAGACCCAGATGCGCTGCTGATTGCGGCGAGGCAGATGGATGTCGACGTCCTCTGCTGGGGTGGCACCTGCAAGTTCGAGGCATACGAGATGGAGGGCAAGTTCTTCGTCAACCCCGGCAGTGCCACTGGTGCGGATAGCTGGATGGATGAAACCTTGGGAGCAAGCGAGGAGGAAGACTCCAACACGCCGAGCTTCGTGCTCATGGACGTACAGGGCGACGTGCTGGTGTTGTACGTCTACCAGCTGAAGACGGATGCAGAAGGCAACGAGAGTGTCGGTGTCGAGAAGGTCAGCTTCAGGAAAGGTGCTGGCGGCGCTTGAGGGAAAGTGTGAGCATGCAACATTATTGAGACCACAGCATAGAAAAGCGACTTTTCGCTCGGACATACAGCTACCTCGTTATTGTATTGAGGACTAACGACCTTTATTTGCGTCACGTTATTGGCAGGACGAAAGTCTGTACTATCGGTGCAAAGTGAGTTCTTCGAGGTTTTTGCTCTCATATCATCTATCCTGCAGCATTACAGCGAGGTCTAGGTACATCTGCACATATATCAACTCGCTGGTCATGATGTGATGACAGGTCTTTACGCTCATGAGCTTAGACTAGGGGGGACTGAGTTCACTCTTTGCAATGTTGCGTGAAGATGTTGGCAGTTGACTGTTTCACATATTCGGGTCCTTTTCGTCGCACGCTACAATCTGAAGATAAAATGACAAAGCCTAAGCCACAACTCCATCGATGGCCGGCCATCAACCCAATCCAGACCCACGAAACCAAAACCAGCTTTCACTCAACCCCAAAACACACACTAATCACCAAACCCCCCATACTGCCGATTCACGAACACGCCTCACCTCAAAACGACCAAAAACGGATTCTCCCCCAACCTCCGCTCCGGCCAGACCTCCACCGGCCTCTCCATGACCCCCTCATTCACCAGCCGGCAAACAACCTCGTCCCCCGTCCTCCGCGCCGGACACCCCGCATGCGCCTCCCACACCACCCTCCAATCCCCCAGAGCCTTCTGCGCCCTCTCCCACACCTCCCAGATGAGGATCCCTTGCTGCGGCGCGTCGTACGTGCTTCTTGCCCCCCTGCTTCCTCCCCTGGCGTCTGCGAGAGCTTGCGCGGCGGCGTCGAAGGCGCGCGCGAAGTTGTTGATTCGTACTGAGCAGTTGTCGTCGCCGGGGCAGAAGGGACGGATGGGACCGGTGCGGGTGCTGGGTTGGGAGGAGGAGGGGGTGGGGCAGAGGGGGGTGGGGGAGTAGTAGTAGGGGGTGGGGAGGGGTTGGTTCTGGTTTTGCTGGGGGTTGTTGGTGTTGATGGAGCTGGGAGTGTGGCATTCGTAGTAGGTTATGCGGGATATGTCGGCGAAGGGGTTTCCGGTTTCGGTTAGTTGGCGGCGTTTGGTTAGGTCTTCGAGGCTGGGGTCGGGGATGTTGGTGGGGGTCCAGAAGGAGAGGTGTTTCTTTTGACACATTGTTGGGTGACGTTTTGGTTGGAAGTTGGAGTCTTGATTTTATGGGTTAGATCGACAGGTCTGATGGCATAGGGAAGAAGGGAAAAAGGAAGACCTACGCGTTCGATTGATTGATCAATCGATAACTGAAGATGAGTAGGTACCAAAACGGCGGCCGTTCTTCGAGTAACGATTCCTTTTTGCTGTCAAGAGACTTTACGGCAAGTATTTGGTACACCCTTAGCCCTTATATGTTCCGGCCACCGAAGCCAGCAACGGCGGAACCGGCTCTTGATGGCGTACGAAGCCCCAGTCTTCGCCGACTCCTTTGTTTCGTATGCCACGATTGAAATCATTGGCTTACTCATGACTGATAGGCATTGGCTACTCTTCGCTGTCGACAACGAGGCTTGGCTGGTTCGCTGTTCGATGTGTTGGTTCTCTTGATGTCATTGGAATTGACGGAGAGTAATGTTGTCATGCAACGAACGATCTGTATGGGCCGATTTGTTCTGGTAGACCATAGCGAGCGCTCGCATTCTTGTGTGTTGATGTGATCGGAGTTGCTCTACTCTACATCACGGATCGGAAAAGAGAGGAGGGGAGACAAGGCACCAGCTCCCAAAGTCTCTCGAAAGTACCGAACACTTCCACTGTATACCAACACAAGAGACATTGCATTGACTGCTTCAAAAGTGATGCAAAACACCTATTAGCTTTTTCCACCTTTGAGAGAACTCTCCCACTGCAAGCCCTGTACCACTACATTTATCAACAACTGCAAGCATTCTCCGACTCCCCTTCTCCGTTCGGGTGCTCTCATTGCCGACTTTCGAGTGATCAGCTCTTGCGTTGACTCGCTCCAAGACTCTACGGTGGTTGATTTAGTTCAAAGAGATGTTGAAAATTAAATCAAATTCCTCACTGTACGAAAGATTTTAGTTTCCCCACGAGTTGTGCTTGTTCTCAACACAAGATATGTGCGGCAGAGATACATGCTGTCAAGTCGAGCTTTCGCGTCGCTCGAACGCCCAGTTCTTCTGGCGTGGCGGGCTTCTACATTTTCGATAATTGCGAATAGGCAGGGTTAGACTTCAGACTGGGCGTTCGGGTTTTGGAGCGATGGGATGCAATGATTCTGACGGCCGTCTGCGATTGATCGAGCGATTGAAAGAGTGGTCTAATTCAATGTGTATTGATCTTGATGGTGGTTTTGATGGTGATGGGTCGACCCCAATCAGATCTCAACTGCATGCACACACATATAGTGGGTCAACGATGACCGTGAGTTCTTGTTTCTGAGACATGGAGGTGGTCTGCTCCAGAAGAGACGAGAACAGATTCCTCAGCACGAGTACCCTGCACAAAGAATATTATGTGTTGCCAATGAATGTGACCATCCTCCAGCGAAGAAAGCCTTCGAACAGCAACGTCCGAAAGAAGGATAAAAATCAAGTCATCAAGTGCGATGTGCCCAACCTTGTCCAACGAACAGTCCGTCTACCAACCTGGCTCGCGGCTTTGCTGCGAAGCACCTGATTGCGGTACCTCGTCGTGCGTGACGAGACCGGGCGTTGAAACCAACGTGTCGAAACGCCTGAGTAGTGCACGCAAGGCAGCAACCATCGGATCGCTTGGTGGGTAGGAGGTCAATACACCGGTGGTGATGATCATCGACGCAGAAAGAAGCCGCCACATTAAGCGTCACGAGGCACACAAGCCCACCAGGGTAGGGCACTCACACGTCGCAATCTTCTTCGATCGTTTCCATTGCACGCACACAATTCCGCAGGCTCACATGCTCGTAGGAACCTCACGGCGTTACTGGGCTCACGCAGGCCCTATGGTTACACCCGAGGAAGTCTCGCCGCAATTGGTACCGCGTGGCGAGACCACAATCAGTCGATCGTTGGCAGAAAAAGCGCACTCCAGGCTACGTGTGCGTGACAGGTGACTCTGAGTCCTGTGTCGTCACCATGGAACCACGAGAGGAAATGGAGAAGAAAGCGGAAAACAGGATTTGGGCAGCCTTCTAGAACGAACAAACATCGTTACAGATAGATGGCATAGGTACAGTCGTGCAATCGTCAACTTGCTTCCAACAATCACGCTGGCTGCGCGACAGCAAGCAAGGATCCTTCAGTACCGCCTCTGAGGAGGACCGTACTGCCTCAAGATTCCCACGATGGGCTCTGGCGTCCGCCCGGGGTGTTCGCCCAAACGCACCGCGTCGGGGAGATAGGCCTCGTGCGCGACGATATTCGCCCTCTTCAGCTGCTGGAAGAGCTGCGACATGTAACGCCTGTCCGGGCATTCGCGGTGATGCTCGTAGGCCGACATCCAATCATCGTACGCCTTCCTCCACTCCTGCGTGATCTCCGCCTGTCGATGCGGGTGGATGCGGTCTTCGTCGGCGAGCTCGGCGGCCCTCTTTGCCGCGTCGCAGGCGCATTGAAGTTCTACTAGGCGGATGAGGCAGTCGTCGTCTTTGTAGCAGAAGTCCGTGATGCGGCCGTCGTAGCAACCGCCCTGTACGATGAGGGCCGGGCGGCATCGTGCTTGCGTGAGGAAGGCGCCTTTGCATTCGTAGAAACTGACTCGCACGGCATCGTTGTTTTGGTCGGGTTGCGTGAGGCCGCGCTTTACCCTGCGCTCCCAGTCAGGGTTGTCATTCTTGACTGGGAGCCAGAACTCCATGTTGTAATGAACACACATGTTGAAGTCGAAAGCAGCCTGGTTTCGGTATTTGTGTTGTGGAAGCAGACGGTTTCCTGAATTTTCGATGAGTTGTGAAGATGTGAAGGGTGTTCATACTCGAGGTTGAAGGTTATATATGCAGATGTTGTACAAGGAGTTGCATTAACTCGGTCGTGATAATAGTACATAGATGCCGGTGAGGAAGAGCAGGCGTGCCCTGATGCTGTTCGTTGCTGACAAGAAGCATCTATCGCAATTCCGTACGCAATGGCCGGTCATGAAATGCCTCGTCGCAGTTGCGTCGGCCCAGTGCAGTCAGCCTGTTAATGAAGTATGTTACGAAGTCTGCCTAGCAAGGCGAGCAGAAAGTCGTGTTGATGGATGTGAATGCCACTATAATTTGGGCGAGCAGCTTGCGGTGAAGTAGGCAGTCCGTTGAGGGTGTCGCGTAGCTCACTGGCTTGCTTGCTCCATCGAATTATTGGCGTCAGATCAAATTAGCTCGATGTCATGCTGTATGACCCGATGACTGTTCTTCTTCTGACGCTGTCAAGTCGGCTTGTTTGAGCAGATCAAGACTGATAAGAATAGCAGTGGCTTGCACATTGCGTGCCCACTGTGTTCAAGATCAAAGTGTTGGTGTGCCTTCAGAAGCCAACGTAGCCAACGTAGCCATCAAAGCCTGATCTCTAGTCAAGCAGGGGCGTCGGAGGGATGAATAGTACAGAAAGGAGTAGACGAACTAGTGTCAAACGCTGAACTGCTTTTTGGCCCTGGTCCGGGTCATGCGCGTGCAAGGCTGGATGGGAGACCGCAATGGCATCATGATGTTCACCCATTTCCTCTGCACGAAACCGGTCACGACCGAGCTGAAGATGTAGAGAACAACAGCTGCTGGCGAGTTTTGCAGGACATACCCAAAGGCACAAGCTAACCCGACCTGAAGCTTTTGCCCAAAATTGTAGCGCTGTGCCATGAATGCCAAGGGCCGCCACATTTTCTCGCTGGGTAGTGAGGTTGGGCCAGGAGTCGGGCGAGGGTTGAGCAAAATGTTTCCAATCATTACGGCGCAAGTGAGTGTAGGCAGAACCGCATACGGATCGATGGCTGTGAGATCGGCACACCATGATAGACCTTCTGTCTGCAGAGAAGGGTCGAAATGGGGCGTGTCGGTGTTGACGATTTGAGACGGCAGAAGTTGAGTGCCCGGGAGGATGTTCCTAGACAGAGCTTCGAGGTCAACCACCTCGTTTCCTCCGAGGGATTGTCTGCGGGCTTGCTCCACCTTGTTCACAAATGCGTCCGCGATAACGTCGACAGAATTGACACTAGGAGGGAAATGATCAGGTGCAAAGAACCTCCCTACCATGGTCACGGGAGTAAGCAGCGCGGACAGGAGACCTTCCCGTGCGCCACAAAGCATCCTCACAGATTCGGCAGTCGCGATCAGAGAAAAGATGTTCACGAAAGATGACATGGCTATCATTCCAGCACCGAACTTTTTCCCAACATCATGTGAAGTTTTGGCGACCAACCAGCTCGCATACACCTTCCTGCGCACTAGCGGGTGCGGGAATACTTTTGCCAAAAAGGTTCCTGCGCCTGTAGGATTCCTCTGTATCGAAAGAGCGACGAAATCGGCGATGACAGGGTGCAAGTTGTTGCGAATCTGCTGGCGTTGGCGGGCGGGTTTTGCAGCGAAATAGTAACCAAAAATGCCGCGAATGAGGACTGCAGCAGCCGGGATGGCAGCATACCATGGGACGCCGACGTAGTGGAGGCCTTCGAGGACGGCGAGTGGTGGGGCTGTCAAGATGTCGCTCGGGTTAATGAATTTGGTGGATGGCGAGGCGGAGAAGGACCGCTGCGACTGCTGGTGGGAGAGTAGGCGTAGATGGGGTGGAAGGGAGAGGAACCGTGTGCGCGCATTGCATTTAGCATGCGCCGCCGCCCTTGATGCGAGCATGGCCGGTCCGATGCAGTGCAGTGATGACACGCACGTGCGAGTGCGGGTGTAAGTGAATGTAAGGTACCTTCAATAGGTAATACTAGTAATGGAAGGTTGGAAGAGCATTGGAAGTGGAAGTGAAACACAGCGCGGAGGTGCCTGGCGGGATCTGCCCGCCGACTCCACCACAGCTCGCATGTGACAGACAGGTAAATGCCACCTCATAACTAGAACTTTGGAAGCAGCAAACGACAAAAGATGATAGCTGTCGTCTAAACAAAGTTGTTGCTGGACCGTACCCGTACTGTCTCCACCACCACTCCACGCCACGCCACGTTCTGCCACACGGACACCCTTCGACTCCGACATGCTGGCCTTCACTATGCTGGCGGTGCTGCTCGCAACGCTGCTCGCGCTTGGCCTCACTCCATACACCTGGCGTCTGGTGGGACGGGCTTGCGGGGCTCAGATCAAGAGCAAGACGGCTCAGAGAAGACGTCTGCTGCTGGAGCGAGCTATCAACGAAGAGAAGATACAGCAGGACAGTGGCACACCCTCGGATGAGGAGTGGGAAAAGGTTCCCGCCAGCTCTCCACCCATACAGCCCGACGAATCCTTCCACGGCGTCGTGGGCTTCTTCCATCCATTCTGCAATGCCGGCGGCGGCGGCGAGCGTGTCTTGTTCGCTGCCATCCTGGCCACCCAGCAGCGCTATCCCAACTCGCTCTGCGTCGTCTACACCGGCGACCACGATGCGAGCAAGGAGCAGATCGTAGCCAACGTCCGTAATCGCTTCAACATCCACCTCAACTCCGCCCGCGTCTGCTTCCTCTATCTCAGTACCCGCGAATATGTCCTGCCCAGCAAGTGGCCACACTTCACCCTGCTCGGCCAGTCTCTTGCCTCTATCCTCGTAGCCTGGGACGCCTTCACCCTCCTCGCGCCAGACATCTTCATCGACACCATGGGCTATGCCTTTACCCTGGCTACATGCAAGTGGCTTTTCCCTGCCGTTCCGACCGGTGCCTACGTCCACTATCCCACCATCTCCACCGACATGCTTAGCAGCCTCCACGACGATGTGACAAGCGCCCGTGGCGCAAATGCTGGTAAAGGTGCCGGATTGCGTGGCAAGGCCAAGCAGTTCTACTGGGAGATGTTTGCCAAGCTGTATAGCTGGGTCGGTGGCAATGTCGACGTGGTCATGACCAACAGCAGCTGGACCCAAAATCACGTATCTCAGCTATGGGGCAAGTCTCGCACCAATCAGGGCAAACAGCACGCCATCAGCGTCGTCTATCCGCCCTGCGCAGTCGGTGAATTGGAGCAGAAGATTCCAGTTGATGAAGCAAGCGAAAAGGCCCGCACCCGCAACCTGCTCTACATCGCGCAATTCCGACCCGAAAAGTGCCACCAGATGATCATTGATGCTTTCCGTGCCTTCCTCAAATCCTACAAGCACCTCTCTGAGCTCGATCCAAAGCCCAAATTGATTCTTGTCGGCTCTGTACGCGACGATTCAGACGAGAAGCGTGTTTACAAACTCCGTCTTCAAGCGCAAGAGATCAAAGAAAACGTCGAATTCGTCGTCAACGCCAAGTGGCCGCAGATCCTGGATTACCTGAAGACAAGCTCCGTCGGTGTCAACGGAATGTGGAACGAGCACTTCGGTATCGGCGTGGTCGAGTACCAAGCAGCAGGTCTCATCTCGGTTGTCAACGACTCTGGTGGCCCGAAAGTAGATATCGTCGTTCCTATCGACGGCAAGCCTACTGGTATGTTTATGTCTGAATGATTCACTTCCAACACCGCGTCGCTAACTATTCATCTCAGGTTTCCACGCTTCCACCGAAGAACAGTTCGCAGAAGGCTTCGCTAAAGCCCTAGAGCTCTCGCCCGAAGACGCTCTGGCAATGCGTATCCGCGCGCGAAAGAGTGCAGAGCGCTTCTCCGAGGAAGTCTTCAGCGAGCGCTGGCTGGCGCAGCTCGATGCCCTCGTGGCGTTGGACAAGGCGGGCCGCGGTGGTCAGGAGAAGTGAGTACGATTGTAGCATTGAATCAAAAGGCATGGAAGGAGTTCTGCCGCAGCGGGTGCATGGCGGCAAGTCCTGCTCTGTTGGAAGGGTCAAATTAGCATAAAAAATGGCATGAACGCACGCATCAAGGCCACGGATGTAATAAGTATGTCCTATACAAAACTCCATGAATAATGACAAGTTCAAGCTCGACGATTCTTGTCAATCTACTGAGAGCGTCTAGGTATGCGAAATAAATTAAACGAGAGAGCACTGCACATATTACCTGCCTAATTCAAGTTCACCAGTCTTTCACCAGTCCCAGAACTCGAAAGACAATTGAAGTCCAATCGATACTATTTGCAGTCGAAGTCTTGACAATACTCGCATTCTTACGTCCGTATCGGTCGGTTTGCGGCGCTTAGTCAGCCTGTGGACCCCATTTGATGCTCCTCAGACCTAGCTCCGCGCACTTGCCCCGGTGCACCTCTAACACGATCTTGTATGCTGTCATGATTCTAGAACCAAGGAGTGAGTCGGTGCGAATGTAATAGACGTAGAAGAGATCTCGCGTGTCCGCGGAAACCGAGCACCAGTTTCGGACTTTCGGTGACACGACATATAGTAGACTACTTGACTACTGCCCTTGGTAAAACTGACCATAGGTATAAAGGTCCAGATCTTCCATAGAAGGTCCAACTACACTCACGCACAATCTTCACTCACGTTCAGCTTAATACACTCAATCATGTCTCCAATCCAGAAGATCGTGGCCGTGCTCGGTGCAACTGGCCAGCAGGTATGGTCATGACAACAGAATACAGTAACATCCTCATCAGAACGATCACTGACGAACCAATTCAGGGAGGCTCAGTTATCCGCGAGTTCCTCAAAGAACCCGAGAAATACCAGATCCGCGGCCTGACCAGAAACACCACCTCCGCCAAGAGCAAGGCACTGGCAGAGCTAGGCGTAATGATGGTCCAGGCCGACCTCGACGACGCAGCAAGCCTGCAGAGCGCTTTCTCCGGAGCTCACATCATCTACGCCATGACTGACTTCTGGCAAAGCATGTCCGCGGAGATTGAGACCGAGCAAGGCAAGAGGATCGTGAACGCTGCCGAGACGGTACCTCAGCTGGAGCACTTTGTCTGGGCTTCGCTGCCGGATGGGAAAGTGCTGTCTCAGGGCGACTTTTCCAACATCTTCCACTGGCAGAGCAAGGCCGATGTGGCAAAGTATATGAGGGACTCCAAGCCGGAGTTGTGGAGCAAGACGATTGAGATCCTGTTCCCGAATTACATGGAGAACTGCGTAACCAATGCGCCGGTTTACTTGCCCGTGAAGGCGAGTCCTCGTCCTTCTCGTTGTGATGCGTTGCATGTTGCTGACTTCAACCGTAGCACAAGGATGGAACGTATGTGCGTTCTTTCGTCCTTGCAGGCGAGACGCTTTTGCCCAACGCTGCTATCTCAGACACCGGCAAGTTGGTGAAGTATCTGGTCGAGCACGACGACAAATACCACAAGCGTACCGTCGCTTTCAACTCGCAGTCGATCAGCGAGCTCGACAAGCTCAAGGTGCTTGAGAAAGGTACGGGAATATTTCCGGCCAACGAGACATTCCAGAGACTGACACCTTACGTTTCCAGCCTACAACATCCCTGTACGCTATCAGCAAACACCCCAACATGAGTTCCGCCAGAGCTTGGAAGCGGCGATGGGACCCGTCACGGCGCTCGACTTCACCGAGCAGCTGATGATCTTCGACTCGAAGTGGGGAATGATTTACGATAACCCTGAGTTCGTTCAGGCCAGCCAGGTAAGAGATTTATGCTTCGCAGTCAGTGTCTCCAGAGCGTTTACTGACTTGGATCTAGCTTCCTGGGCTTAAGCTCACAACTTGGGAGGAATTCGTGGCGTCGAACGATCTCTTGTCACTGATGAAAGAGGCCTAGATATTGCCGTGACAATTGTACAATGTTCCTTTCCGATGGTGTTGGTCCGATTGTTGCATCGAATATCCGGTGCAATTAAAGAGACGTGGACTTCCGAATACTAGTCTCTCACTGGTAGAGATGTGCTTTGGTGGCAGTATCAGGAATCTCGATTGCATCGTGAAGAAGGTGCTATAAGGTCGCAGGATCGTGCCTTGACGGGTAGATACAAGGCTGCTAGGTTTTGCAATAGAGTTCTCAGACATCTTTGACATTAGTAGACCTGTCAGTCGTGAATATCGACTCGAGTCAGCCACGTTGTCTACGATGCTGTCCACGTTGCGCGATTGTGACCCGATATATGGCGATCGCATCTCTTCGAAAAAGAATTCTCGTCGTGTCAGCAGATGGAGTATGATAGATTTTCATCGCAGCATGTCGTGTTCGTGTTCGTGTTCGAGTAACATTCGCAAAGTTGGTGAGTTGTACTTGGTGCTTGTGTGCCTCAGGCCTTCCACGACTCGTCAAGTTGCCAGCAATACTACGTCCAAAATGACAGAACACCTCGACCGTTGGCTCTCCCGAGATATGCCTTTTGTGATTTACTGAACATGTCAGCTGCCAATGCCTCAGATTCGATAAGCAAGTCCGGTAAGACCAGGCACCATTCCCTCCAGCGCTCGCACTGCGACTGTAATGCAACCCATTCCAAGGAACTCGGCTGACATACTATGGCTTACAGCTGCGAAGAAGAAGAAGAAGAACAATAAAAAGAAGGCAAATGGAAAGACGACAGATACTGGCGAAAGCAATGGCGTCAAGGACCAGCCGGTAGCCGGCGACGAGGAGGAAGACGATGACGATGATGAAGCACCCGAAACAGCAGCGGTATGCGCGAACGTGGACGCCGGAATAAACAACTCTAATGCCTGACTAGGTTGTACGTGGATTGGAGCAATTGAAGACCGAGGACACCCTACACATGCCGTCGTCACCACCCGAAGCCCCGTCGCCAGTGGATAATGCTCAAGGACAGCCGGCGCAGAACGGAGCTCGGCGATCGCAAGACGATCGCAGAGATACACCTTGGACCCCGAACAACCCTACCAAAAGCAGCATGGAGGATGTGGGAAGTGCCTTGAACAACTCGGACGCCACGACTCGTCTGGACGCCATGCAACAAGAGCGAGACCACCTACGCGCCGAGGTCACCAAGCTGCGAGAGTCGCTCGAGCGACTTCAAGCGAGCCACAACGATGAAGTCTCAGGCGTAAAGGAAGAGCTTGAAAAGTCGCAAGAAGAGAAAGAAGAGGCCGAGACACAGTACCGCAACTTGCTGAGCAAGGTGAACACAATTCGATCGCAACTAGGCGAGCGCCTGAAGGCCGATGCGGAGGAACTCGAGCTGGCTCGCGGCCGCATTGAAGAACTCGAGCAAGAACAGTCCACCACGAATGAGGACAACCAAAGGCTGCAATCATCTGTTGCCAATCTCAACAGCCAGATCGAGTCACAGGCTTCCGAAATCGAGACTCTGCGATCAAGAACGAATCTCTCCAACACGAACTGGGCGAAAGAGCGCGACGATCTGATCTCACGCGAGGCTTACGTTCGCGAGGAATATGAAGTTGCAAGGCAAGCAATGCAGGATTGGGAGATTCTGGCTACGGAAGAGCGTTCACGGCGTGAGGGAGCAGACGAGCGGGCACAAGAGCTTGAAGAGCAGTTGAACGCACAGAAAGAGGCGTTCGAACGTGTGAGGAGCGAGGCGGACACCCAGGGATCTACTGTGGATGGTCTGCAGCGAGCCTTGCGCGATGTGCAAGAGGAGCGCAAGAGAGAGCTGCGCGAGCTTGTGGAGCAATCGCAGTCCCAGCTTGAGGAACTACGAAAGCAAGTCAAGGGCGCAGAGGACAGCTCGGCGGACCTAAAGTCGCAACTCGAGACGACGCAGAAGGAACTTGAGCGAGCACTACCGTTTGAGAAAGAGGTGAAAGAGAAGAATCTCCTCATTGGCAAGCTCAGGCATGAGGCTGTGATTCTCAACGATCACTTGACAAAGGCACTGCGATTCCTCAAGAGAGGCAAACCAGAGGACAATGTTGATCGTCAGCTGGTCACGAATCATTTCTTGCACTTTCTTGCATTGGACCGGAGTGATCCGAAGAAGTTCCAGATTCTTGGACTCATTTCTGCGCTTTTGGGCTGGACCGAGCAACAGAAAGAACAGGCAGGTCTACTTCGACAGGGCACTGGTGTTGGATCGCTTCGAGTGCCGGTGAGTCCGTTCAGAAGAACACCTTCTACGCCTGCATTAGGAGAATTCAACCCAGAAAGCCCTGGCGGTGCTAGTAGGGAGACATTGGCAGAGCTTTGGAGTGAGTTCCTGGAGAGGGAGGCAGAGTCGGGTGGTGCTGGCACCAGCAGACGAGGAAGCATGGCACAGAGTGTACGAAGTGGCAGCATGATGAGTCCGACGGAGGGTCGATCTCGGGGGCAGAGTCCTGAGGTTAAGCGAAAGGAGAGTCAAAGCGGTGGTTTGTAAGCGTATTGCAGTATCGCAGCGATACTTGTAGATCTTCCTCAATACGTTACAAGCCGCGGTACACAGCGACCTCGGGAACATGGGCTAACTATGGTATCGTTGTCCATCAATGTCTTTCTCGTCTCTCGGCTTACGATCGGAGACGCCGGATATGCATACGTACCGACGAACTCAAAGCAATGTGGATCTTCCACGGCGCCAGGGTTTGCTCTCCACGGTCTTGTGGATAGTGACTCTCATTGGATACCTTACCCTTGTCAACCCACCATTACTTTGCTATAGCTCCAAAGCTCGTCACTGCACGTTGCTTAGCAATGCAGCTTGATGTCAGTTGCCTGTCACGGTTGTCGAAGGACACCGAAGGTGCAGCACAAGACAGCCGTGAGTACAAATATACTGATATAGTAGCTGCTGGTACTTTTTTGTACTTGGTTCATAACACCATCAACACCACCAACAACACCACCAACACATCCCTCAATGTCCAACGACCGCAAACCAGTCGCCGACCAGGCTGAGGACGATGCCTGGTTCCCATCACCCTACTCCCTCACGCAGTATGTCGCACCGAAGACGGACTATGATGGGGGCAAATACGACAAATACACTGGGGGCAAGTGGAAGGTCCTCTTGATCGCCACCCAAGAACGTTACTTGCGAATGGGCGGCGGCGAGTTCTTCTCGACTGGCAACCACCCCGTTGAGATGTTACTTCCGGTCCTACACCTGGACGCAGCCGGGTTCGACGTCGATATCGCAACAGTACGTTAGCCCCCTTATTAAGGCGTGCGACGAAGCCAATAAATAAGGGAACTAATTCACCTAGATAACCGGCGACCCCGTCAAGCTCGAGATGTGGGCTTTCCCGAAAGAGGACGAAGCCGTCAAGGGCGTGTTTGAGAAGTACAAGCAGAAGCTCCGCTCGCCGCTCAGCCTTCAAAACATCTGGGGCGACAAGGGCTTTACTCAAGACACTCCGTACATTGGAGTCTTCATCCCCGGCGGTCACGGCGCCATGAACGGCATCCCACACTCGAAGACCGTTGGCGACGTCCTCCGCTGGGCCGACGCGCAGAAGCGTTACCTCATCTCAATCTGTCATGGCCCTGCCGCATTATTGGCTGCGAATGTAGGAAAGCCAGAAGGCAGCAAGTTCATCTACGAGGGCTATAAGGTTGTGGTGTTCCCCGATTCGCTCGACTCTGGGAAAAATATGGAGATCGGCTATATCCCGTCTTCGGGGCTGCCTTGGCTGGTCGGCGAGGAGCTCCGCAAGAATGGTGTTGAGATTGTCAACAAGGAAATGACGGGCGAGACGCACCGCGATCGTTATCTGTTGACTGGTGATTCGCCGTTGGCGTCGAACAATTTGGGCAAGATGGCTGCGCAGGCGCTGTTGGAGGATGTTGCGAAGAGGTCTTGAGTCGGAGGATGTAATGATGTATCATGATTATTTGCTGTATCCTTGATGGGCAGCTTCAACGATTTTGATTTTACGACGACGCCCTGTCTCACACTTCTATCTGCACTTCTTAGTGATAGACTTCGCATGACCGCCTAGAGACTTCTCTTCAAATCCTCTGCCCTGCCATCCGTACAATCACCAGTCGGCACATCATTGCCGCCATACAGCCAAGGGAGTGCAAACGAACGTCTTGTCGAAGACTACATCTCGAAGGTGACAGATATGGCTTGTGTATGGAGGAGCACGCAAGCATTGTGCATCCTTACCCAAGAATAAGCCACCTCGATTTCGAAACTGCCACCAGGTTTGCTGCATCGATATCAGCACTCGCCCAGCGGCCCTCTCAAACACCTACTCCAGCACCTCTGCATCTGGCACTCGCACTTCTGACTTACAACTCCAACCAATTTACAGCCCACTCAGCCTGACTGATCTATTGGGCATCGACTGCGATGACTGACGCTTCATGAAATGTGCCATTGAATTCTCATCATTGGCCATGAAGACATCTTGTCCCGATCGATGGCGGTCGATCGTGTTGTTGACGACAAGTGTTCACGCGGAGGCGTCCAGATGACCAGAGATGATTTATGGCAATCCAAACTTCGTGATCGTGCTCCATCGTTTCCATGTGGCATGAGTAGATTCCTCCTTTCCATGTGTATTTGGGCTAACCCATTGTTCTTTCGCAGATGACATGGTCATGGTCCCCTTGGTCAGGCTCGCAATTCCGTCGAAGTCAACTCCGCACAGCGGGCGTGCCTTGGTCTTGGCCGCACAACAACTAACATTCATGTTCACATAACTTTACCAAATGTCGACAGATCTGCGTTCTGATTGTTCGTGGTTATAGGCTAGGGTCTGTTGTACTATCCTAGTTAGTCAATACTGCCAATTCCTGGCAATTTTGCGACTCCATCAATATCTGAGGAAAATTCGACGAATTTTGATCAAGGTTTCCCCGAATTGATTAACTTTGCTCGTCTTTTCGTTCGCCTTTGCCCGCCATGAGTTCTTCGCTATCAGAAATCTATTGGGAGTCGCTTGGGACTTGACTTGACGACGAAGCACCAGATGACATCAACTCAAATCGCACTATTGTCAGCTTCCAGAACTCGATGACGAACGATCCCCATCTTTCCTCCGTTGACAGGACAGTTCTATTAGGCTCCTAGATGAGGCCTGTGGTGAGCGTGCTTGCCCTGGTGTGCCGGTCCTTGTAAGTTTGCACTTAGTATGCTTCTATCACACTATCGAGACTTCAATATCTTCATAGTCATCGATCCCTATCGATTCCCCGTTGGCATGGAGGTCAGGTCGTGGCCGTGGATACATTGTGACCGATTCGACCCTGACCTTGCCGTTTGGTTTCCAAGTCTTCAATATGTTCCAACTTGGTTTCTCCTCAACCAATCAACTCGGCTGAACTCGGCTGAAATAGGGGACTTGGCGCAGTGGTAGCGCGTTCGCTTTGCATTACAGCTTGTGAAAGGTCGTGGTTTCAATCACCACAGTCTCCAATTCTTTTGAAGCATGTTGGGATATTTGAGTGGATTTTTGGTCTTTTTGTCAGCCTAAGTCGCGACTACCCACCCCAGCGTCATGTAGCATCGCACAGTGTTTGAGTCCTATGCGTTGCCATCATTTCGAACCCATCAGGAAGGTTCTACGATTCCAATTGATCGATTGGTGGAGTGGAGTAATTTCGAATCTCCGGAATGAGTTCTTCCAAATCTCCATCTCTCCTTTTCTTCTCGAGACCTCGCGATATGCATCACCCAACATCACATGAGGAGTGTGCTCTACGTGTTGCCATAGCGAAGATTGTATCAGCAGGTCTTCGGGGGTCGTATTTATCATTGGGCGAATTCACTCTGAAGACCCGACTCGGGGCAGACGTGGGGGGGCACTTCTAACACCAGAAGACTTTTGACATTCGGGATGATCATCTTAAGCATGCTGATCGATTAGTGAGAGGCTCTAATCGATTACGGGACAGGGCATGAGAAATCATGCATTTGAGACTTCATCAAAATTAGCGGACTTGGTCAAAATTCAACGTCCTAAGAATTTTCCAAAATCGAGCACTTTACTTTCCCGAGTTGAGGTACCTACTGCGCGCTCTTCGGCCACCTTAGTAGCTCTGGAGAACAACTCCGACATATGGTGCAATTCCACAAGGTCGTCTCTAAACGTTATCAGATCGATCTCGATAAGACTATGTCTAATTCTAGACTCCCTCCGCCTATGCCAAAGTTTGTCGAGATGGACAACCTCACTAGCACTGACATGTCTATAGTGTAATAGGTCTGCCGATACCACAGCCTGCGAGAGCCTGATCCAGTGAGATAACGCTGTTCGGAGACCGCTCTCTCACTGGTTTAAGGGTGACCGAGGCATAAGGAAGTTGATGATACCACTACCATCGATCGACAAATTTTAGAATGAACTGATGTCGGGAGACTGCCTACGTGAAAGACTTGCCCGACATGGAGACATCTGCAATATAACAATGTCACAGAATGCGGATGTCGTTGTGCGCTTGTGGTGCCTGCTATACTGTGTTTCGTTCTTAATGTGTGGTGTAGTCTTGGTTGAGGATTGATTGATACCAGCTTTATAAAGCAGCTTTCTAACACCGATCGATCAAAGGAACGAAACACTCACACACGTTATCTGGCAATACAACACATGACAAAAACCAATCATACGGTCTCACATGTCATACCGCTTAACTCATACTCGTAAACCATTCGTGTGGACAACGATTCTAACCATTCAAAGACTGAGAGCTTGCGTATGTAGGGTTAGGGTTGGGGTAAGTGAACTTGGAGAAAGTTCAGACTGCATTTGAAGTATTCCCACTCCATCATTACACCTCAACAACACACACCTCAACACCATGGCCAAAACAAAGAATATGAAAGGCAAGCATGCCGCCAAAGGCCCTCTCCGCAAGGTACCATATGTGAAACCAGACCCTACCAAACCAAAGGATGAACGCCACCGTCCAGCCAAAAAGGAAGTAAAAAAACCACAACGCCCAACAATCCCTTTCATTCCAGAAGAAGACCGCATTCTCCTGATCGGCGAAGGCGACTTCTCCTTCGCCAAATCAATAGTCGAACACCATGGCTGCTGCGACATCACGGCGACCTGCTACGACGGTCAGGCCGAACTGTTCGAAAAGTACAAACCCCAAGCCGAAGAGCACATCAAGTACCTCGAAGACGAAGGCCAGACAGTCCTCTACAACGTCGACGCCACGAAATTGGATTCGAACAAGACGCTGAGCAAGTCCGGCCTCTTCAACCACATTCTCTTCAATTTCCCGCACGTGGGCGGCAAGAGCACAGATGTCAACCGCCAGGTCCGCTTCAACCAGGAACTGCTCGTCAAATTCTTCGCCGCGGCCAAGAAACTGCTCGCTCTGGATGGAACTATTGTTGTCACGCTATTCGAAGGTGAACCCTACACGTTATGGAACATCCGCGATCTAGCTCGCCACAGTGAGCTGGAGGTGCAGCGGAGCTTCAAATTCCAGGCTAGTGCGTACCCAGGCTACAGCCATGCGCGGACGCTTGGCAACCTTGAAGGTGGCGGTGGATGGAAGGGCGAGGA